>Ga0208151_100122_pt1 | contig 40697 bp, 42 predicted proteins | sample ECH_Bhost_MetaG_FD_187130 | JGI IMG/M metagenome (GOLD analysis project Ga0208151, IMG submission 187130) | Hot spring microbial mat communities from Yellowstone National Park, Wyoming, USA - ECH_B host_MetaG (SPAdes) (version 2) | ecosystem: Environmental > Aquatic > Thermal springs > Hot... | reverse complement strand
ACATTTTTAATAAAAAAGATATTAGCGGTAAGATGGGAGACAGGATGGATTCTGTTTTTCCTTTGCTTATTTCTCAGAAAAAATTGATAGCATATAAATATTATGGATTTGTTAAACAAGCAAACACTTACAAAGAGCTTGAACAATTGAATATTGATATGAAAAATACTGACGACAAACTTTTTTAAATTTAAACCAAATTTTTTTTGTGTTTATTGTGAGTTTGTATGAACGCAAGAAAGAATAAAAAGGCGAAGATGCCTCTGTCCAAGAGAAAAGCCCAAACCACCTTGGAGTGGATTATAATCTTGGCAATAGTCGGAATCGTAGCAATAGTGGCGGCATTCGCTTATTTCAGCGGTATAAGCAAGACACAGATCGGCAATGGCGAATCAATACTGGCGGCTGGAAGCACAGGTCCAAACGAACTAACATTAGCGTTTTCTGAACCGTTACCAGCTGGCGCAACTGTATCAGTGGAGGTAAATGGTGGTGCAACAGTAACCCCATTGACAATAACATCAACGTCAGCGCAGTATGTGAACAACTATCCAGAGTATGCATTCACAGCAAATGGAATAGCATACTCAGACAATGTAACAGGCGCTTCTTACACACTGAATGGAAAAACAATCAGCATAACAACAGCATCAGGTCAGCCACTACCAATACAACCAATATCAGGAAACTACGTTCTTGTACCATAACCACAATAGACTTGGAGAGGCGAATTTTTAGCGCACTTTAGGTGCGCTATTTTTTATTTTCTTTTTATTTGCTTTTTTTAAATCTTTTTTATATAATCTTATTGTATGTTTAAGCTTCAATTGGCAATAGAAAAATTTTTTCTTTCTGCAATAGTAATAGTTGTAGCAATAGTTGTTTCATATTTTCTCTTCAAATCATTTTATTCTGTTGTTTCGCACACATCAATAAAATCCTATTTAACTCAAGCATCTTTTGACGATATTTATGGAAATAAAACAAACATATTCATTCTATTGAAAAATGAAACAAATATTGGAAGCAACGTTATAATAAGCGAAATGATAACATTTAATAACGGAACGTCTAAAACTTATAGTATTCCTTTTGCCTTACAGATGGCTTCTCCATCTGGAGGCGGTTTTCTTTATGACTTTGCAACTACAAATTTTCCAGCGATTTCAAATAATTCTCAACCAATTAAAATCTCAAATGTTTTTATAATTAGTGGAAATTATACAATTGAAAGCGAAAATAGTTCAATAACTTATTCATCGTATTATTATACAAAGTCTTCTCTTGAAAATATTCCGCTTTATTATCTTAATATGTCAGTAACGCCACTTGGTGCTGGTGATTTAGCGCCTGGCAATGGATATTACTATGCTGGTTCAAAAGTTGCAATAAGCGAAAAACCAAATATAGGTTATGCCTTTTCTGGTTGGTCTGGCTTTGGAAACGGTAATTATACAGGACCAAACCAAACAGCTATTATAGAAATGAATAGCAACATAACAGAATACGCTAAATACGTTAAACTTGTAAAGATATTTGTAAACGCAACATATAATGGAATTCCTGTATACGTTAATAGCGCTTTAAATACGACAACAAATGGAACTATTTATCTTATGCCTAATATTAAATATACCATTTCTTTCCCAGAATATGTTACATTCTCTAATGGAACAAGATATGCATTCAAAAGCCTGCAAGATAATTGTGGCATTTCAATTTCTCCGAATAGCAATTCTACAACTTTTGTTTCTTCTTATGCAAATTATAATTGCAAATTTATGGCTAATTATACTAAACAATATTATCTTACTATTTATTCAAATAACACCACGATGGGCACAGTAACTCCATCTGGTGGTTGGTATAATAAAGGAAATACAGTAGAAATAAGTGCTACTCCTCTATCAGGTTATGCTTTTTCTGATTGGCAAGGAAGCGGAGCAGGTTCTTATAGTGGTACAAACAATCCAGCTAATGTTATTATAGAAGGTCCTATTAGTGAAGAAGCTTTCTTTACTATAGCTCCTGTCTATAATCCCACATCTTATAATGGTAGTGGAAATGTTATTTTCAACAATAATGTAACTTTGAAAGGAAATATAATTGCGAATAGTGTTACTATTTATAGTGGAGTTACTTTAACGACAAACGGATATTCAATTATATGCAATACAAATTTTACAAACAATGGAATAATAGACACAGGAAGTGGTGCAAGTGGAGGAGCACCTTACGGATCTAATGGAGGGAGTGTTACTACGTCTTATGCGGGATCAGGTGGTGGTGGTGGTGGGGGTGCATATCCTGGTGGAAGTAGCGGAGGTAACGGTGGTTCAACTGTATCTCCTGGTGGTAGTGGTGGAAGTGCAGGCTCCCAGTCAAGTTCTGGAAGTAGTGGAAGTAACGGAGGTACGCCTTCAGCACCAACACTAAACAATTCGGTAATTCAAACTTGGTATAACAACGGAATTCAAAATTATCTTGAAGGTGCAGGTGGTGGGGGCGGTGGAAGTTCATATTATGGAGGAGCTTCTGGAGGTCAAGGAGGTAATGGCGGAGCAGGCATTTATATACAAGCAAGAAACATCGTTGCAGGAATCATAAACTCAAACGGTGAAAACGGATATGATTCTCCTTATTCATATACAGGTGGGGGTGGCGGAGGTGGCGGAGGTTCAATATTGCTTGCATATAATACAAATTACACGCCTGGAACTTATAATACAAATGGAGGCGCAGGTGGTTCAGGAGATTATGGATTAGGAAATGGTGGAAACGGTGGAAACGGTTTAGTTTTGATATATCACTATATAACGCCACCAATCTCACCACCATAAGATTTCGTGAATTTGTATAATTTATGACATTGCCTTCTTTTCAAGTTCGTCTAGAAACGGGTCGTCATAGCTGTTGTCTTCTCCATTTTTTTTGCGAACAGATTGTTGAGGAAGCTTATTTCGAACAAGAACGGTTTTTTATAATTGCCTTTTTGTCTTCTCTTTCTGCAAATATTTTTAACTGCAAAGACTTCTTCTCGTTCTTCTATTGTCTTTCCTAAAATTTAGGCTTATTTTTAGAAAATTTGGTTATTACTAACTTTTAAATAATAGAAGTTTTTGTATTTGCTTAAAATTTCGCTATTCTATCCGTAGAATAGTTTTGCAGTCTTTTATTATTTAAACTTTTCAAACCTAACTGAACGAGATATAATAAAATCTTTAGAAACGTTTGATCTGATTTAGCTTTTAAAAACATTTCTTTCAAAAATGTTAATTTCATATTCAACGTTTTCAGGATCAGACGCATGAACTAAATTGTGAACTGCTCTTTTTTCACCGTTTGCAATATAAATAGAATCATTTCCAAAATCTCCTCTTATTGTTCCTTTTTCCGCTTTTGCTGGATCCGTGTTTCCAACAATTTTCCTTGCATCAGCAGGAGCGTTTTCTTTATTAAGTATTATTGCAACGACAGGACCAGAAGTCATAAATTTTCTTTGCCTTTCTATAAGTTGTTTTCCTATTTTATAGGGATCTCGTGTTCCGAAAACTTCGTCAAGTTTATCTAATTCTCCTTTTTCTTCCATCGCTTTTATTGTCTTCTCTCCCATACCAATTAGTTGTTCTTTTGTATCTCGATATAAAAGTTTTACTATTTTATCTATTAAAATTGTCTTTTGCAATTTCTCAATAGTGAAGCCCGCTTTTTCAAAAACGCTTATTATTTCACCAACAAGTTTTCTCTCAACGCCATCTGGTTTTATTATAACAAGTTCTCTATAATTGTTACCGTTCATATCTTTATAAAATAGAAAGGCTTTTAAATTCTAACATTTCTAATATAATCGGTGAATTAGATGGACCTACATTATAAAAGTGGACTAACGGTTGGGCAATTGATAGAAATTTTATCAAAACTTAAGAAAAAGAATAAAGTACTTCTATCACAAGACGAGGAGTGCAATGTAATATATGAAGGTATTGGAATTTCTTTCGGAGACGATGATGTCACATTATTTCCTTTGACAGGAACAGAAATTGAAACAGTATAATTATGCTATTACAATTGTTTTTATTTCAGTAAATTCATCTATGCTATAACCAATGCCTTCTCTTCCAAGCCCACTTAATTTAGTTCCTCCAAATGGAAAGAGACCGACTCCGTGTGATGGTAAGCCATTTATTGTTATTTCTCCTGTTTTTATTTTTTCTGATATTTCAAAGGCTTTAGATATATCTTTTGTGAAAACTGCCATATCTAATCCGTATTTTAATGAGTTAGCAAAACTTATAGCTTCCTTATAATTATCAATTTTCATAACAGGTATTACAGGACCAAATATCTCTTCATTCATTATTTTCATTTTTGGTGATACATTTGATAACAATGTTGGAGAAAACACACAACCTTTTATTTTATTCCCATGTTCCAACTTTGCTCTGTTTTTAAGAGCATCATTTACCAACTCTTCAACATCTTGAACTGCTTTTTCGCTTATCATTGTTCCCATTGTAACATTTTTATCAAAAGGGTTTCCGTATTTAATATCTTTTATCTTTTTCTTTAATAATTTTAATAAGTCATCATAAATTTCTTTTTCGGCAACAACACCACTAATAGCATCGCATCTTTGACCTGCATTGCTTAAAGAGCCTTTTATTATGTTATTAGCGGTTTTTTCCAAATCAGTATCTTTCAAAACAATTGCGAGTGCTCTGCCTCCTAATTCTAAATGAACTTTTTTAATTCCTATTATTTTTGAAAGTTCTTTTCCGACACTTGTGCTTCCAGTAAATGTTACCATATTAACCAAATCATTAGAAGCCATATAACTTCCAATTTTTCCTTCTCCTGTAATCATAGCAAAAAAATTTGAAAATAAACCAACGCTTTCAAGTATTCTTGTCATTAAAATAACAGGAATTGGATTTGCACTTGCTGGCTTTAAAATAACAACATTTCCAGATAATAATGCAGGTATAACCTTTGTGAATGAAATAAACAAAGGATAGTTAAAAGGTGATATTCCCAGAACCAAACCAACTGGTTCTTTTTTAACAATCGCAAATCTTCCTATATTTTCTTTTGCTAAATCTCCTGGTATAAATTCTCCTTTTAATTTATATGCTTCTTCTAATGTAAGAAATAATCGGCTTATGGTTGAATTCACTTCACCTTCCGCATCTTGCCTTGACTTGCCAGAATTTATCATTAAAGATTTTATCGTTTCTTCTTTATATTTTTCAAGCATTTCTTTTGCTTTTTCCATTGCTTTTGTCCTTTCTATAAACGGAACGTTTTTCGCATTATCTTTTTGAGAATCAAGACTTTTTGTAATTTCATCGGCAGTTTTCTCGTCCACATTTGGATACATTCCAATTAAACTGCCATCAATAGGAGAAATTATTTTTTGAAAAACAGCATTTTTTGGAAACTGCCATTTCCCATTATAAAAATTTTTAAAATGAGGAACACCATTTCCAATTTCATATGTTTTAGAGAAATTTTGACAACTTTAACATAATTTTATTGCTTTGATTTGCTTTAAATTTTAAAATATAAATTGTAATTAAAAATTGTGGCATTTAATGGATGAAGTCGAAATTGAAAGAGAGTTTGAAAAGAACATTTGGAGAATCTCGCGAAGTACTATTTCTTCAAGATTTTTAAGAAGACTTAGAAGAGCAATAGAAGGCTATTTTAAAACTTCTAAGAAAACTGATGTTAATAAAACTCTATTAGCTTCTCTTATTGTCCAGGAATATTTTGGTGGACATCTACTTTTAAATGAACGTGGAAAGAAAAAGATATATTTTAACAAACTAATAACCGGTGAAATAATAAGTGTTATGGAAAATAATCCTACTAAGCAAAAAACGGGATATGTTATAGTGAATAGGGAAAACATTTTAAGAAATTTAAAAGTAAAAAATGATTACGAACTTTTAAAACACTATGTAACTAATTCTCTATCAAAAAAGTGGTATTATTTGACTAACCCAACAGCAGATAGATTGAGGATTAAAAAAGAGGAAAAAATTATGGAAAAAGAACTTAATATAGAACTTCATAATCCGTTTTATGATGGCAATGTAGAATTCACAAAAGAAATGGATGCAGGCGAAAAAATAATATATAACAAGAGAACATCAAAAATAATAGTGGAAGAGGACCTGAAAGATGTTGAAATGTGCGACGGAATAATTGCTATTGTGAATAACAAGTCAAGTGCAGGTTCATTTATGGAAATATTTTTCAATAGTTATTATCTACATAGACCAACATATCTTATAATTGAAGAACCTTATATTAGAGATCATCCTTGGCTTGTTTATTTAGCTACAAAGGTGTTCAAAAGTATAGATGAGTTTAAAGAATGGTATAAAAAGAAAATAAAGTAAAAACTTAAATTATTGCTTTTTAGTAGTCTCTTGTTCTGTTTTTGTTTCTGGCTTTGTCTCAAAGACAAACTTGTAATATCCTTTTCCATACTTTCCTGCATTTGGAACAAACTCTATATGCCCGTGAAGAGGTAGTTTATCCTTCCTTTGTTCTATTGCTTTGTTTAAGTTGTCTGACGCAAATATCTTTATCTTGTCTCCACTCTCGTCGAGTATTGCATATATAACATGATATGTTGCAGTATATTGCTTTCCGTCTTTAGTTTTCGCAATCTTTGGAAAATCCCTCTTTGCTACTATAACCATAGGCTTTTTTAGCATCTCTTTCGAAGGTTTCGCGTCTTTCCCTTTCCACTCGTCCAAATTTACGTTGGCTTCCATTTGTATCACCATATATATACTATTTTATATGGTTTAAAATATAAGGTTTATATAAACTATATTATATAGTTGTATATTGGCATAGAAAAAGCACTTTTTATCAGATTTTTTATATTTTGCGTTTATTTGCGTTTATACGCACGATCTATCACGATATATATAATAAACTCATCAATAAAAAAACTAAAAATTACGCTGTTTTTGGTCAAAATAAAGCACTTTTATGACAATCCTATATATTACTGCTTTCCGTCACTTAAAACCTTTTTAATCAAGCTATTAGCCTTTGATTTGACGTCATTATAAGGGCTTTTTAAGGCAACCTTATATAGGTCTAATATATCTTCTGGTTCATCCAATGTGAATATAGCCTTCTCAAAGTAAAACATAGCCTCTTTTCTTATGGCTGGATCTGGTTGTTTAAAGGCATATTCAAAAATAGATAAGGCTTCCTTTCTTGCTTTTTTGCCCTTCTTTTCTAATATTTGCTTTAAATCTGATATATCCTTTTTATCCCTTTCTAATGGCTTTATACTTGCCTTTTTCTCTTGTTCTTCCTTCTTTTTCTCATTCCTATTATGAATGGTATCTCCTATCAAACCAGCTATCCAAGATATTCCACCAGCTAAAAGTGCCATGGATCCAAGCGCACTCAAGCCTAAACCAGCCAACCCAAAGCCCAAAAGTGGCAGATAATAGAAACCTCCTGCGACCAATAATCCTCCTACCACTTCAAATACCAACCCAGCAATAAATATTTTCTTGCCGTAATTACGAAGAGTGCTATGCGAATTTTCATTTGTTTGTTTTTGCTCTTTGTTATTAGATACCATATTTTCTGTTTTTTGTGGTTCTTGCATGATTTTTACATTAGTCTTATTGCTTTCTTTTTTCTCTTCTTGCTCGTTCTTATCAGATAATATAGGAACAAAAAGATTATTTTGAGTATATAGTCCACCAATAAATGCGAATAAATCTGATATTTTATTTAGTATTTCTGCACTAAAAACGGCTTCAAAATTAGGTTCGGTTCCAAAGTCATTTTTTAATATTTCTTTTACTTCTTTAAAGCTTTTGCCTTCTAATTTATCAAGCGAATAGTAAGAAACAGTGTAACCAAGTTTTGGTGCAATCTTTACTATATTTTCATTTATAGTGTTCATCTTTTCTTGGAGACTAGGCAAAGCTTTTTTAACTTCTTCATCTTTTTCTGCAATTTTTTCAATGTGTTTTAAAGTCAAAGCAAACAGTATTATGTTTTGATTAAATTGCTTTATATCTAACTTCTTTTCATTTAGAGCATTTTTAAAAGCTTCTGGAGAAGATGTAAAATCAACATAAAGATTGAGCGCTCTATATAATTCTTGTGCTACGGGTGCGACTTTTATATCCTCCTGCTTTCTTACTGCATTAGTGAGATATTCGTCCAATGTGTGATTTTTAAACTCATCTGAACGCTTTTGTATTGTCGATTTTGTCATATTTTATCACCTTTATACAACATTTTATCTAGTATAAATACTTTTCTTTGTTTTTGTTTTTAAAAAATAGACAGCGTTACCTTAAAATTTAAACACGCAAGAACGGCAACCTGGTAGAAACCAGGTCACAAAGGTTAAAAGCATAAAGCTTTTAAACCTTTCTTGCCTAATTAATATGGTCTACCAAAAGATATATAAATCTTTCGGTTTCTTACGTTTTTAAATCTTTCGCTTCAAAAATGAGTTTCTAACGAATTTTGCAAAATCAGAGTGTGGATGATAATTAGAAGCATCTATTACTTTGGCTTCCATACCTACTACATTTCCTTTTAATTCTGTTATTTTCTCGTCTTGTTTACAGAAAGTAACTGTGTCCCAGTGCATTATTCCATCCATATAATCATTTGCCAACCTTTCAGATGCATTTATGTCCATCGCGGAAAAGATAAATAATATACCATCAGACCAAAAAACATTTACAGGAACAGGATATGAAAAAACTTCATCTATAAATTCATCTAAAGAAACGTAAAAGTAATTATGTACAATTAGTTTTTTAGGAGTTCTTAATTCGATTTCAGTTTGTTCATTGTTCTCTTTCACAAAAATCTATTTAACTTCTTACCTTGGTATTTAAAATTTAAGTAAGTGGGTTATATATTTTAATGTGGTTAGTTGAAAGTGGTTAAACTTATAGAAAATTCTGAGCCTGCTTATGAGTTGCAAATTGTTGGGTTTAATTATGATGATGAAGACAAGAAAATAATAGAGTTTTTTAAGCAAAACAAGTGCAGATATGATCCAGAGACTAAAAAATGGTTTTTAAGTAAAGCTTATTATAACAACTTTTTCTCTAATATTAAAAATGCTCCTTTCGACGAATTTGAAATAATAAAAAACGTAGAAAATATAGAAAGTGAAAAAATTAAAAGTTTGTTTCCACCAGAACTCACGCCTTACGAGTTTCAAATTGAAGGCGTTAAATTTTTGTTAAAAAATAGACTTGCGATACTCGGAGACGGATTAGGAACAGGAAAAACTATTCAGTCTCTCATAGCCTTGAAAAAACTTTATGTTGACAATCCAGAACTAAAAGCGATAATTGTAGTTCCATTATCTTTAATAGATAGTAATTGGAAACCACAATTTAAGTTGGTTTTTGGAAAGCCAATAGAGGAATTTCCTAATTTCAAAATTGTTAATTATGAAAAATTTAGAACAGCAGAAAAAGACGAAATAATAAACAAGCATTATGATGTTGGTATTTTTGATGAAGCATCAAGACTTAGAAACGCAACACAATTTAGAAGAGGAATTGAAAGAACGAAGATGGACAGAATATGGCTTTTAAGCGGAGAGATCATTGAAAAAGATCCTCTTGATATTTTTGGAATAGTAAATACGTTTTTTGATTATTTTGATTATGTCGATTTTAACAACAGATTTGTCATAAGAAAGATTCTTAGGTTTGGTGATAAAAGAATTGAGAAAATCGTTGGATTTAGAAACCTTGAAGCGTTGCGTGAAGAATTAAAACCAATATATTTAAGAAGAACAAAAGATTCGTTACCCGAATTAAAAAAGGTAGAAATAGAAACACAGAATAGAGTTGTTCCATTATTAGAAGAACAAAAACTAAAAATGAAAGAAATAGCAAGAGAGGTTCTAGTGAAGGAAAAAATGCAAGGCACGAATGAGTTTTCATATATGCTCTCCTTATTCCAACAAACAAGACTTATAATAGATGATGCAGATTATGAAAAACCAGATAGCAAAATTGTTAGTGCGAAATATGATGAATTAAAAAATATCCTAAATGAAGCTGGTAATGAAAAAGTAATAGTTTTTACTTCTTACAAGATAATACTTGAAAAGCTTTATAAAAATTTGTCGCAAGACGGATTTAATACTATAATGATTAGTAGTGATATGTCCAGCGAAAAAAGAGCAGAACTTTTAGCAGAATTCAAACAAAGCAAAGATAAAAACATTCTTTTAACAAGTGATATATTTTCATCAGGTCAAAACATAAATGAAGCGTCCACTGTTATTCATTACGATCTACCTTTAATAGCATCAAACATCGCTCAAAGAATAGGAAGAATAAACAGGCTCGACCAAACCAGAAATGCTGTTTATAACATAATAATAAAAACTGATTCAAACTTTGATAAGAAGGTTGAAAATATACTCAACAAAAAACTTGCTTACGATTCAATAATAAAAGGAGAAATGCCATCGTTTTCATTCAACGAAGAAGAGATAAAAGAAATTATGTCCAACTTAATTTGAAAATAGGATTTCTTTTTCAAGTTCTTCGTTAGCTTTCTTATAATTTTTATTGTTTTTTATTAAGATCTCGTGATATTTTTTAGCGATGCTTCTTGTGTAGCACACACCGATATTTTTTAGTACATCTGTCAAATTATCAAAGAATTCTTTCCTTTCGTCGCTCGCTACACCAAGAGAACTCAGAAAATACTCTTCTTTTTCATACTTTGGAATTTCTTCAAAATTATCGTTTTCTTCATCCATATATACCACTGTATATTAGTTTCATTAAATATATATTTTTATAGCGTTTAAAAGATTCATATATATTTTTTCATTAAATCTTTTAATTTTTCTATATCTGATTTCCAATCATAATTATTTCTAACCAAATATGACGGATGAAAATAAACAAAAGTTGGAATTTTTTGATGATAAAAAGTCTTAAAGGATTTAGAAACTTGTGTTATACTCATATTTAATTTTAAAACAGCCTTCAATGCGGTATCTCCTAACAATAGTATAACTTTTGGCTTATATAAAGAAATCTGTTCTTCTAATAATGGAAGCCAAGATTCGACTTCTTCTTGTGTAGGCTTTCTATCTTGCCCGTTTTCATCTGTTGGTCTGTATTTTACAACATTTGTAATTACATAGTTAAAGCCTAAAAAGTCTAAAATTTTATCTAATTCTTTTCCAGCCTTGCCAACAAATGGAACACCACTAATACTTTCATAATAACCTGGCGCTTCACCGATAACAAGCAGTTCGACAGGCGGATTTATATCGCCATCTTTTGATCTAAAAATAACACACTTGCCAGAACCATATAGAGCGCCTTTATAATTTAATATTTTATCGTGCAGATTTTTTATTTCATCATTCATCCTATCTACCATATTTCTAAAACATACCTATATTTAGATTTTGGTTTATAAATAGGGCAACCTATCCCTAAAAACTTATGGCATGGTTCAACTTTTTCGAATTTTTCAATCACATTATAATTTCCATCAAGGAAATAAATATCTAATGGAAATTTCATTTTATACATCCAAAATCCTGTTCTAACAGGCTTATTGAATTCAAAAAGCATTCCTTTAATTTGCTTATCTGGTTCATTAAGAATAGTTGCACCTTTCATCTTTTCAATAAAGGTTTTGCAAACATAAACTTTAATATCTTCATTATTAAAAGTGATTTGTTTTGTTTCTATAAAATCACCATTAGATTTTACTTTTAGGTGATTCTTTTGAAGTTGCTGTTATTTGAGCAACATCACCCGTAATAAGCGGGAAAATAGTTTCATCCAACGCTTTTTTTGTTGAATTCTTAACAATAAAATAGTTTATTTCTTTTTTAGTTTTTATTTGATTGCCTATAAAGTATTTTTTAGTGATTTCTTCCTTTATTAAGCTTCCTGAATCAACAACAGAAGTATACCACTCATAATCATATTTTCTTTTATTTATTATTAAATGAGCTATTCCTAAGGAATCGAGTGGCAAAATATCTTTTACATTTAGAAACATATTCGAATCTTTTTTCTTTATATAATATTCTACTGACATTTCATAATTATCGAATTCCAACTTTGGATAACTAAACATTACTATGCACTTCATTTGCCTCAAATAGAGAATACCAAAAGGATTTTAAAAAATTAAATCACGAAGAATACGTTGGTATGGGCATTGAAAACTTAAAAACTTCGTTTTTTCCATTAACTAAAACGCTAATTCCTATTATTTTTCCGCTTGTTGAACTTTGGTATTGTGTAAATTCGTTGCAAATTGGAGAGTTGAACGGGTATAATGAGTTGCTAACAAGATTGTAATCGTATTGATAAAAGCCATCTGATAATGGATAACTCGAAACTGAAAAGTATGTAGAATTTATAGATGCGTTTATCAAACTATCTGTATAATTTTCTGTTAAAATTGTTATCGGCAATGATTTAAAGTTGTTTGATGTAGATTGAAATGAAAAGTTAAAGGCACAAGTGTTACCAGTTGTTGGTGAAACGGCGTATGAATTTATTTGGAAATTATCAAATACTATTCCCAGGTTTGCATTATTGGAAGTAGTTCCTTTTACATAAAAATAAAAAAATATTACGCCTATTATAAGAATTATAGCGATGATCAAAACAAATTCTAATGAAAGTTGTGCCTTTTTCATAATAAAAGTAAATATAATTCTTTTTAAAATTATTGATAGTTATGAAGATTGAATTTGACCGAAACTTACGCTTGGCATAACGCCATTAGGCGGGTATGCACGTGTGCGGACCCACTGAACATATATAATATAAGGAGTAGCTGAACTAAAGGAAATTGCTGTTGATGTTGATGGTGTAAAACTCGCAGAAAGATAATATGGAGACCCATAATTCACACTAACATAGCTCCCACTTGTGCTTGTCCAGATGCTTCCTATCCAATATTTCGTAGGCAGAGCCCATCCACCTTGTCCTGCCTCGCCACCATTATAGTTAGCCTGACCTAGAGTATTTCCGTATTCTCCAATAAAACCCCACTCAGTAGGAATACTAAGGTTTTCTAATGCAAAATTAAAAGGAACAAAAATAACAGTACCAGTCTCATACCAATATGCATCAGTAATAGTTGTTTGTGGATCAATAGTGTAAGAGCTTTGTGATATACTACCAGATGCTTGTGAAGTTCCTATAGTTACGCCGTTATTTATACTAACTGAACCACTACTTGTCCATCCACTCGGTAAGCTTGTCCCTGCAAAATTCCAATAATTCTTGAATACATTTGTTCCATCATCGTATTCTGCATAGGTAGAGCAACTTGCAGTATCAGAAGTGTTAGGGCATGACAATTGAGGTGCTTCGCCTATGCCACTTGTCCCGCTACTGCTTAGAAGATTTGTGGTTTTGCTTGCGAAGCCAAGATAAATTGTTTCTGAATGTTTTGCTGGTATTCCAGGAATCTTTACCCAAATTATTAGATTACCAGAAGTGTTGCTTTCAATCCATGCAGGTAACACTTGACCCCTCTGCGTAAAGAACTCAAAGTTTGTCATATTACCGTTATATGCAATATAATTGCTGAATTGAGTTTCTTGTACTTGTATCATTTGTTGGAAAGGTTTCGATGTGCTTATATTCTGTGTATTAGTAATCGTTATAGGAACATAATATAAAATGCCTGAAGGTATTGAAACACCGCCATTGCTACTAGCACTATAACTACTTGCCTCTTCTATCGCTATTGGTTCACCAGTTATTGTAGGAACAACTATTGTTCTACCGTTTGCCTCATAAGTCAAACTTGTTACATTATAATATGGTAATGGTCCTGGCAATCCATCAACACTAAAACTATATTCTGGATAACCATTGTTATAAACAGGTGTTTGATTTTCTAATGAAACTGAAATTGATGTTCCAGAAGGAACACCTGTAAAATTGATGTTTTTAATTTGTGCTCCTGCAGGCAGAATACTAGATAATTTAAGAATCAAAGTGTTACTACTCGAAGCTTGCGCTGAAATTATATCATTTAAAGTTCCAACTTTTGCATTATGAATAGAAGATAAATATAAAGAGACTGAAACGATCGCTACAATTGCTACTAGCGATAGTATTAAAATAAGTTCCATAGTAGTTTGTATTTTATACTTATTTTTGGTTTTATTTAGTATCATAAATTATATAATAATAGTATAAAGATTTAATTTAAAAAATACGGCAAATCTTTTTATGTGTGTTGCAAGGAACCAATGCTAACACTAGGCATAACTCCGTTAGGCGGGTAGGCACGAGTGCGGACCCACTGAAATTCTAATGAAGTGGGTGTTCCACTTAAACCTGACCATGCATAATATGACAAAGTTAGATAATTTGTATCTGTTGGAACATCAGAAGTCGTAGTTGTTATAGGAGAATAGCTATTATACCACCATCCAGCTTCTCCAGAAAGCCATTCAATTCCCCATATATGGTAATTACTATCTACTGGATTTACACCACCAGGAAGAGTGTAAGATGTCCCAATTTGGGTAGCCATAACAATTTCTGTTACAGCATTTTCTGTCCCTTGCCAGGAAACATGGTCTTGGCTTACACTATCAGCTAAAAGATATGTTTGTGATGGGACTAAACCAAATCCTAATCTATAACCAGCTACATCTATACTATTTCCATTCATATATGCTTCAACAATTACTGGTTGAGTTGCTATTGCTGATGCTGAAGCAACATATACATAATCGCCAACCGTTGCTGGAACTATTAAAGATAAACCATTATTTATTGTGGCAGTTCCTCCAGATGCCCCACTCACCCACTTAGAGCTTAAAGTAGTTCCAGCAAAGTTGTCATAAAAATTGAACACGCTTGCCCCATCATCATACTGTGCATATGTGCTTGATAATTGAGGAGCTTCGCCAGTTGGTCCATTACTAGACATCACATTATATGGCATAAAGTTCATATATATTGTGTTAGAGCCACCTGCTGATATACCACTTGGAAGGTTAACCCAATAGACAGTAGAGGTTGATGTGTTTGAAGCTCCAGATTCAATCCAAGCATTAAGAACAGTTCCTTGTCCACCTGGCGCTGTTGAAAATTCAACATTTTGAAGACCGCTTGCTTCGTATTTAGCGTAATTATCACTATCAACTGTAATCATTTGTTGGAATGGTGCTGGTGTAGGACTTGATTGCGAATTTGTTAGAGTTATTGGCACATAATATATAACAGGCGTAAATTTAACGTTTATAAGTTTTCCTGGATACGAAGAACCGCTTGATGGTGATGGTTCATATGTTAGACTGCCAACTGTTACGTTTGGAATACTAAATGTATAGTTTTCATTTAGTAATCCGTTAAACGTTATTGTAGAAGTTCTTGACTGGTTATAAACACTACCATATGTAACGCTCCATAATGTATTTGAAGGCAAACCACTTTCTTGAAAAACGATTGAATTCGCAGGAATATGAACAACACAATACGTGAAATTAAGATAAAACGTTTGGTTTTGCTTCGTTATAGTAACGGTTGTTTTATTAAATATTCCAGATAAAGTAGAGCCAGTAACATTGTAATTTCCAGCATAAAGATATGTGATAAATTGTCCACTTGCATTTACCGTTCCATATCTATTCATAGTTTGGTTAATTGGATTTGCAAGTATGGTTATAGTTCCTGGCGTAGGATATGCTGTTCCGTTGCATATTATTTGTTCGTTGAATATTGTTCTATATAACGGATATAAGATTATTGGCGTTGTAGTTCCGCTCGCATATCTAGATATTGGAGAAACATTGTAAAATGAAGTATAATTGTTTGTTATTCCCGTTCCGCAAATATTTGGAGGGCATGTAACACTTATTTCTACTGGCGCATTAGCCGTGTATAATATTGTTGCTGTGCCAGATGAAGACGTTTTATAAGTCGCACTATTATTATTTAAACTAATAATTGCGCCAGGCAAAGGTTGCAAATTTTTGCCAGGCAACATTTGATAAACAGGTATTGTATATTGCGTAAAACTTGTTGGCAGAGATATAGTTTCACTTGTGTTTTGTGGGAAGCCAAAATTATAATTATAAAAATAATAAGGCGAATAAATACTTAATGAATATGTTCCGTCAGGCAAATATAGATATGCTGTACTATTAGTTTGTTGCAAATTTATTAGCGTTCCATCAAGATAAGTTTTTACGTAACTTAATAAATTAGAAATTTTCACATAATTGCTTGAATACTGATTAACATAAAATGTCGTGTATAAAACACTTCCATCGCTAGAATAAAGAGAAATTTTATAATATGCGTTTCCAGAAACTACTGGCAATTGAATAGTATTCGGACCCGAAACAAAGTCTTTTACATAAGATAAAGCATTTCCGAGTGCTTGTCCTGTTATAGAATTATAAGGAGTTACACTAACTAAAAGAGTTGTAGGATAGCCATTATCATAAATGATGGCATGTCCTGATGATACTATTGGATTGCCTAGTTTAAAAGAATTTAATATTATGGTGGCTATTGCCTGACCTTTGTATAATCCAGCAAAACCATTAATATTAGGTAGAACAAAAACTAAAATAACTGCTAATACTATCAAAGATCCTGATAATAGTAGGAGCTCTTCTATCGAATCCATCAATATTTTATTCTTTTATAAATTTAAAATTATAATACAATAAATCTATTGATATAAATGCAGGAAACTGTTATGTTCGGAATAATCATAACAATAGTAGGTTTTTTCGCGTCTATAATATATGCAAGTAGTTTTGAAAGTTCTTTATATTCATCTTTATCATCGTTATCACAGATAACATACGAAAACTTGGAGAGTATTTTAAATTTAACCACTGCGACCAATTTTACATGCACCGGTCCATTAGAAACATTTACAGTCACTAATACAGGTTTGATTCAGATGAATTCGTTTTTACCATATAAAGATGCACAAGAATTCACAGGAGGAATACCACAAAAAGGAATAGTTTATTATAGCGGTCAATATATGTTCATAGCGTCTCCGTATCCTATACAACCAGGAACATATGCAAATTCTAAAATTTGCGTGGTTCCGTCAAAAACTAATTCACCTGTTTTAATTGTAGAATCTCTTCAATCTTAATTTCTGGCAAATTAAATTCTATAAACTCTTCTTCGCTCAAATCATTTATTGTTTGAATATAACTTATAGAATTCTTATCTTGTATAGCTTGTCTATATCTAACATATTTTTCTATTAATTTTCTTTTACTTTGATCATCTAAAGATGATATTTTTTCTTTCAAGTAGGTTATGTAATCTTTTGCGTATTCTGGAAATATTAAATTTACAATATTACTTCCAAAAATAGAACGAGAATTATTTCCTATTATCTCATGGTTTTTAAATGTGGTTAGTATTATTTGTCTGCGTTTCTCTGTTATATTTGTAAAGAATATTTCCATCCAATCCTTCCTAAAAAGTGCTATATAATATGGATTATTTATCGACCTTGTTACTGATACCTTACCTTCTTTAACTTTAACTTTATCAGTGTTAGTAAGTTCTGTGTCATAAACATCAAGTATTATCTCTATAAACTTTTGCTTAATTTCATATAAATATTTCTTATAGTCTATTTTCCTCGGATCTAAATCCTCTGCTAATTCTATTCTTTCTCTTTGAGCCGAACCACCAAATGTTGTAAAATAATATTGTATGTCCGTTCCTTCAAGCGGATATGTTCCATGCTTTCTAAAATATAAAACAAGAAGTCTTTTTGCTATTATATCTATTTTTTCTTTATATTCCTCAAGACCTTTTACTCTTAAAGTTTTAATGAATAATTCAGGGTGTTTGCTGAATTTTGCTATAAAATCTTCTTCTGGTTTTAACGGAGAAGATATGAATAAATAACTATATTTTTTATTTAATTCTTGCATTGATAATTTGTTTACCGTTATATCTTTTATTATTTCTGATACCAAATCTTTCTGAATTTTAGCATCGCTGGAATTCACAAACTTACTTCCATGCATTTTTAATACGATCTTATCTCCTTTCTTAATAACCAGAAAATAGTTCTTCTTTTTAACAGAAACCATAATATCAAAAGTATCCTCAAAATCTATTGAAACGAACTGTTTTCCAAGATTTTTAAACTCTGCATTTATCTTATTAACTATTTCTTCTATCTCTTTATAAACTTCCTCTGCTGGTGTATTTAGTTTTGTTAAATATATTCCGTCTGTATCTGTTTCAATTAGAACGAACCCATTTTTCAAATAAATATCTTCAACACTTGTTATCATATTTCTTCCTATTGCAGTTACTTGTGCCGCGGCATCTAAATCTGTAAATCTTGATGCTGGTAGATCGCCACGCCTAAATCCAAGTAATCCATATGCAGAATTTATTAAAATTTTTAATGCATCAGAGCCACTTTTGTAAAATGATATAAGCGATTTTCTTTTTTCTGGATCATCTGCATATTTAGATTCATCGCTTTCTAATTCTTTATATGCTTTCTTATAAGCTATTCTTTTCCTGTAAAGTTTTTCTAATGTTTTTGTAAAAATACCTGCATAATCATTTTTAGGTTTTATTTTCCAATCAAGCATTATTGAAGGATATAGTGATGAAAAATCTACTTTTCCAACATTTTCAAAAAAACCTCTCGCGTGTATTTCAGTGTGCCCACCTCCATACTTTTTAATAGTTTCTTCGCTTATTCTATCTCTAGTTTTTGGCGGAACAAAAAGATCATTTAATTTTGTTTCTTTAATAAGTGCTGATTCTAATATTTGTGTATTTGAGGCGTCGAATATTTTTTCAAGTGGCATATTCGCAATATTCGCCAAAAATATCATATTAGGTGCAAACTTTTCATATAACATGTGTGTTGATTCGACATCTGCTATTAAATAATCTGACACTCTTTTCGGGTCTTTTATGAATACTTCATATATCTCGCTTCCTTCTATCATTTCTCTTTCTTCCTTTTTTATCATTCCGTAATAATCTGAAACATTCTTAAGAGTTAACGAACCAAACCTATATCTTATCTCTTGCATTGTTGAAGGCATTCTATAAAGGTAATAATAAATATCAAATATTGCTATTCTGCCTTTTTTTGATACAAATTTCCTATATTTTATAACATTTTTAGAGCCTCCTATTGGATGCCTTGAGTAACCATTTTTATCCTCTGGATTTTCTATGAATTCGATTTCGTCATCGTTAAACATGAATTTCTTGTTATATTTCTTTAATCTTTCATAGATGAAGTATATATCGAAATTATAAATATTATAACCAGAAAGTATAACAAACTTGTTTTTATCTAAAAACTCTATAAAATCATTAAGCAATCTTTCTTCCGCTTTTTCAAAATTTTCTGGTTCTGATTCATAATTTGCAACAGACCTGTAAAACTCAACCTTTTCTTTTTTATTATTTATTCCTTTCGCGCCTATGTAAAATATGAAATTACGCTCCGGATTTGGAAATGTTCCCTTCTTTGTCTCAACTTCAATATCGAAAACTACATACGGAACTTCTGAAATACCACATCCATCTTTCAATATTTCTAACCCGTTATCGTAAATGAATTGTTGCTCCTTTGTTATATCGTGTTCATATACTTTGCACCCATAGTTTTTCAATCCATAAATAAAATCGTTAGCCTCAAACGTCTGAACATTCAGATATATTTTTAAGTAATTTCCACTCTCAAATTTACTTTTATAAGGTTCTATCTTTGATATTAAATTTTTATATTTATCTATTATATTCTTTGCTTTTTCTGTATCCTCCACATAAAAATAATTTTTATATGGTATTTCTCTTGTTACTATATCTCCGTTATCCTCAATATACGAAACCAAAAAACCAGTTTCAGTCCCTTTAATATTATATATCATTTTAGCACCATAATTTTAAAACCACAGCAATATAAAATTATTATGAATGAGTTTAAAATTTATGTAATAATTAGTATTTTACTCGTATTATCAGTTTTGATTTATGAGTTTTATAGCCCAGTCGGAATTTCATACTTAAATGGTTTTGAAATTAATGATTCAGGAGGGTTTCAATACAATTTGCCACAATTAAAAAATTCGTCTTTATTTGTGATAATCGCAAACAATTCCACAATCATTTTTTATAAAAATTTTTACAATTTCTTTCTATCCACGTTTATTAATAATAACAAATCTATTGAACTAACACCAAAAAATAAAACATTTTATTACATTTATATTGGAAATAGTGTTTGTTATTCTCCGAAAATTGGAAAAAATATAACTTTTTACTATGATCCTTCAACTCAAATTTTAACGACTTATTGCTTTAATCAAACTATAAATAATACTGTTTTCAACTCTTTTAAGACGAATATAAGTTCTGTATCATCTGAATCGAAAGCTAAAATACTTATTTTGTATAATCAATCTATTAAAATTAGTGAGCCTGTTTTATCATATAACACACTTGCAAGTTTTTATCAGCCAGTGAAAATCACGTGTAAATCTACACCACCAACAAACTACACTTATTTATATGATAATTATGGAAATAAAACAACATCATCCAACGGAACAGCGACTTTAAGTATTTTGGCATATCCAAATTTGAAAGTAACTTGTTACAACGGAGAAAAACTAATAAGCGAAAATATAAACTTTAACAAATTGGTTCCAGTTTTGAGTTTAGTATATCGTAATAATACAGTTTATTGCAATTCAACAGTAAATAGTGAGATTTATTTGCAAATAGGAAGCAAACAAATAGTTGGAATGGGTTACGTATCATATAGTTCTCCAAATCTTAATGGAATTATAACTTGTATACAACCTGGAAATCAGTATCAGCAACAAGAAGAAAAAACCATCAATATAGTATAGGTGCGAGAATTTAAGCGTTTCCAATATATATAAAAATGATAAAAATGGGTATATTTAACTTTGGAAGAAAGAAAAAAGATGAATATAACATAAGCCTTAGCGAAAGCAAGGGAATATCTCCAATAGCATCATTTCTCTACGAATCGACAAGATATTCGTTGTATAAAATAAATGAAGGAAACCCATTTTATTTTGTTGAGTCTAATGGAATAATAATTTATGCTTTTGCTTTACTTCCTTATGTAAACGACAATAATTTGGATAAAATAGTGTTTTACAGCAAAGATAAGTATGTCGAATTAAAATTCATATATCTACTTAGTAGTTCTAACGATTTAAGAGATCAGGAAGCGTTTTATTTATCCAACTATAAAGATATTATAAAAAAATTTAATTCATATGAGTTTGAGGAAACGTTTGAAGACGATAAATTAGCAGGACTTATACTATCTCAATCTCCATACGATGTGCTAGAAGCCACAAGAAAAATTTCTATTTCAGGATTTAAAAACACACCAATCATAACGGTAAGGCAATCAAAAGCAACTGAATCTATAAAAGCTACAAAAATCGAAGAGTCTCAGCCTGAAAAAATCACTTTGAAGCCAGAAGAAGTTGAAGAAATACCTATGACAGAATTATCGCAAAAAGTAAATAAAATTACACAGGCTCCTGAAATGAAGGCTAATCCTAATTATCAAATAGGTTATTTACTTGACGTAATACACGAAAAGGTTGGAGAAGAAGATATTGTTAAAACAAAGTTTGCAATAAACCAATATACAAAAAGACCTATGAAGGTTTTTATATCGGATAGACCAAAAGATTTGAAAGTATTGAATCAACACGCTTTAATAGCTGGAGTTACTGGTTCTGGAAAAACCACTTTTATAAACAATCTTACAAACATCTTGTTATACCATGGAATAAATATTATATCTTTGGACATAAAGATAGGGACTCTTGATACCCCAATAAATCTTATCTCTAATGGTCAGCCAAAAAAAGAAATTTTAGAATTTATGAATGATAGAAACTACAAAGGAGATGAAAATATAGCCTTTACTGAAAATGATGTATTTTCAGAATCTCTCAAAACCATTAAAGAGATGAAAACAAATAGGCAAGGAACAAATATAATACCACTTATTTTGTATTATAGACCTAATGATCAGAACGAAAGAGATAATATGAAGTATTTCTCAAAAATAAACATTTTGGACTTGCCAGACTTAAAACCTTTGAAAGAATTAAAGTTAAAATTAGAAAAATGGAAAAGCAATAAAAATAAAGGAGAAATTATGCAAGATGAAAAATATAAATCTTTAGATGATCTACAAAAAGACTATAACAACAAATTATTAGGATATAAAAACGCTGTAAGATCACTTGTAGATTTATATTTACACACTCTTGTAGAATTGCAAACCTCAATTTCGTTTTCAGGAGATGTTGAGAAAAGCTTAAATAGAATACTTGATGGCGCGGTAGATTCTATAATAAAATATATAGAAAACAATAATTTTGATTTTATACCGTCAAACGAAGAATTCGAAAAAATGGTTTTTGATATAAACTATTTAAATGTTGGAGATAAATCGCCAGAGCCAGGTTCACCTACATTTATATTGTGGAAAAAGTTAATAGAAGCTCATAAAGCATCAAAAGTTATAGATTTATTAGACGGAGTTAAACTATATAACATATTGCAAGAAATAAACGATGCGAAAAACAACTTTTATTTAATTTTAAGGGTAACTCCTGCATTTGCAATGTTTTATTTGCTGTATAGTTATTATTCGGTTATAAATCTTTTAGCATCTGGAAATCTTAAATCAATAGACGAAAATGATAAAGAAAGCCCACTTGTAGTGTTTGTTATTGACGAAGCGACGCAGTTATTTGCGGTAAATAGTGATATTGCTGAAAACTATGTCAGAGTTTTAAAAGAAGGTCAGCAACAAACAAGGGGAATAAGAATATCTTGGATATATGGCGTACAACAAGCATTTAAAGGGACTTTTGGCATACAAACATCTTTAGGAGGCAGAGTAATATTTAGAGCGCAACCATCTGATGCAAACTCTATTAAAGGATTGTTAGGTTCTATTGGAAATCCTAGCTTATTCGATGCTGTTATGAAGCAGGATTTAGCATTCATAACTAATATGCCAATATTCATTGATGAATACGATAATGTTGTCCAAGAAGCACTTATAAAAGAACTTCCAAACAGAGCACCACAAGTAAGACCTGGTGACCCGATAAACATGCATAATTACATTGAAATGGGAGCAGAATACTTAATACAAAACTATAAAACAAGCAACTACAAACTTAATCTATATGACATAGATATATATACATATCTAAATAAGCAAAACGCGTTAATAAAGCCTTTCGATCAAGAAATTAAAAACATATTAGCCAACGTTATAAGTACATTCAACTCAAATGATTTATTATCAATAGATAATGATAAAAATATAGATAGTACATCTCTAATGATATTGAGAAAAATGTTAAAGTTTTTCATGGCAATAGATCCGAGTATATCCTATGATGCTAATACACTTTTATTGAAAATAGATAATTATTCAAAAGACAAAAACAAAGATATTATTTTAGAAATGTCAAAAATTACAAACAATATGAGTTCAAAACTTAATTAAACTATGGATTTTCAAGATCTGAATCGACGGGTTTGCTTTCTTTTAGATTTTCAATAACATTTGTTACTGCATCTTCTAATAAATTAGGTGATTTATTGTTAGGATTAGGAACAAACGGTTTTAAAACACACTTCACCATTTTATTACATGTCTTACACCATCCCGTTGTTTCGTTATCTTTTTCTACATATAGACTATCTGGTTCTTCATCAACAACATCTCCCCACATTTCTTGACCTGTTTTTTCATCGACAGAATATTCTTCATATGTTATGACTGGCAATAAAAGATAATGACCACCACATTCTGAGCATGTCCAAACAAGGTTCTCATCATTCTTTGCTTTATTTTCAGCCATAATTATCAGTTTAATATCACTTTATTGATTTTAAATTGTTAAACTCTTTATCGAAAATCTTATAAAAATTTTTATTTGTTCTATATATTCTTAAATCTCCTATCTTATTATGTTTTATTTTCTTTAATTCTCCTATAATTCTGTTTATAGAAGAATAAGATTCTCGTTTAAGTATATTGGCTTTGCGAATCGTCTTTAATATTTTCTCCTTTTTCTTCGTATAAGACTTTACATAAGCTTTTGAATTTTTATTCGAAAATAAACCAATTATTGAAGTCTTTCTATTTTTTTCATCGATCTTATCAAAAACAAACAAAGTTTTACTTCGTTTTATGTGAAATAAAGCGTTTTTGCTATTATTTTTATTAAGCAGATCTAAAATAATATTCCCTTTTGAAATTCCGTATTCGATTACATACTTATAGTTCATACTCTTCCTAAATATTAAACAAAACATAATATTTAAAAAATAAAGCTGTTATTTTTCTAATTTTATCTCAATTGCGGTCACATTCTTTTTATTTCCTTTATCTTCTATAACATCCGTTCTTGAAGTTATTATAGGCTCTATTTTATTATATCTCTTTATAACTTCAATCAAAGAAAGAGCTTTATAAATATTTGATTTACCTCTTGCCTCAATCTTGATTTTGTTCGCTGGTAGTTTTGACAGCAAATTCAGAAGGAATATTTTATATGACCTAAACGGTTTATTGCCAATTATTACTGTTCCGTCATCTAACTTCTTATCTTCCATAACATCATCTCCATTCCAAGTATCCAAGTTTATGTGCATTCATAAGAACTCTTTTAACTGTATTCGGATTGAATTTTAATACAAGTTCTCCAAATGTGACAGGTGGTCCATTTCTACGACTTAATAAATAGTCTATCAACTCTCCAGCTTCTTCGATATAATTGCTTGGCAGTCCTAAATTCTTCATGTTATTGTTTAAAATAGAAAGAGATGAACTAAGTTGATTTGTAGAAATAGAAAGACTCTCAACACTTTTGCTTATTTCTTCTACTGCTTCATGTATCTCTTTAAACATCGCATTTATTTGAGTTATTCTTGATTCGAGCGTTTCTAACTTTTCATCAAGACCAAGCCTTTTTGTTAATTCCTCTGTTATTTGCTCTTTATTTGTTTTAAGGAAGTCAATTGCTTCCTGCATCTTATTTAAAGCATCGTCGTTTCTTTCTTTAGAGTCTTTTGACATATCAGCGCTTATTTTAACTATTTCATCAAGCATATCACGAACATCACTAACAGCATCTTTTATTCCTGTAACAGAAGAAGATGTTTTAGAATATTCTTGATAAAGACTATCTATTGTAGCCTTTATCATGTTTAGTTCAACCATTACATTTTCTATTTTTGGTTTAGTTGGAACGTCAGTTATTGTAGTTGCCATTATAATTCACCATAATACCATATTCTATAATTCATTTAAAATTTTATTTTTTATATCTTCTGGCTTATCTTTATAAAATGGTTTTTTGAAAACTATTTCCATCGTTCTTTTTCTTGAATTTTTAATCAATGCATAGACGGTTACTATTATAAAAACAAACACTAAGGCTACAATAAAATAAAGCATAGTTCCTTGTGGTGCTACAATTCCCATTTTATCAGTATTATTTATTTCTTAATGGTTTAAAATTTTTATTTTTCACAGATGTAAGAAAAATAATACTGCTGATATTACTATAAGAACAAATAAGAGAAAAGCAACGTGATTAGCGATTTTATCTTCGTTATATGTTCCAAGATCAATTGCCACCATTAGTAGGACGATACTAATTCCTCCGATATAAAGTAAAAGAAAATAATTTATTGGATTCGGAACTAAATTAACATGAAGAGAATACCCTTCTTCACTATTAGAAAAAGTTGAACCTAAAGTAGAAGAAAACTGATATACTAAAAATGCCTGAATTAAAAATATAAAACCAATAGCCAAAAATACAAATATTTTTGTAAACGATAATTTAGAAGATAGAACTGTTCTGCTGTTCTCTATATATTCGATTTGTTCAGACAACGCCTTAGCAATTGAATCATCTTTAGTTGAAATTACTGACAAAGAAAGATTTTTTATCATTCTCAATTCAGGGTAATTATTTCTCGGATCTTCAAAAAATTCAGACAAAACATCATATGATTGTTTAGTGTTTAAACTTAATTTCATCTTTCTAAGTTCTTTGCCAAAATAATACGGATAATCCTCCTCTTTTGCCTCTAAAATGTGAGTTTTAAGTGTTATATCTTTTCTATATATTAAAAATTCTCTAATAAATCTTAAATAACCATCTATTATACTTCTTTTTCTTTGAAGAACTGCTTTTATTCCAGAATAAAACGAAAGAAAAACGCCGAATGTGATTATATATGCTGATAACCATAGATACGAAATTCCGAAAATAAGTAACACATATAAGGCAATGAAAACTGATATTAGTGATAAGAAAATTGAAATATATATTTTTCTTCCATAATATTCTTTTATTTGAGCTATAAAGCCTGAACTTTTTATTTTCTCATCTGTTTGCTTTTTTGGTTTTTCTTTTTTTATCTTTTTTGGAGCTTTTCCAAAATTAGAAAAGTCTATGTCTGAAAACGGCGAATAATAAAAGTTTATTATCTTCTTAACTGTATCCTTAATATATTCAATAATATTAGAAAGTTTTTTATTAGTGTGCATTACATCACTCCGGCGTCTTTAGCGAACTTATTAAACAAATAAATCGCTAATATGGACATAAATAATAAAATTATATAACCGTAGTAAAGCGGTGGAATGCTTGTAACAATTTGAAATATTGTTAATTCTGATGATATTTGATTAAAGGAAATTCCAGAAAAATTATCCAAAATTGAGTTATAAATTTGAGTCATTATTGATTGGACATTTGAGCCTACACCAACAAGCAATCCTATTATAGAGGTACCAAAAATTAAAAGTGTTGCGATAGTAGATTGAGCAGTTATTTTTTCTTTCATTACTGATTCCGCTCTAAGTTTTAATTCAGATTCCCTGCTTTCATAATATCTTCTCATATCTTGGTTTTCTAATGCCGTTGAAAGGTCTTTAAGAAATTTTTGAGTGTCCAAGCTTGAAAAATATAGAGACGCTTTATTTATTTTTTCGGAAGAAACCCCCTCTTCATAATTTAAAAATTTGAAAAGCAAATAAACATATCTATTAGCCTTAACTGAATCGTCTATAAAAAACGGATTTCCAGTCATTATATAACTTTGATACATATTTCTTATTATTTTATATCTGCTCTCATAAATTCCATTTTCAATTTTTCCAAAATCACTATTAACAAGAAAAACAAACATTTTTTCTGGTTTGATAAGTTCGAATGAGCCCAACGCCATTAGAATAGCAACAACAGGAATTAAAAATAAACTAATTTCTAAAGATACAAATATAAATATTAACCCTACTATAATCAAAACGTATGAGAAGAAATAAAGATAAAATGATTTTGAAATATAAACATCTATTGCGTTAGATGGATTTCCTTCAACTGAAACTATAGAATTAAATTTTAATCTCTGATATATAGTAATATTTTCTGGCAAAGATACAAAGTCTTTTATCTTGTTTATATATTTATGCTTAATATTATCAATAAACTTGAATTTAGCTTCCATCAATATAAAGAGTTTATACTTTTATTTTAAAATTATTGTTCTTCATCTTCGTCATTTGATGCTTTAACAGAAGTAGTGCTAGAATTCTTACCGTTATTGTTGTTGCCAGTTTTTAATTTATCTTTCAGTTCTTTCTTTTTCTTTAAAAGTTCAAGTTTCTGTCTTGCTACGTCTAGTTTATATTGTTGTTCTTTATGCTCAAGTTCTAGTCTCTTTTCTCTTTTTTCAAGTGATTCAAATTCTTCCTCTTTCCACGTTTGAAAAATCGCAGAAAGAATTCCTTTATTTTTAGGTTTTGTATTTATTTGTTCTTCTAATTCTTTTATTTCCTTTTCTAATGCCTCTTCTTCATCTTTATTTGCTTTCTTTTGCTTCTTTTCAAGAATCTTTTGATTTATTTTCACATTTGTTTTTATATCTGTTGAAGGTTTAGCTGAAGGTTTGTTTTTAGAACCAAAAAGAGAAGCAAAAAACCCTTTTTTAGGAGGAGGGGTCGGTTTTGGAGCCTCCGGTATTTTGTTTTCAACTTGATTTTTTATGAGTGAAGACAAAGCATTCGATTCATATTGTTTTTGCTTTCCTATAAAAAGCAGAAATATTGTTTGTTTTGCTCCAATGACAAACATATCATCTGTTATGTTATACTTTGACAGTTGGGTTTTAATATATGTATCTATATAGGCTATTGCTTCATTTAAAGCTTTTTGAAAATTTTCTGGATTACTTAATAAAAACCTTTTTATTACTCCATATACCTGTTTTGAAGAATCAACAACTAAATTCATATCACTTAAATCTTTGTTTTGAGTTATCGATTCATACAACTCTGGTGTTATCTTGAATACAGAATACGCTCCTATAATTTGATTCGCATAATTAGCATCAACTGACGCCGATAAATCTAAGTCGAATAAAGGCGAAAAATATTCCACTAATTCGTTTCCTACTATTTTAAGTGTCATTATCTTCGGATACGCAGAAGACTGACTTATAACAACTCTATCTGGTTTAAAACTTCCATCCTTTCTGCTTATTATAAAGGAAAAAGTTGATTCATCCGAGATGTTATTTGCATCCATTCAAACCATTAATAAAAAATAAGAAATAGTTTAAAAAATGGTGTTAAAATCAACCACATAATCCTATTGGAAGGAGTGCTATAATCCCTACAAAAACCACCATCAAAATTATTGTCACGATTATTATACTCATATGCCTAGACATCAATCTGCCCAACTCAGCCTCATCCCCGCTTTCTTTGGCTTCCCTTCTTAACATGAGATATTGCAAAGATTCCCAGAAAATAAATAGCAAACCAGCTATGGCAATAAATGCAATTATTGGCGTTTGATAAGAGGAGAAGTTCATCGTTTTATAAAACGAACATAAGGCAGAATTAGGAGAGCCAAATAAAGGTGTAGAGTTTGTAGACTGTGCCATAGTGAATCCTATTCCCATTAGGAAAAATAAAAGCAAAGATATAAGTCCAATTTTCCTCGTTCTCATTTTATCGCCAATATAAAACTATTTCAATAGTATTTAAAATTATGGTATTTAAAATATTTTAGTAGTCTGTTACGATTGGGATTGAAAAATTACTTGTATATTCAGAACCGCTTGTTATTATTTTTCTTATATATGTTATTAGATCCGACTGTCTTAATAATTTAGGAGCTGTTGCGATATTTAGATATTTTGCGATGTTATTGACTATTACTTTTAATTGTGCTTCTATCTGCGCATCAGATGTGTTTGGAGGGAAGTGAACTTCTAAATAGTAATCATAATCTGGTATATTTCTTGAAATTTTCATATATTCGTCTGCAAAGTTGGAAAAATATGTTTCGTATATTATATTATCCTTATTAACTTGATTTTCTATAATATCAAAATAGGTGTTAAGATTTAAAGGCTTATTTATTACTCTGAAAATCACATTCTGTTCAGTATTTATCAAAAACTGATTAAACATTGAAAATATAGAAAGTTTTTCATCATTAGTTTTATCATAAAAATCGTCAGAATCTAATTTAAAAACTACAACTCTCTCATTCAAAGAATTTATAATGTAATCTGTTATATTTTTTCTATTATTAGTTAAATATTTAGTATTAAAACTAGGAGTAATTTTAAAGAATGAATTGAGAAAAGAATAAAGTGGGCTCGATATTACTCCTTTGACAAGTAATATAACGAAAATTGTAGGAATCATTAAAACTGTGAATAAAATCGGATTAAAGAATGCGAAATCAATAGGATTTCCATAAAATAGCGATATAATACCTAAGTTTGCAAAAAGAGTTACAAGTATTAAAACCATATGTTTTTGTCTTATACCGAGTATAGTATAGTAATCTTCTTCTTTAATTGCACTTACACGCGAGTCATAAACAGACTGGTTTGTCATAATAAAATTACTTTAATTCTGTTTTAAAAAATTTAAAAGTATTATTAAGAATAATTATTGATATTGTGATTCATAAAATAACTAGCGATTATTTATTTGGTTCTAATATGTTTGTTAGTGGCAACAATCTATTAGACTTTAAAAATAGAATAATATACAAGATTTATAAAATAAAAAGCAAAGATAACTTTAATAAAATCGATTTTATTTCATCAAACTTTCCCAATTTTATCGTTCTACTTAAAACATATAATTATTCGAGTGATATGTTTTCATACAGAGTTAGATCACTAATTTTTAAAGAATTCGCGGATATAGATTTTTCAAAAATGGAAGAGGAAGAACTTGAAAAGAAAATATCAAGTGCTTTATATACTAAATATAAGGAATACGATGAAATATTTACAAGATTAAATCAAGAAATTGAAATGAGAACTAAAAATCAAAGACCTGGAAGAAGCATATACATATTCCTTCCAATTAAAATGCTAGTTAAAGAAGAAAAGTCGGTTCAAATGTTTAACGATATGTTAAAAAACTATTTTCAAGCAGAGCACAATTTTATAAAAGAAATAGATAAAACTTCTTTAAATGATTACAACGCTTTTTACGAAAAACAAATAGGTAGGTATAAAGAAATCAGGAAGTTTATAAATGATAACTTTATAAATCCTTCCACAAACATAACAACGATAAAGGATCAAGAGCAATTAAAAGCGTTAGAAAATATAGATTCTTTCGAAAGAGAAGGCAATGGAACACCAATAGATGAAGAAGAGACGGATGGCTTATTTAATTCGTTTTTCTATGATTCTGTTTGCATATCAGGAAACAGATATTATGACATTTTTACTCTATTCAACGAACAATTGAAAAATCTAAAAGATGGCGAAAAGTTTTACAAAATAATGAAATTAGTTTATAAGTTTTATGATATAAGATTGAAAATCGCAGATTCAATACTTAAAACATTTAATAAAAATTTGCTATTATTTTTCCTGTTTAACACAAAAAACATAGTAGATAAAAATTACAATTTAATAAGCACGTTTGATAGTATAAATGAAGATATTTCGGTTGTTTTTAAGGTTAGCGAGATTAAAAAAGAATTCGTTCTATCTAAAATAATAGATAGAGAAATAGCTAAAAAAACACTTCAAATTGAAAACTTGCAAAAGAAAGAGGAGGAATTATTTGAAGCGACTAGATATGCAGTAGATATGATAAAAACTGAAATAGAACACTATAAAACACTTAAAACTAGAATTGGCGATAAAAGAGAAAAGACATTCATAATTTCAAGTTACATAATTCAAAATGTGTTAAATCAATACACGATAAACAAATTGTACGATGAAATGAGCATGAACTCTATAAGCATAAAACAATTGAATCCAACACCAGCAGAATATTTAGAAATCTTTGATATAAAAAGAGATAAAGCAGGCATAATAACTCACACAACGAATATGTTGCATTATTTAAATGTTTATCAACCATTAAAGAACAGCATTATTGTAAATCCTGATGATATGAATATGATAAAAAGGTTTAGTAGCAGATATAGTGGTGAGTAAATGATATTCAAAAATAAAATTTTCAATATTATAGAAAAACTTTTTGATCCAGATAGCAATTATCACAACAAAGCCAATGATATAATGATAAAATATGAAGCATCTAAAAGCAAAAGCGCATCAACAAATCTAGAAATTCCAACACCAATTTTTAACAAATTATTAGAAAACAACATAATAAAATCTGATACTCTTCTAAATCAACACTATGTGAATTATACCAACACTTATCAAGTTATAGATAGTAACATTTTCTCAATATTATTTTTAAATCATCTTGAACCTGGCGTTGAAATGTCAGATGCTTTTGTTAATAATATTATAAGTCAGAAATCAGATTATTTTTTGAGAATTATTCACACTCCTAAAAGTTTTTCTATAAGCAAATTACGTAACGCACTGGAAGCAATCAAAATGAAAGAAGCGAGTTTAGAAGAAGAATTAAAGTCTAAAAAACATGACCCTGTGTTAGAAAAACAGCTTGAAAATTTGGATAAAACAAAACAAATAGTTGAAGCTCATTTAGAAGCTCTTCAAAATTCAACCTTTTCAAACATATTGCACGTAGATATTGGTTTCAAACTTCCGCATCCATCTGGAGATGTTAAAAACATAAAAAACAATATACTGCTTTTTGCATCAAGAGTTAGACAATTCGGTCATTCACTAGATTTAGGTTTTGGAAAACAGCAATTTTTTATGTATGATTATGTTAATGGCACAAGGATTCCTCAATATAGTTATTATGTTTCACCAGACAATATTTCTATCGGAACTCTACAACCTTTCATTTTTGCAAACTTTGTGGAATCGAACGCTCCGATAATGGGTAATTATGAATCAAATAAGATACCTATTCCGTTAGACATCTGGGATTTACCAAACCAGAATGGTGTTATTATAGGAATTTCTGGAAGTGGCAAATCTGCAACCTCAAAAGTTATAACTACAAGAAATCTAATAATGGCTAATAGAAGAATAATAGTTATAGACCCACAAAGAGAATATCTATATACGGCAAAAGCTGTTGGTGGAGAATACATAGACCTTTTGGCTAGTTCAAGAAATGAAACTATGAGTATAAATATATTTGATAAAGCCAATTATGAAAGTGATGAAAGCAACTCTTTTGATTTAAAAATAAATGATATAATTACCTTCTTCTCATTTGCCTCTGCATCTATAACCTTAATAGAAACTGGAGTAGCGATTAGTAAGCCATTGGAAGATAATCCAATCTATTATCAATTCACATCTAAACTAATAAAGGATTTCTATAAAAAACACAATATACTATCACTTGAAGACATTACGGAAGAAACGGCGCCTACATTAGACGACTTTATAGCATATGTGAAAGAATTAAAAAATGGAATAGAGAAAAACAATGTAATAAATCTTGAAACTCCGATTACAAGCGATGATGTAAATTATCAAAACTACTTAGGTGCTTTTCAACTTATTTCAAATGCTTGCGACACATTATTAGGTGATGAATATGTTATTTTCAGAGGGAAAACTAAGATAAATCTTGATAACAAATATGTTGTATTTAGCACAAAAGACTTATCTCCAAAAATGAACTTATTAGCAACATATGTTATAATGAACTATGTTGTAAAGACAATGAGTTCAGATATTGTAGAACAGAAAATCCTGCTTATAGATGAAGGATGGAAGTTGATAAGTCAATTGGGTTCTGATTATATTAAAGTAATAGCAAAAACAGCAAGAAAATTCAACCTTGGTTTAATAATAACCACACAGCAATTGGAAGACCTTGATAACGAACAAGGAAGAGCGTTGCTTGAAAACTCATCGTTTATGTATATCTTTAAACAAAAAGAAATAGAAAGAAATAGAGAGAAGCTTATGACAAACTTTGGATTAACAGAAGAAGACCTAATATTTTTAAAGAACGCCACGCCTGGAAAGGGCATATTAAAGTTTGGAGATGAGAAATATAGAATAGACTTTATAATAACACCAAGTGAAATGAAATTTGCAGAATCGAATGTTACAAAGCTTAAGGAACTCATACCAGATGAAATAATAAGAGTTAAAAAAGAAATAGAAAAATTAACAAACGCTATCGAATACAAGAGGAATTTATCGTTGGATACTTCTTATGAAGAGAAATTATTAGAATATAATAGAGCCTTATTGTCATCTTTAATAGATATTAAAGAAAGATTAAAGAGCGAAGCTGGTCAATTGGAAATAAACGAAGAAAACATAGAAAACTTTGTTCTAGATGACAGAAAGATATATTCCTTGAATGTCAACGGAAAAGAAATCTTCGGTCCTGGCGTAGGAATAGATGAAATCAAATATCTACTTAAAGAAGGGTATAAAGAATACAAAATAAAAAATGAACTTACAAAAGTTTTTGGAGACGAAATATTTTATATTAAAACAAGAATAGTTCCAGAAGAAATATTTATTTATTCGAAATATTTAGAGGCATTAGTAAAGAAAAACTATTCAAAATATATTATAGGAGAGCCTTATATAGAACACGACACAGTTATATTACAAATAAAAATTCCTAAAGCTTCTGGAAAATTCTATGTGTATAATCCAAAAACTGATAGTGCACAAATATTCGAAGCGAAAAACGGAGAAATAATTATATCAAAATCACCACAATTATATGACTACTTTAAAGGAGAAACTATAAATGAAAATTACATATATGTGTATGATATGAATGAAAAGAAGGCTATGGTTTTCTTAGAAAGTCAGTTTAATTTATCATACGATAAAATACTATACGATAATAAACGTGTTTATATAAGAATATCTTATGATTACTTCCTTCCTTTCTCAAAAGAAGAAATAACTTTCGGAGATAACACCGAATTTTATTATATGATTCTAACAGATTCATTATATAATTCATTTGTTGGACCTAACGGAGAAGTTCCAAAGGAGTATTTCAGATACGATCAGGCAGAAGAATTATTAAAAACAATATTTGGAAGGTAAAACAAAGATTTAAAAGATTATAGTATCATATAATTAATCACTATGGTAGATAATAATTTCATCAAAGCAAGTATTATGTCTGCAATTTCATCTATGTTTTTTGCTCTATTTATATTATTAGTTTTAAAAATTGAATATACTGAATTTGCATTTTTCATATCATCATTTGTTTTGTTTGTTTTTTCTTTTGTTGTTATAAAATTAAACAAAAGTAAAGTATTTTTACCTACAAAATCAAGTATAGCGACAGCAATATTATTTTCTTTATCAATAATATTATACCTATATTTTATGTCATCAAATAACATAATAGTATTACAAGCAATTGTTAGTCTTAGTATTATTGTTTTTGTTGCAATTCATACAATTAGGCATAAAGATATAATAGACTCGTCCGCGATAAAATTTTTAATAAGCGGAATGGCACTTATTGTGCTTTCTTTGTTTCTGTTTTATGACTTTTCACCTGTTTTTAGATCATTATCATTTTTGATAATTTCCTCAATAATAATGCTTTTATTTAGTTTTTCAAGCTATATGATGTCTCACAGAATTAAACACACCAGAAATAAGTTTAATTTTCTTTTATGGGTTTCTTTGGTATCAATAATAATGTCATCTTTTTCAATCTTATTAACTTTTTCAACTAAAATAAATCAGCATGATATTTTGTATTCTTTACTTGCGAGTATATTTTTCCTTATATTTTTACTATCGCTAGTTGAAGGATATGACAAGATAAAGGAATATAGCGGTAAATCAAGATTTTCAAAAACAATTATAGTCTCGATATTAAGCGAAACAGATATGTTGTTCATATCTTTATTCTATGCTATATTCATCGGAACTATAAACTTTTATGTTATTTTAGGGGCATTATTATTGTTTATCGGTCTGGTTTTAATCAGTTTCATCCACAAAGAAAAAGATATTGTTATATAAATATAGTTCCGGCAGGATTCGAACCTGCGTAACTGGGTCCAAAGCCCAGAGTCCTTAGCCACTAGACGACGGAACTATTGTTTAAATTGCTTTATAATTTTGTCTTCATCATAAATTTTAACATTTTTGAAAACCACATCCTTTATGGGGCTTTCATACGCGTAGTTTTCATAGCGTTCTTCTTCTGATGCTCTAAACCAATTCTTGTCAAATTTAAGTTTTATACGTGCTTCGCCTAAATATAGAAAGTCTGGTTCTTCGTTTATTGTGTCTTTATCTGTTGGCGTATAAAATTTAATATCCGTTTCATCAGGAAATTCGCTAAAATCATTTATATCGATTATAGCGTCGTTGTATGCAGAAAAAGAACCATCACCATACTTTTTTGCTAGTGTTTCTAACTTTTTATATTCACTCGGTTTTTTATCTTCTAAATAGTTCATCACATCGTCTAAAAACTGCTCTCCTTCTGCCGACATATTATCACTATTTTTAAATGGTTAAATATAATTTAAAAGTGTTTCGTTTAATAGTTTTTAATCGCAGATAAGGTCTCCGAGCTTTTCAAAAGTAGATGCTGATATGTATTTGCTGTATGTTGAGGGCTTCTCTTTTATAGCATCTAGCACTGCTTCTACGCCTTCTTTTAATCTCTTCTCAAGCGTTGCTAAGGTTTTTGCTTGTTCCACTATATGTAGCTCTTTTATTTCGCCAATATACCAACCTTTGCTCCTTTTCACATCGACTTCAAAACCATAAATTTTTAGTTTCATAGCATTCACTTATATTTCAAACTTTTTCATAATTTCTGAAAACCCATCATCTGTTTTTCTCAATTCCGTGTGATACAGCGAATATTCATAACAGTCTCCATTCTTTTCAATCTGGTAAGATTCATAAGCCGTATTCACACGACGTTTATACTCGTCTTTAATATCATTTAAAACTCCTACTATACCAATTTTAATCCATTCTGGTATTTTTCTTTTCTTTGAAAAATCATTAGCAACTTGTTCCAAGGCACCTGCTGTTAGAGCATATATCCAATATCTTAAAGCTTCTTTAAATAGACCATTTTTGTAAAGAGTGTATGGAACAAGTTGAATAAGTCTTGTTATAGCATAATTAAGTTCACCTAGCCACGCACCACGATAATTATATTTTACTGCAATATCAAATATCTTATTTCCGAGTTTTAGTGCTGGAATCGAGCCTTCAACTGTTTTTCCCAATTCTCTATCTATTATAGTTTCTATAACATCTGTCATTTTTTCCTTATATAAAACTGCTAAATCTGTATCTCCATTTTTAGATTTAAGAAGAGATATTATTTCATCCGACAATTCTTTTACAACACCATCCAATTCTGGTCTATCCTCTTTTGGAACATATGGCATGTAATCACAATGTTAAAAGCAATTTTTATTTTAAAATATATGCTTATCGTTTAACTTCTTTCAATGCTACTTCGTATTCGTTTTTTATCTTCTCTTGTATGATTCTGGCGGTTTTTTCAGCAGTATCTTCTTTAAATCCAGAAAGTTTTGCCTTTCTAACTAACTTTCTGATTTCATTTTCTATTAAATTAGAAAGCTTCTTAAATTGCTCGTTATAATGGATAAAATCCTTTTCAAAGAGAATTGGATGATTAGGGTAGTTAATTTGCAATTCTGCTGTTTTCTCTTCTACTCTTTTACTTCCGAGTGCAACATAGTATACAGTATCACCTACTTTTGTTTTTAGTCGCTCTTCTCCGTTTTGTACATACTCATCTACTGCGAGAATGAAAAATCTTTCTAATCTGTTAGGTGTTATTGCTAACGGATTTATATAAGTGGCAAAAATAAATGATTTTTCTGGAGCATTTAAGCTAAATCCTTTATAGACCACACTTCCTTCAATTTTATGTGTGTTTTCAGTGGTAGGAATAGCACAAACACCATCAATAAAAACATCTACACTTTCATTTAGCACATAGTTTTGAAAAGGCAAATGTAGTTCCTCAAACCCATCTCTTCTATAAATAGTTTTATAAAGTGGTGTTGAAGTTTCAGTTATAATTTGACGTAATATATTCGCATTTTTATTATTAATTAAAATATCTAAATCTTTAGAAACTGGATAAATAGTAGTTTTTAGAAAAGCGTTTTTATCATCTAAATATACCTTTCCTGCTGTGCTCCCAACAACATATATTTCATTAGGATCTATTTTTCTTAATAAAACAGAATACGCCTCGTCTATGTATTTTCTTTCTTTCTCATAAAACTTTGATTCTATAAGCTTACTCATCATACTCACATTTTATAATTATTTATATCTTTCTTTATGATATTTATACTTTTCTCTAAGGCTTTTTTAATCTTCCTATCTTTAACAACATCCTTTAATGCTAACAAAACAATGTATGTTCCATATAATTCTTTCTTGCCCTTTTCTCTCTCCAAGTTATAATCAACATAATCTATATAAAAAGTGCTATATAATCTATAAGCAATAAATAGGACCACAATTAAAATTATTACAGCATAATCAAGAATATTAACCGATATAAACTTAGGAGCTATCAAAAGGAAACCCAATGCAGTAGCTATGAATGTGAAAATTTCAAATATATCATTCATTATCAGATGGCGTAAATATTTATTCATAACTAAAAAATTTAAAAGCTTATTTTAAATTTTTGCATTTTAAACTTCTTGATTAGATTTTCAATTATGAAACAGGATTCAAAGATTAAAAAATATGGCTTGTTTTTAACACCAGTAAAAATATTCAATGAATACATTTATGATTATATTAAAGATAAAATAAATGATCATGTTTTTGTTGATTTCTTCTGTGGAAGTGGCAATTTAGTTCTTCCAATATTAAATTACATTCCATTAGAGAAAAGAAATGAATACTTCAAAAGCCACATATTTTTGTTCGATATTCTTCAAAATCAAGTAGATTTTGCAATTAAAAACGCTGTTAATTTAGGTGTTGATGAAGCGATTGCGAGACAAAATATTAAGGTTAGAGATACAATAAAAGATTACCCAAAAGAACTTGTAAAAAGATTTAGAGATAAATTATTTCATATAACGAATCCACCATATGGAAACGTTCATTTTATAGGCAGAAGCGAATACAAAGAAAATATGAAATATTTTACTGGAAGATACAAAGACTTTCAGGATTTATATCAGCTTGCTTTAATAAATGATTTTGACAACGGATTAAAGAATATGATATACATAATTCCAACTAACTTCATAAATGGTGATGAATCTTCAAGCAAAATAAGAAGCGAGTTCTTTGCAAAATACACGATTAAAAAGGCTTTTAGTTTTGAAAAACAAATATTTGAAGAAACAGGTTTAACGACTTCAATATTTTTCTTTGAAAGAGTTGATAAACAACTTGATGAAATTAAATTTATGAACAAAAAGATAGGCTATAATTATGAAAAGGATGTTGAAACCACACTTGTAAGAAAATATAATTATAGAAACGGATGGCAGGCTCTTGAATGGATAAAAAACAATATGAAACCAGATGGAATTGAAGCAGACTTCAAACTTAAAATGAAAGAGGTTGAAGAAAACAAAGGGGATATTAAGGCAACTTTTTATATTCCAAACTCCGAAGAATATAAGGAATTTTCAATAAATCAAAGTTTATACGATAAACTAAAATCAAACCCTTTGTATATAAGAATTGTTGATGGTGGAAGTAAAGAAAAGAAAGTTGGACTATATCCGATTGAAAACTTAAAGTGCGATGGAATAATTTCTGCCGATTTTCACAGAATAAGTGCTATGCAAATTTTTATAAAACAAAAACTATCAAAAGACAAAATAACTAAGTTAATAGATTTATTTAATAAAAGACTTAATTATTTAAGAGATTTAACTGATAGCGATTTTCTTTTAACATTTCAAACTCCTTATGGAAACGGATATATTAAAAAATATCTGTCTATAAAGCAGGCAAAAGAAATATTAAAAACTATTTCTTTAAAAGACTTATAACTTTAGTGAAACCTTTTTAAATCTTTAAGGTTATAAAAAATATTGAAATTATTATATAATCACATGGTGTTATAATGAAAGATTTTTCTAAATTATATGAGTATCAAACAAGAGGATTTGGTAGTTGGTGCGAAGAAAATGTACGTAGTTTATCAAAGAATTTTGTCGACCCATACAAAGTAGATGACAAATACGATGGTTCAGCTTATGATATTGCATATATTTACGGAAGTAGATATGCAAGGGTTGAAATAAAAGGAAGCAGAGCCAGGAAAATTACAAATTCATATTCATTAGCGGATAAAATGGCTACACCTAATGATGAATACGAAGTGGAATTCCTGCAAATAAAACCTTATTGCGCAGACATATTTATTTTTGTAATAGTATGGAAGAATGATATAAAATATTATGCTCTTTTGAGCAAAGACGTTGAAAAACTTAAGGGCTATTCTCCGCATCAACATAGGGGTAATGAAAATGAAGGACAAATACATTTTACAAATAAAACTATAAAAGAACTTGAACCTTATAAATTCGATCCAGAAAATATAGATGAAGTTATGCAAAGTTTCTTTGAATGACTTAATCTAAGGCATTATTCTTATTTTTAAATTTTAAATGTAATAACATTATAATACATTAGGCGATAATATGGTGGATGAAAGAAATTATACGACAATAACTATACCAAAAGCCTTATATGAAAAAATATCAAAGATGATAAAGAATACTGGTTTCTCATCAGTATCAGAATATGTAGTTTTTGTCTTGAGAGAAACAATGGCTGACATACACAAGAAAAACGAAAGCAAAAGCGAAGTTGTTAAAAAATTGAAGGCGTTAGGATATATTTGAGGCGAAAAAATGAAGAACAATGAAATAATTAAGATAGCAGATTTACTTAAAAAAGAGCCGAACGAAGCAAACTGGGAAAAGTTTGCGAAAGCGATTAAGAAATCAGGCGTTAAATATTACAGAATAGTTTATGTATCACTAAAGAATGCGGAAGATTTAACCAAATCTTATGCAGAGCTGTTTGATGCAAAGGGCAAACTTGTAACAAAAGTACCGATTTTTAAGAGAGGTAACGGAAAGAAGGTAGAAGGCGCTACCATATACCTGAAGGGTTTGC
>Ga0208151_100113_pt1 | contig 41535 bp, 50 predicted proteins | sample ECH_Bhost_MetaG_FD_187130 | JGI IMG/M metagenome (GOLD analysis project Ga0208151, IMG submission 187130) | Hot spring microbial mat communities from Yellowstone National Park, Wyoming, USA - ECH_B host_MetaG (SPAdes) (version 2) | ecosystem: Environmental > Aquatic > Thermal springs > Hot... | reverse complement strand
ACGTCGCCTCCCTTTAGGAATTTGCCCTTGGGGAATCCCACGCCGGGCGGCGTGCCGGTGAATATCAGGTCGCCGGGCTTCAGGGTTATCCCCTGGGAGGCCCAGTGGATCAGCTGCTGGACGTTGAAGACGAGCTCGGAGGTGTTGCCCTCCTGCTCCAGCTGTCCGTTGACCCACAGCCTGAGCCCCAGCCTGTTGGGGTCAGGCACCTCGTCCCTGGTCACGACGTAGGGCCCCACCGGCGCCGCCGTGTCCATGGACTTGCCCCATATCCAGTACTGGCCGTAGGGGTTCAGCTGCTGGGGCCAGCCGGGCGGGAACTGCCAGTCCCTAAGCGATATGTCGTTGCCCACGGCGTAGCCGAAGACGTGGTCGAGGGCCTTCTCCGGCTGTATGTACTTGCCGGGGCGCCCCATCACCACCACCAGCTCCACCTCCCAGTCCATCTTCTCCACGACCCTGTGTTTAACCACCTGCCCCTCGTGCCCCACCAGGGCGTTGGGGAACTTGGGGAAGAAGTACGGCCTCTCGGGCGGCTTGACCCCGGCCTCCTTGCCGTGCGCCCTGTAGTTGACGGCCACCGCAAAGATCTTCTCCGGGTTCGGGACGGGGGGCTCCCAGGCGATCTCCGAAGGCTTCACGTAGGCTTCCCCAGGCGCGTGCCTCTCGAGATACCTCGCCACCTCCAAGGCGGGCCCTCCCAGCGCGATGAGTCTCCTCATGTCGAAGAGGAAGTCCGGCGCCTCAGCCGCGTCGTACGCCAGGAGGTACGCCCTGGGTAGGTCTATGATTTCGCCGTTTCTGAAGAGGCCAACCTTCCTTACGCCGTTTTTCGTGTAGGTCAGTAGCCGCATGGCACCGCGAGTTTTTTGACGTTATTAAGTTTTGCCCAAAATATTTTTGGGTTCTGTCCGATATTTAAAACTCTGGGGAATTTATCCGGATTCGAAAAACGTGCCTGGGGTGCCCTAACCCATCTTGGGTTGCAACCCGGGTTAACGCCCAAGGGGCAGGTCTTTATCCACAGCTCAAGCCGGCATCGACGGGGGCCGCATGTTGCGATCCGGCACAAAGGCGGAGGCGGCTCCGCCGCATTTCACGAGGGCGGCCCCATCTGACCTCCTCCCAGTCCTAAGGGGCGGGGCTAAAAGCTTAGCGTTCGGCGCGTGGAGAGGTAGCCCGCCGGGTCGGGGATTCGTCTCTGCGGCGCCGCGGTCGCGTCGGCCGACGCGCGCTGTGGGGCGAAGATGAACTGATTTCATATTTGGGGTCGTTTTTATGTTCAGTTCCACTTGGTACTATGTCCGAAGTAATAGTGAGCACGGATTGGGTCGAGAAGCGCCTAAACGACCCGAAGGTGAGGATCGTGGAGGTGGACTACGACCCGGCCACGGCGTATGAGACGTGGCATGTGCCAAACGCCGTGTTGATCGCCTGGAGGGAGCTCAGGCATCCGGTCAAGAGGGATTTCGTGGACCCTGAGGGCTTCGAGAGGCTGATGTCCGAGAGGGGGGTCGCCCCTGAGCACACCGTGGTTCTCTACGGCGACTTCAACAACTGGTTCGCCGTCTATGCCTTCTGGCTGTTCCAGGCCTACGGCCACGATGACGTCCGGGTCATGGATGGGGGGCGGACGGCCTGGGCCAAGGAGAAGAGGCCCACCAGCAGGGAGAGGCCCAGCTTCCCCAAGACACAGTATAAGGTGAGGAGGGTGGACTGGGGCTCCAGGAGGGCGTACCTGTGGGAGGTCCTCAACAAGGTGATACATGGGGAGGTGGGGAGGAGCACCGTGCTTGTGGACGTTAGGAGCCCCGCCGAGTACACGGGCGAGATAACGGCGCCTCCCGAATACGCCAACGAGCAGACCCAGGTGGGGGGCCACATCCCCGGCGCCGTGAACATCCCCTGGGGCCAGGCGGTGGATCCGGAGACCGGGAGGTTCAAGCCGCCTGAGGAGCTGAGGAGGCTCTACGAGGGGAGGGGGGTGACGCCGGATAGAGAGGTCATCACGTACTGCAGAATCGGCGAGAGGGCCGCCCACACGTGGTTCGTGCTTAAGTACATACTCAAGTACCCCGCCGTCAGGGTGTACGACGGGTCGTGGGCTGAGTGGGGCAACCTAGTGGGCGCGCCGGTTAAGAAGGGAAACGAGCCCTAAACAATATTTTTTATATCCCCTCTCTTTTGTCTAACTACATATGGAGAGACACGTGCGTGAGTCATAGGCTTTTTATGTCCACGTAATTGATATACTCTACAAGGGGGTTGTCATAAGTGAAAGTTGGGATGCTTTGTTGAGAATTGCAGGTGTCTTGTAGTGTCGCAATGGCGACATTGGACAAGCTAAATATGTCGAAAAATATTTAGCTAAGAGAGTCTCAATACCTATGTTGCCTCGTTATAACATAGACGTGGAAAGCAGAGAAAACACCCCATATTTGCAAGTTAACCTGCGGATACGTGCACTAAGCGGTCTCATTAACCACTTGGCCAGCCTAGACGCCAGATTGTGACTTTGGTGTGTAACAGCGGCGGATGCGAAAAAGGTTTTAATGTAGAATTTCTCTTCATTTTGTGGAGATATTAGAATTTAGGTTTAGTAGGGACGACAGCTGCCACAAGCTGGGCCTCAGGCACCCCGTGTACCAAATCATGGAGGCCTTGGGGAGGCTTAAGCCCGGCCAGGCGGTGAGGGTCGAGACGGACGACTTCGACTGGGCCCAGACCATAGAGATCGTGGCGCGCGGCGCAGGCTACTCCGTATCTAGGGAGAGGGATGACCCGCCCGTGTTGCTCATATGGAGGTAGGGTGGGCCGGGGTCGTCCTCCACACGCCGAGTCTCGACGAGGTTGAGGAGTTCTACAGGTCGGTGCTGGGGATCCCGACCCGCCGCGTGGGAGGCGGCTTGGAGGCCGGGTGGGGCAGGCCGTTGATGCTCGTGAGGGAGGGCGAGGTGGCGCTTCCCGGCGGCTATATATACCACGTGGCCATCAGGGTGCCCTCCAGGGAGGCTCTCGGCGCGTTTATAAAACGCGTGCTGGCCGACTATCCAGACCTCGTGGAGGGATTCGCCGACCATCTAGTGAGCGAGTCCGTATATCTCAGGTCTCCCGACGGCATAGGCTTCGAGGTGTACGCGGACCGCCCGCCAGGCGAGTGGATCAGGGAGGGGGCGCTGGTGGCCATGGACACGCTGCCGCTGGACCTAGACGGCTTAACGAGGGACGCGGTCCCGTCGCCCCTCCCGCCCGGCGCCGAGATAGGACATATACACATGAGGGCCCACGTGGATCTCGATGCGGCGGCTGCGTTCTACCGGAAGCTCGGCATGGCCGTCACGTGGAGGATGCCGGACGCGGTGTTCCTGGCGTGGGGAGGCTATCACCACCACGTCGCGTTTAACCGGTGGCCTTTGCCGAGGCCGAAGGGCGCCCTGGCGGCCGTGTATACCCCCGCGGTGTCTAGGCCGGTGAGGGATCCGCTGGGGGTGGAGATCCTCCCGGCTGGGGAAAAACTACCAGGTTAGGACTATTTTGGCGTCTGCGGCGTATTCGTAGAAGCTGGCTATGCCCATTATCTTAACGCCGTCCACGACCTCGTCCTCCTTTATGTTGAAGGTGGCCGCCGCCGAGGAGCAGAGCCACATCTTGCAGCCCATCTCGAGGCACTGCCTGAACCTATCCTGGATCTGCCTATCAAGCTTCTCAAACACCTTTTTCTTAACGGCGTGGGCCCCGTCGAGGGTCCAGAAGATCAACACGTCGAAGCCCATGGAGGCCGCGGCCAGGGCGTAGCCCAGCATGGTGGATATCCTGGGCGTGTCCGCCGGCGGCGCAGTGACGAGGAACGCCACCTTATCGGCCATGGACGCGCAGATCTGCAGTTATTTCAATTTTATTAGCGGCGGGCTGGAAACACGCCGCAACGAAGGCGAGGCCCGCAGTCCCTTTTTTAAATTTTATTAGCTTAGTTGTGTGTTGTTTTTAGTGATGGGGAAGAAGACTTATATATGGAAACCTCTGTGGTCCTATGTCTGAGAAGGTCGAGAAGAGGAATAAGCTGGCGATCATCGCGTGGTCCGGCACAGTCGACAAGCTCTACCCGGTGGCGATTCTGTCCAGCGCAGCGGCCGCCGGGGGCTGGGAGGTGGAGCTGTTCTTCACCTTCTGGGGCCTCAACGCCATTAGGAAGGAGGTGTTGAACGCCCCGCCTAAGATCTCCGCGGACTTCGCCGAGTACGGGCCCGCGGTTGCGCAGGCCGTCAAGCAGATGAACTTCCCGCCTTGGTTCGAGCTGTTGAGGCAGGCGAAGGCTATGGGCAACGTGAAGATCTACGCCTGCTCCACCACCATGGAGCTGTTCGGCATCAAGGAGAAATCCGCCCTGGCGGACTTCGTGGACGACGTGGTGGGAGCCGCCACCTTCCTCGAGCGGGCTAAAGACGCCGCGGTGACGCTGTTCATCTAGGCGTTAATAAGGCTTAAAAACCAACCCTCTTTTCCCTCCATGTCGATAAAGCCAGCTAAAACCCTTGACGCCAGGGGGAAGTTCTGCCCCATTCCTGTGATGGAGACGGCTAAGGCAATTACGCAGATAAACGTGGGCGACGTGCTTGAGGTGCTCGCCACAGATCCGGCGGCGGACCCCGACATAAAGGCCTGGGCCAAGAGGATGGGGCACGAGGTTATCTCCGCGGAAAAAACGCCGGAGGGCCACCTGAGGATCTTGGTGAGAAGGCTCAAGTAGCGCTACAGCTCCACCACGTGCTGCGGGGCCTGGAAACCCACCTTTCTGTGCGTCCCGTCGCAGAAGGGCTTGTTGGACGAGTGGCCGCATCTACACAGCGCCATCTTCACCTGGCCGTCCACCTCCACTAGGTAGGGCCCGTTCTCCCGCGCGACTATCTTCACCATGGCGCCTCTCCGTCTTCCATTAATAAGCGTTGTAGCCCCATGTTTATTTGGTAGTATCCGGGGCCGTACATGGAGGAGACTAGGCTTTCTTGCCTCAAGGCGACCAAATCGCCGTTTGTGCTGGAGGGTCTTCACAGCCCGGTGAAGTGGTGGGGGTGGTGCCGCGAGGCCTTCGAGGCGGCGAGGGCGCTCGATAGGCCGGTTCTGGTTGACGTGGGCGCCGTGTGGTGCCACTGGTGCCACGTCATGGACGAGACCACCTACTCGGACCCCGAGGTGGCCTCGTTCATCAACGAGCACTTCATCCCCATCAAGGTGGATAGGGACGAGAGGCCGGACGTGGATAGGAGGCTCCAGGAGATGGCCCAGCTCGTCTCCGGCCAGTCCGGCTGGCCGCTCACCGTCTTCACGACGCCGGGCGGCGAGGTCATATGGGCGGCCACCTACCTCCCCCCGCGCGATATGGGGAGGGCGCCGGGGATGCTCACGGCCCTCAAGGCGGTGCTCGAGGCGTACAGGGAGAGGCGGAGCGACATAGCGAAATTCGCCGAGGAGCTCAGGTCCGAGGTGGCGGCTTGGCACTCGCCGGCGCCCGGGGAGCCGGAGAGGGGGATCCAGCTGGAGCTCTTGGCGGCGCTTGCCTCGGGGTTCGACGCCGAGTACGGCGGCTTCGGCGGCGCGCCCAAGTTCCCGCCGATCACCCAGCTGGAGCTTCTGTTGACGCGGTATTTCTACGACGGGGTGGGCCTCTACCGGAGGATGGCCGAGGCGACGCTGGACGCCATGGCCCTCGGCGGCGTCTACGACCATCTGCTGGGCGGGTTCTTCCGCTACTCCACGGACAGGATGTGGCTCATACCGCACTACGAGAAGCTCCTCATAGACAACGCAGAGCTTCTGGCCATATACGCCGAGGCCTACGCCATCTTCGGCAAGCCGCTGTACCTGCGGACGGCCAGGGGCATAACGGCGTGGTTCGACGAGTTCATGAGGAGACCCGGCGGCGGGTACCACGCAAGCCAGGACGCAGACGTGGAGGGGGAGGAGGGCGGCTACTACCGGTGGGCCCTAGACGAGCTCAAGGAGGCGGCCGGCGACCTGTGGCCCCTTGCCGTGGAGCACTTCGGCCTCCTGGACGTCGAGTGGCCCGAGGGCAAGGCCACGCTCCGCGTGGCGAGGCCTGCCGAGGGGCCGGAGGCGGAGGAGCTGTATCGGCGGCTCGTGGAGGCTAGGCGCCGGCGGAGGCCGCCGCGGGTGGACGCGACAGTGTACTCCGGGTGGAGCTGCGCGGCGGCGCGGGGCGAGCTCCTCTCGGCCAGGCTCGCCGGGGCGGGCAACTGGAGACACGCCGTGGACACCGTGGATTTCGTCATGGCCCACATGTGGGACGGGGCCCGGCTTGCGCATGGGTGGCGGGACGGGGCCGCCGTCGGGAAGGCCGTGGTGGAGGACTACGGATACTGCATCTTGGCGGCGCTGGAGGCCTACGGCAGGACCGGGGCGCTGAAGTACGTGGACTGGGGGCTGGGGCTGGCCGACGCCCTCGTCGCGGGGCATCTGGGCGACGGCGGCTTCAAGGACGTGGAGGAGGCCGACCCGGTCGTGGCCGCGCCGCACTATCCCTTCCTCGACACGCCCAACTTCTCGGGCAACTCGGTGGCCGCCATCTCGCTGGTGCTCCTCTCGTCGGCTACGGGCAGGCGGGACCTCCGGGAGGCGGCGGGCAGAGCCCTCAGCGCCCTCTTCGGCAAGCTGCGGCGGGTCGGCCCGTCGGCCGCGGGGCTGGCCCTCGCGGTCGACCTCTACCTCATGGAGCCTCCGAGGACCGTGGTGGTGGGCGACGCCCCCGAGCTGGCGGAGGCGGCGTTGTCCGCCTACCGGCCGTGGCATCTGGCGGTTCCGGTGTCCGGCGGAGAGTGGCCGTACCCCGAGCAGTCCATAAAGGCCATGTTGAGGGGGCCGAGGCCGGCGGCGTACGTCTGCGCGGGGCTGGCGTGCTCCATGCCGCTGACGGAGCCAGAGAGGCTCAAGAAAAACATCCAGGAGTTCAGGAGGGAGGCCTACAGGCTCTAATACTGCGCCGATTCGAGCAGGGCCCTCTGGAACTCCTCCGGGTTCTCCTCGACGTACCGCGTCAACACGTCCACCTCGACCGGCTCTGTGAAGAGCACCTTGACGCCGTTCGACGTGAAGTACATGTAGCTGGTCTGGCACGCGCCGCCCGCCAGAACCACGTCTACGTCCGGCAGGACGTTTTCCCTGAGCCATTTATACTTGGCGACGCCGTGCATCTGTTGGTGATGGTGTCCCCCGCCCGCGTCTAGGTCGGGGACATCCCCCAACGGGTTTCTCCGCTCCTCCACCAGCCGCAACTTGCCGTCCTCGTAGAGGTATATCCTGTATATCGGGGCGTGTGCGAAGTGGCCGGGGAACACGGTGCCCTCCGGCGACGTCGCTATCGCGATCCTCATGGCCATTCCCCGAGCGGTCCATATATACTTACCGCCACGCGCCGTCCCGCCGGCGAGGCCGCCACAGATATATGTGCATTTCCCGTCCAAGCCGTGGGCTACACCGAGAAGGCCGCCGGCTTGTTCCTGTCCACCGGCACGAAGTTCCCCAGAAGGATTATCTGGGCCATGGGGCTTGTGAAGCTGGCGTACGCCAGGGCCAACGGGAGGCTTGGGCTGTTGCCCAGCGACGCGGCAGACGCCGTGGCGGAGGCGGCGCGGGAGGTTGCGGAGGGCCTACACGACGACAAGATTACCGTGGACGTCTTCCAGACGGGGTCGGGCACGGGGCTCAACATGAACATAAACGAGGTGATCGCCGACCTGGCCAGCAGGAGGCTGGGGAGGCCCGTGCATCCGAACGACCACGTAAACCTGGGCCAGTCGTCCAACGACGTGGTGCCCACCGCGATCAGGATCGCCGCGGCGGCGGAGGCCGAGGAGGGGCTTCTCCCGGCCCTGCGGAGGCTCGTCCAGAGCCTGGAGTCTAAGGCCGAGCAGTTCGGAGGGGTTGTGAAGCCCGGCAGGACGCATCTGCGGGACGCCCTGCCGGTCACGTTGGGGCAGGAGCTGTCGGCATACGCGGACGCCTTTAGGCACGACGGCGAGGCCATACGGCAGGCCCTGGAGTACGTCAAGGAGGTCCCGCTGGGCGGCACCGCCGTGGGGACAGGGCTCAACGCGCATCCCGGGCTCCCGCGGCTCGCCCTGGAGGAGATCAACAGGGAGGCGGGCCTCGGCCTCAAGCCGGCCAACGCGTTCAGGGCGATGAGGCTTCTGACGGATCTCCTGCTCCTCAGCGGGGTCCTCAGGACTTCGGCCGTGGACCTCTACAGGCTGGGGCAGGACGTGAGGCTTATGTTCTCCGGCCCCGCCGCCGGCCTCAACGAGATAGATCTGCCGAGCCAGGGGGAGGTCGCCGGCAGCAGCATGATGCCCGGCAAGACGAACCCTATCACCGTCGAAGCCGCGATGCAGGCCGCCGCGCAGGTGGTCGGCCTGGACCACGCCAACCAGATCGCCGCGATGCTCGGCGAGTTTGAGCTGGCCATGGGGATTCCGCTGATGGGAAGCAACGCGGTTGCGCAGATAGGGCTTCTGGCTGAGGCCTTCAGAAAGACGGCCGAGCTGGTCATCGACGGCATTGTCCCCCACGTGGAGCGCATGCGGAGGCTGGCGGAGAGCAGCGCCGCCTTGATAACCGCGATATCGCCCGTCGTCGGCTACGACAAGGCGTCAGAGGTCGGGAGGAGGGTGGCCGGGGGCCTGTCGATCAGGGAGGCCCTGAGGGAGCTTGGATACAGCGACGAGGAGATCGACAGGTTGCTGGACGTGGACAGGCTCACGAGGCCCGGCTTCCCCGTCGAGGAGACCTAGCCCGCGCTCGGCGGCCCTCCAGAGAAGAGAGCTCCTAGGCCCATCGCCGACGTCGAGACAAGATCTATGCAGCAATAAGCTTTCTGAGCTTGTCCCTCAGCTCTGCCGCCGCCTTCTTGAGGACTTCAAAATCGAACCGGTCGAGATGTCCCTCATAGAAGTTTACATGTAGCTGTTCAACCGCGGCGAAGAGCTTTATCGCCTCTTCGTCTCCCGTCTCCGTGGCGATCCTCCTGACCACAGCCCATATAAGCCTGTGCGAATCATGGCGCAAGCCCCTTGTCTCTGCAACGGCCTTGATCAGTTGGACGATCGAGTTCCACAGCTTCTCCCCCGCCTGCCTTAGATCTCTCCCCTCAAGGGCGAGCCCCTCTCGCCAGAAATAATCGGCACTTTCAAGGTACAGCCTAGCTCTTTCCGACGGGTCGGCGCGTTCGGTAATTAGCTCAACCACGTACGCAACGGGGTCCAAGCCCCGCCTCTCCAGCTCCTTAACGATGAACTCCGGAAGCACATATAGACTTGTCCGTGGTTTTAAACTTCATCCAGCAGCTGTCTCTCTACTTTGTCGAATGATCAACCCGATTCTGTGTGCTTCCGGATCTCGACGTGCTGCCGTTCCCCGCCGAGATGCGCAGAGCTTGTAACTACGCGTCCGGGAGGACAACGCGGAAGGGTCGAGGCGCTGTGCCTCTTCCTCGGCAGATAGCCTCGGCGAAGGCCGGTCCCCCCGGAGGGCGGCGCTGTCCCCGCGGCGCCACATCTCAGCCAGAGAGATGCCGGGATTCCCGCTGTGGCTCAGAGGCGTTACAGCGACATGAACTCGGGCTGGCCGTAGTCGGGGGGCTGCCACGCCTTGAAGCCCAGATACGCCAGTACGTCGTCCCTCATGAAGTCTCTGATGGAGACCACCCCCACCAGCCGCCCCTCCCTATCGACCACCAGGAGGTGCCGTACACCTCCCCGCCGCATTTTAACCATGGCCTCGTATACGTCTGCATCAGGCGTCACCGTGATGAGGGGCCTCCTCCGCGCCGTCGCCAGGACGGGGCTATCAAGCGATGCCCCAGCCGCCAGGGCTCTGACCACATCCCTCTCGGAAATGACCGCCAAGGGCCTACCTTCATCGTCAACTATGGGGAGAAGTCCGATGTTGTGATCCGCCATGACTCTTACGGCCTCTCGGAGGGTCGCATCACGTCGAAGGACCAGAGCCTTGCCCCTAATGAGGGAGCTGATATCCACGCACTAAGTTTCCCGCCCCTATAAAACCTTATCCAGAAACCACCACTCCGATCCCCACAGTATCTTGGCGGAGACGCCGTACACCGCGCGGATCATCAGCGAGCGCCTCCTTCACCGGACCTGCGGCATACACAGCGCCCTCCCTCATAAAGACGGCGAGGTCGGCCTACCTGATTGCGGCGTTCAAGTCGTGAAACACGGCCACAACGGTGACGTCCGACGATAACCAGCGGCTGCGTCTATGTTGCTCCAGCTTTTTGTACGATCCATCGTCGAGCGCAGGCTGATACGCTTCATAGCCAAGCCGTCGTGGTTATTTATATATGCCGCATGAGTCCCGTGATCGAGCTTGAAAAGCCTTGGCGCGACCCCCAGAAGTATCTAGAGGGGCGGCTGATGGAGGCGACGTATGAGGCCGACCTCGCCCTTAGGTCCCTGGACGCCGGCTTGTACAGAAACGCGGCGGGCAAGGCGTTCCAAGCCTTCAAGGCGTTGCTGGCGGCGCTGGCCATGAAATACAGAGATGCGCTGGCCCAGAGGTACCCCGGCAGGAAGCGGCTGAGGAGCGGCAAGGCGGTTGAGGCTGTGGACTGGATAGTTGCCGTCATGCCGACGGGCCTCATGCTGGAGGTGGCGCGGGACCTCTCGCAGTTGGCGGGGCGGGAGCTGCTCCACTACGCCAACACCGCCTTGAACCTCCACGAGTTTCAATACAACTGCCTGGACAAGCCCGGAGTCTTGAGCCGATACGCCAGGCCGGAGTCCGTGGCAGAGGACGTGAAGGCCCTTGCGCAGTACGTCGGGGAGGCTGTGGAGAGGCTCCGCGGGACGGCTTAGTCGGCGCCGCCGCGGCGGCGTGGCCGACCCTCCTGGCACGCTCCGCCGCGCATCCCCACCTGCCCTGGAGATAGGGAGGAGTGGCGGTGCTCCCGTGGGGTTCGGCTAGAGGTAAAACGGCCTTCTGGGGCCTCTCCGAGGTCAGGATCACGCATCTTCTCTCAAATCTCATGCCGCCTGCCCCCCTGCAGAAGTTTAGGGTACGCCGAGGGGCATTTGGAGGCCGTCCGCGGAAGCTCCGGCGCGGAGGCGAGGCGTGGAGCCTCACGTTCTGGCGATGATGGGGACAGACGGACCCGCGTTGCGGCGAACTCCCCCTTGATGGACCGGCCGGCAGTGTGGTCTAGGAGTAGCCCGCGTCCGCAGATCCCGTGGCCGGCGGCTCCTGGTGTGGTGAGGGGGCCGGAGGCCCGTCGCGTCGTGCGGAATCAGCGGCGGCACCTCGCCTCGAGGGCCTTGATCGTTAGATAGACCGCGTGGTTATACGGCGTGGGGACGCCGAATTTTTCGCCGTATCTAACCACGGCGCCGTTGATGAAGTCCGCCTCGGTGGGTCGGCACCTCGCCAGGTCCTGCGCCATGGAGGAAATATTTTTGGCCGTGGACCTGGCCATGGCCGCGACGGCCCCCGCGGGGTCGTCGACCGGATGGCCCGCCGCCTTCGCCACCTCAGCCGCCTCGAGGGCAAGCCTCTCGGCGAGCGCCCAGGCCCAAGGGTCCTCCGCCACGACGCCGTTGGGGGCTTGCAGGATGGCCGTGACTGGGTTTATCGCGGCGTTTACCACCAGCTTGGCCCAGCGCAACGGCTCCACGTCCTCCACCACCTTTACCCGAGCCCCGCCTCTCTCCAGCGCCTCCGCCACCTTCTCCGCGCCGCGGGGAAGCGCTATCTCGCCGACGCCCCTCAGCTCGGCCCTGCAGCCCTCGCGGTAGACGCCGTAGGTGACCACCGCGCCCAGGGCGTTGGGGAACCTCTCCCTCGCCGTTTCGAGGCCGCCGATGCCGTTTTGGAACAAGACGGGCGTCCCCGCCGCCGCCTCAAGCGCGCTCTGGGTGTCCGGCCCCTTCACTGCGATTAGGGTGTACTTGACGGAGGGGGGAGCCCGGGGGACCGCCTCCACGTCGAGCTCTCTGCACGCCTCGCCGCAGAACACGCGCCGCTCGCATCCGGTCCGAACGACGGCGTATGGCCTCATCCCGGCGGAGTTTAGGAAATAGGCGAGGAGGCTGCCCACCGCGCCCAGGCCTACGATGGCGAACACGTATATAATGAGGCCGTCTTAAATCCGTGTCGCGCAGGAGGACCGTCCTGGACTTCGCCAAGGGCAGGGGGCCCTACGTGTGGATCACCGCGTACGACTACCCCACGGCCCGCCTGGCCGACGAGGCCGGCGTAGACGGCATCTTGGTGGGCGACAGCCTCGGCATGGTGGTGCTGGGCCTCCCCAACACCCTCGGCGTGTCCATGGCCGACATGGTTAGGCACACGGAGGCGGTGGCGAGGGCCAAGCCGAAGGCCTTTGTCGTCGCCGACATGCCCTTTATGTCCTACGAGCCGGGGCCGGAGACGGCGCTTAGGAACGCGTCCCGCCTGATTAGGGCCGGCGCGGATGCGGTGAAGCTGGAGGGAGGCGCCGAGTATGCGCACGTGGTGGAGCGGCTGGTGAAGGCGGGCATCCCGGTGATGGGCCACATAGGCCTCACCCCCCAGCGCGTCTTGACGCTGGGAGGCTTCAGGATGGTCGGCAGGACGGAGGAGCAGAGAAGGAAAATTTTGGAGGACGCCAAGGCCCTTAGAGACGCCGGGGTCTTCGCCATGGTGCTCGAGTTCGTCCCGGCGTCGCTGGCGAAGGAGGCGACGGAGGCCGTGGACGTGCCCACCATATGCATAGGCTCCGGCCCCCACTGCGACGGCCAGATAATCGTCCTCCACGACGTGATCGGCCTCTCCGAGAGGCCGCCCAGCTTCGCCAAACGCTACGCAGACGCCGCCGCCCTCATAAAAGACGCAGTGGCTAAATACGCAGAAGAGGTGCGGAAGGGGCTTTTCCCCTCAAGGGAGCACTACAGAGAGTGACGCGCCATAGAGGGCGGAACCTCTCGTTCTCCTGCCGGAGACCGCCGCGGCCGTGGACGACTCACCTCGGCCTGGGGGCTACCCTGACGACGCCGACGTCGTCGAAGTCGGAGTCGTTGGACAGGATGGTGTCTATCCCGTAGCTCTTCATTGTGGCGAGGTGTATCCTGTCTTCGAACTCCCTAGGCTTCTCCAGATGGAGGGCTTCGGCGAGTATCTCGGCGTCCAGCGGCAGGAGGACGGCTATGTTCCTAAGGGCGTCCACCGCCTCCTCCCTACGTGTCAGGACGTAGAGAAGCCATGCCGAAAGCGCGGACGTGGCGAGGCTCCCCTGGTGCCTCTTCAGCAACTCCCGGGAGCCCTCGCCGAATTGGGGGTGCGCGGTGAAGAAGTAGTAGAGGACGTTGACGTCAACGTAGACCAACCTGCGCGGCATCCTCCAACGCCCTTTCGATCTCCTCCACCGTGGAATACCTCGCCGGGCCGAACTTGCCGTAGTAGGCATCGACGTCGTCGACGGGCTCCAGCAAAATGCCGCCCTCCACAAGCCTCAACCTAAACCTCCGCGCCTTTACGCGCCTCCTGATCTCGGCAGGTATATAGACCCTCCCCGAGCCGTCCATCTCAACGATCTCCACGTTTTTCAGCCTTTGTCAATATATAAGCTTTTTGGAAAAACGACGCCGCAGGCGCCGTGGAGGCTGGGTTAGCAAATGCCCAGCAGGAGTTAGGTCAAAGCTTGAGCGGCCGGTCCGTAGAGGGCGGCTGCAGTGGAGCAGTTTTTTTAAGCATTGACGACACGCGGCCACGTGGTGATTCCACCGACGCATCCCCAGTGCAGATCTCTGCTGGAGAGGGAGAAGGCGGTGGAGGGCGTCAGGGAGGGCTACGTGGCTCTCCAGGGTCTCACCGCCCACGGAGGGGGTGAACGCTTCGACCGCCTCATCGGCGGGGTTGCCCAGCCCTCTGCGGAGAGGGCTATAGAGGCTGACGAGGGCCATGCCTAGGCCCGTGGAGGCCGTCAACGGAATGAGGAGCCGGGACAGGGAAGGCTCCGCGAGGCGTTGCAGCGCTACGACAACGCCGGGTTCCTCGCAGACGCCGTTGGACACATAGCGGCGGGGCCTATGCAGCTCGCCAGCCCGCTGGCTAGGACATGACCGCCTGGTATCAGGACTTCGTGGCGAGGCTCACCGCATGTCGGCTCTGCCCCCGCCTAGTGGCCTACCGGGAGTCCGTGAGGCCCCTCCCCCGCTTCCGCGGCGAGGCCTACTGGTCCCGGCCGGTGCCCCCCTGGGGCGACCTGGGGGCCCGCCTGATGATCGTGGGCCTCGCGCCGGCGGCCCACGGCGGAAACAGGACCGGGAGGATGTTCACCGGCGACAGATCGGCGCAGAACCTCTTCGCCGTGCTCCACGGCCTCGGCCTCTCCAACAAGCCGTACAGCCTGTCGAGGGGCGACGGCGTGGAGCTGAGGTGCGTCTACATAACCTCTGCCGTTAAGTGCGCCCCGCCGAAGAATAAGCCGACGGCGGAGGAGGTGGGCAACTGCTCCCTCTGGCTTGTGGAGGAGGTGCGGATGGTGAGGCCCCGCGCCGTCGTCGCCCTGGGCCGGGTGGCGTGGGACGCCGTGTTGAAGGCCGTCAGGGCGCCCCGCGTCCCCTTCTCCCACGGCGCCTCCATCCAGGCCGGAGAGGTGAAGATATACGCCTCCTACCACCCAAGCCCCCGCAACGTCAACACGGGGCGCGTCTCCACGGCCGAGATCGCGGAGGTGATCAGGCGCGCCGCGGCCGAGGCGGGCTGCCTCGCATGAGGGGTCTCGCCTACGCCCTATTCGCCGTCGCGGCGTGGAGCACCAACTACCTGGTGGGGCGGTTCCTGGTGGCGGGCGGGGCCGACCCCATCGCCGTGTCCATGCTGAGGTTTGCCCTCGCGACGCCCCTCCTCTTCATCCTGGCGAGGTTCCCGCGGTACAAGGGCGCCGCGGCGCGTTTGGCGGCTCTGGGGCTTCTGGGCGTCGCCGGGTTCAACCTAATGCTCTACACGGCGCTGGCCTACGTGACGGCCGCGGCGGCCTCGCTTTTCGCCGTAATTGCGAGCCCCGTCACCCAGACCTTGGAGGCCCTGCTCGCCCGGAGGAGGCCAAGGGGAGACGCCATATTGGGCTCCCTCGTCGCCGTGGCCGGCGCATACCTGATCCTGGAGCCGTACATCGCCGTGAGGTCGTACCTGGGCCCGCTCCTCGCCGTCTCCGCCACGCTGTCGTGGGCGACATATACGGTGCTCGTGAGGCGCGTGTACCCCCTGTACAGCCCGGTGGAGGCGTCGGCGTGGATCTCCCTCTTCGGCCTGGCGGCCATGTCGCCGCTGGCCCCCGCGTCTAGACTCGGCACGTTGATGGAGCCCGCCGCGCTCCTACTGGTGGCCTACGTGGCGGCTGTGCCGGGGGCGTTGGCATATGCGGCGTGGAGCGCCGCGGTGAAGGAGGTGGGGCCTAGGCGGACCGCCGCGGTGTTGCCCCTGATGCCCGTGTTGACGGCGCTACTTTCCTACCTGCTCCTCGGCGAGGCGCTGATGCCCGTCCAGCTGGCCGGCACGGCGCTCGCCGTAGCGGGGGTCTACCTCTCGGCTAGGCGCTAGCGCCTCAAGCTGGAGGGCGAAGTCGTATCCGTCCACGAGCGCCCTTATGGAGGCCTTCACGATGTTGCTGGAGACCCCCACGGTGCGCCAGATCCTCTCGCCGTTTCTAAACTCAGCGGTCACCCTCACGACGCTCTCCGTGCTCCTCACTGAGGCGGGGAGCACCACCCTGTAGTCGCTCAGAGCCACCGCCTTGAGCTGCGGGAAGGAGACCGTCAGCGCCCGCCGGAGGGCCACGTCCACCGCATGCACCGGGCCCACCCCCTCGCCGGCCTCCAGCCTCTCCTCCCCGCCCACGAGCACCTTAACCACGGCGTATGCCCTCTCGTCGGGACCCGTCACGACCCTCCACTCCAGAAGCCTGAACCTCTCCTTATACAGGCCGAGGTGCCGCATGAGGATCAACATGGCTGAGGCGGGCGCCAGGTCGAAGGAGTAGCCCTTCCTCTCAAGCCGCTTTATCTCCTCGAGGGCCCGCCTCACGGCGTCGCTCCTCTTGTCGAGAGGCATCCCGAGCTCCTCGGCCGCCTTAAGCGCAAGGCTGGCGCCTCCCGCCATCTCGGACACCACGAAGACCCTCCGGTTGCCCACCAGAGCCGGGTCCACGTGCTCGTAGGCCCTCGGCACCTTCATGACGGCGTCCGCGTGGACGCCGCCCTTGTGGGCGAAGGCGAAGTCCCCCACGTAGGGCTGATAGGGATTCGGCTGGAGGCCCAGCGCCTCGTAGACGAGCCTGGAGGCCTCCCTCAGCCTGCCGAACTTGACGGCCGGCGGCTCGTCGCGGAGCACCCTAAACCCCATCTTCAGCTCCAGCGTCGGGAGCACCGCGGCCAGATCCGCGTTGCCGGTCCTCTCCCCGACGCCGTTGATGGTGCCCTGGACGTGCCTCGCGCCGGCCGCCACCGCCATGAGGGTGTTGGCCACGGCGCAACCTATGTCGTTGTGCATGTGGGCCCCTAGAGGCATCGCCGGGAACCTCCGCCTCACCTCGGCCGTGATCCGATATACCTCTTGCGGCGGAGTGCCGCCGTTGGTGTCAGCCAGCACGACCGCCCGCGCCCCGGCTCTCCAAGCCGCCTCTATGGAGGCGAGGGCCGCCTCGGGGTCCTCCAGATAGCCCTGGTAGAAATGCTCGGCGTCGTATATCACCTCCACGCCGTGTCCCCTCAGGTACTCGACGCTCTCGGCGATCATGGCGAGGTTCTCCTCCCATGTAACCCCCAGCACCTCCCTCACGTGGAGCGTCCAGCTCTTGCCGAAGATCACCGCGACGGGCACGTCGGCATCCACCAGCGAGTTGAGGCCCTCGTCCCTCTCCGGCCTTACGCCCCTCCGCCTGGTGCTCCCAAACGCCGCCAGCTTCGCCCTGCCGAGGCTGTACTCCTTCATGGCCTTGAAGAAGTCGAGGTCCTTGGGGTTCGAGTAGGGCCATCCCCCCTCTATGTAGTCCACCCCCACCTCGTCGAGCTTGAGCGCGATCCTTATCTTGTCCTGGAGGGCGAAGGAGACGTTTGCGCCCTGCGCCCCGTCCCTCAACGTGGTGTCGAGAACCTCTACATAATCCCCGACATAGCTATTTAGGATTCGGGGTATATATAAATATTCCCGGCGCGTCTAGGGAGGTGGTGCCGGGAGCCGAGCGCCACGGCCGCGAGCCCGCCCTCGCGCCGCGAGCCCCGCCTCCGCCGCGGCCGCCCAGCCCCCTCCTCACCGCTCAGCCGTGCGAACACGTCGATTCCGTCGAGGCAGGTGATGAGAGGCCGCGTCAATGAGGCTTGCGACGTCTGCCGCTACGTCGATTACGGCGGGCACGCGCAGGGATGTTTTTGGCCCAGTACCCAAGGCGTGATGCGTTGCGACATCTATGCCGTCAGCATCTCGTCGGAATTAGTACGTCGATGAATCCTCTATACCATCTTTCGAAGAGGTCCCGCGTGGCTATATGTATCTCGAACACCCCCTTTACTCCCAGCTCCGCCGTTATTTTATCCACGGCCTCGGCGACGCTGAGCAGGTCCTTCCCCAGCGCATCGGAGACGACCAGCACGTCCACGTCGCTGTCGGGCCTGGCCGCGCCCCGCGCAAAGGAGCCGAAGAGGTAAACCTCGGCGGAGGGATCCAGCTCTCTCGCCATCTGCGATATCCTGCATAGGTAGAAGTCCAAGTTCTTCAAGATCTCCTCCCTAGCGGCGCGTTGACGCCTTAATAGCTCTATGAACTCTCTAGACATCTGAAGACCCTCGCCGCCTCTTCCAACACGTCGCGCGCCGCCTCGTAGTCCTCACGCCTAGCTCTAAGGGGAAGGTAGCGGGAGGTTATGTGGGCATGTTCCAACAGCGTAAGCACGGCGGAGCGGCGCCGCAGGAACTCCCCCAGGCCGCAGACGTCCCCGTAGAGCTCCGCCGCTCTGTCCAGAAGATCCCGAAGGAAGTGGGTCTTGGGGAAGTCGCCCAACCTCCTGTAGATCAGATACTTGACGTACAGCTGTAGCGCCTGCTCGGCGTGGAAGAGGGCGAGCTCGTAGAAGCCCCTCTCAGCCGCCGTCTTCGACATCTCGAGGAACTGGAGAGCCCTCTCCCTTAAAAACTCCATGTCCCCCACGGCGCCGGGGTTTAAAGGCTATATCTTGACCTGCCTCCTGATGAACCTGGCGTACCACTCCCTGTATTGGGCCGGCGTCACTATGTGGAGCTCGAAGGGGTTGGGCCGCCCCAGGGCGTCGTCTATCTCCATCCTGAGCCGGGCCCGGGCCTCCTCGACCGCGGCCAGCTCCGTCACGATCAGAACGTCCACGTCGCTGTCGGGCCTGGCCGCGCCCTCCGCGTAGCTTCCGAAGAGGTAGACCTCGGCCGCCGGGTCGCGCCGCAGGGCCGCCTCCTTGATCAGAGAGAGGTAGCGGGGGAGGTCCTCCAGGTACCGCCTCCTCTGCTCGTGTAGCCTCCTCAGGAGGTCTAGGAAAGACATCCCATCTCCCTCATGAGGCGTTCGGCCTCGTCGACGGCTCTGCGCGCGGTCTCCCCGGAGTATCTCACGGGGAGGTACCTGGACCCTATGTAGGCCTCCTCCAGCAGGTCGGCGACGAGTGGGTCGTAGCTCTGCCCCAACGCGCCCAGCAGCTCCTTCAGCCTATGCGTCTTGGGGTAGTCGCCGTATTTGAGGTACAGCTCGTATTTTGCGCAGAGCTGCAAGGCCTGCTCCGCGTGGAACATGGCAAGGTTGTATTCGCCCTCCTCCAAGTCCCTCTTCGCCGCCCTCAAGAAGGACCGCGAGTTCTCAAGCAGGAAGCTCATGGCCGAGAAGCTCCTCGACGTCTTCTACGTACTTCCTCGCCTTCTCTAGCTCCAGCCTCACCTCCTCGCGGTCTACTACGCCTTCGTAAAAGGCCTCGTGGAGCGCCTTGTATCTCGCCATATAGCGATCCCTAAGCCCAAGCCGCCCGACCGCATCAACTTCCTCCTCGAGCTCCCTCAGGGCCTTCCTTCTCTCGAAGTGGCTAAGCGGCTTCCTCCCCTTCAGCGCGTAGATAAGCGCGTCTGTGGCCTGCACAACGGCGCCCCAAGCCTTCTCCGCCGCGTCTCGAACCTCAACCTCAGACTTGGCTTCTTTAAACTCTGTCTCCGCCGCCTTCAAAAACTCCCACGCCTCCTTCAACTTCGCCTTGACGTACTCCGCCACAGCCAGCCTCGATCCCCTCTTTATTAACTTGCTGGAAAGCCCCATGCAGGGACCTCGTTTGAGGTCTCGCGGCCTTGGAAAGCCGCAATATATTCGCGGGGCGATTCGGCTGGTCCAGGAGTTGGGCGGCCTTAGATACGGTGTTGCTGTTCCGCGGCGGCTCTGCTTCCTCGCGCGTTGAGGCGCACAGCTAAACATGAGGGCGCCTAACGCGGTGGCCGGGCCCCTGCCCACGGCCCGCCGACCCCCGCCCTCTAAGGCGGAGCGGTTCTGGCTGAGGTGTTGGCCCGCCGGCGGCAGGGCCAGCAACTGGGAAAAGTCTTGGTCCTCCTCGCCGCGGCGCCGATAGGCGCTGCGATCTGCGCATCGCGGCGTTGCAGCCGGCGCGTTGGGCCGGCGGTTAAACCGATGGATACCAACCCGCTCCGGTTTTTTCCAGCCTTTTCTCCATAACGTATCGCCGAACCCTCTTCACGAACTCGTGCCAGAGATCCCCTTTCCCGCACAGGAGATGCCCGTCGTGAGCTACGTCGAGTATTATCATGCTGAAGGTCAGGAGCTGGTCCAGCCTTGCGACCGGTATGTAGACCGCTTGGCCGAACTCCTCGCTCGCCACGGCGTATTCGCCGTCTTCCACAACCACCGCGATATCCCAGTCGCTCATGTCGTGGAAATCGCCGCGGGCTCTGGACCCGAACAACGCCACGTCGCCCCTACGGCATCTGTCCATTACGAACTCGGCCAAGGCGTTGGCCGTCTCCAGCCGCCTCCTTCGGGCTACCTCGATCCACCTGTCCATCTCCACAGCGCCTCCATACAGCGTAGGCACTCCTCCGCCTCCCATCGCTCGTAGGGCCCCACCCTTGCGTCTGGGTATCTGGCCTGTACGTAGTGCTCCTCGAGCGACTTGGCGCACCTGGCCACGTCCTCCGGAGGCTCCTCGCCCCGCAGCTGGGCAAACCTCTTGACCATCTCATGGAGGCTATGGGTGAGAGGCCTTGCGCCCACCTCCCTTATCAATAGCGCCTTGAGGAGGAATTCGGCGGATTGTTGCGCCAGGAAGCAGGCCAGATCGTATGCGCCGTCTTCAAAACCACGTCTGGCATAGCTTCTGTACCTCTCGGCCTTCTCCATCCAACCCTCCACATGTTTTCAGCGGTCCAAATTAAGATTTGTGCCGATTAAGAGCCGCCGGTTCGACGAGGCTCCGCGGCGCTTCGTTGTTGCCGGAGCGGTTGAGGCAGCCCTGGGCCGCCGACCCCCTACAGAGCCGTGATGGGGCACGTAGGAAGAGCAGAGGACGGAGTGGAGGCGGCCGGCCGTAGGTATGACCTGTCCGGGGCCGTGGCGGACGGAGACACGGCGGAGGAAACGGAGAGGGCCGGCCTCAACCCCCCAGAGACCTCGACGACAACGGTAGCTACATGCCCTTTCGCAGGCTGGGCAAGATATACGGGCCCCGCCGGCACGAACGTCAACGACGTCTTCATGGCGCTTGTGTACAAGACTTAAATATATTTAGACGTAGGTTAAGCCATGAGCTACGTCGTTGCAGTGATCCGCAACGATAGACTAAACTCTAGTGAGTGGAGGAATTTTGTAGGGGAGCCCGTAGATGTAGAGTCTTCTGTTTCCATCAGTCATTCTCCAAAGGTAAAGGCTTATTACGATGGGAGGGCGGACGTTTTGTCCATCACGATGCGGGATGGCGAGCCTAAATACGTCGTCGTCGGCCGTGGAACCTTCGTCGTCTTTGCGGACGACGAGGGTATTTGGTCCATTGACCTGGAGGCTGAGAGGTGGGATTCCGACGTGGATGCGGTGTTTCCCTCAATGAAAATTGAGATATGGTAGAGCCCGTCAGTCGTCGAGAGAAGCGAACCGGGAGAGGTCGAGGTGGAGGGGAAGGTGGTTGCCAGGTTCTCTATCTCCGACGTCCGGGTGGCAAAGGCATCGCACGGCTTTGTAGTTGCCGCGGGCGTCAACGTGGTGGCCAGGTTTTTGAAACACCCAGAGCGAGTCGTCGGCCTATGCGGCCCCGGCGTCCAGCATCGAGCCGCATCTTTCGTCGTAAGGCGAATAGCCAGCGCAGTAGTCAGGGCCGATGGTGGCGAAATAATTGAAATATATGTGGAGCCTGTGGCGGTGGGTCTCGCCGATGGTTTCATCACGCCGTGGGGGGAGCCATGCGTCTCTCTTCAGACAGTGACTGCGTGGAGAACAGCAGTTTGAGCTCCGGGTCCGGCACGGCCTGGTAGGCGTAGGGGTAGTGCGGCATCAACGTGCCGTCGTAGTCGAGAAGCAGAAGCCTCCTCCTCGATCGCGTGAACCTGTTGAGCAGATCCCTCAGCGTCTCGCCGTCCAGCCTCCGCGCGGGCTCCGCGGAGATCGACGCCTTGTTGTCGGCGTATGCGACCGCCGTCGCTTGGATGAAGTCCACGGCCCACTTAACCACGTCGTGCTGCCTCAGCTCGGCCTGCATGCGGCTCATCCTTCTGCACTGCTCCTCGTCGTCCATCGTCAACGCCTTGTATACGGCGTCGGCGACTCCGCTCTCGTCGTTGGGATTCACCATCAACGCGTCCAACAGCTCGTGCGCCGCGCCCGCGGTCTCGCTGAGTATCAAGACCCCGCGGCAGTCCCTACGCGAGGCGACGTACTCCTTGCTCACCAGGTTCATGCCGTCCTTGAGCGGAGTGATGAGGGCCACATCTGCGACGTTGTACAGCGCCAGCAAGACCTCCGTGGGGATGAAGCGGGAGATGTAGACCACGGGGACCCAGTCCACCTCGCCCAGCTCGCCGTTTATCCTGCCGACCTCCCTCTCGATCTCCCTCTTCATGGCCTCGTACTGAGGCACCCCGGTGCGCGACGGGACCACCACCAAGACGAAGGTGGCCCTCCCCCGCCACTCCGGGTGCTCCCCCAGAAACCGCTCCCACGCGCGGAGCCTATTGAGCAGGCCCTTCGTGTAGTCGAGCCTATCTATGGAGAACACGACCTTCAGCCCCCTCAGCCTCTGCCTCAGCTCGTCGACCTCCGCCTTGACCTCCGGCCTCTCGGCGGCGGCGTGGAAGAAGTCGAAGTCTATACCTATGGGGAAGAAGCCCACGCGCACCTTCCTGCGGCCGACGTGCACGACGCCGCCCTCAGCCCCGTACCCCAAAAACCTCGCGACGGCCCTCAGGAAGTTGTTGACGTATTCATGTATGTGGAAGCCCACTAGATCGGCGCCGAGGACCCCCTCCAGAATCGCGGACCTCCAGGGCGGCGGGAGGAGCTGGAACACCTCGGCGGGCGGAAACGGTATGTGGAGGAAGAAGCCCACGGCGAGCTCCGGCGCCGTATCCCGCAGGATGGCCGGCACCAGCATGAGGTGGTAGTCGTGCACCCAGACGAAATCCCCCGGCTCCGCTAGTGAGGCGACCGCGTCGGCGAACTTCTGGTTCACCCCCACGTAGGCATCCCAAAACTTCCTCTCGAACTGGGTATAGACGGTAAAGCCGTGGAGCAACGGCCAGAGGGTGGAGTTGCAGAAGCCCTCGTAGAACAAATTCACCTCGTCCCCGCTCAAGGGCACGGGCACCAGCCCCCGGTCCCTCAGCATGGACCTCACCTCCGCCGTCTCCGCCTCGGCCCTCACCCCAGACCAGCCGACCCACAGAACCTCGGAGAACCCGAGGGCCCGGCCTCCCTCGGTGGCCCTCAGAAACGACCTAACCGCCGTGGCCAGCCCCCCGACGGCCTCCCTCAGCTCCGCCCCGCCCTCCCTCAGAACAACGGTGACGGGCAGGCGGTTGGAGACGATGATGAGCTTCACACCCCTCAAAAGGTGGTGAGATAAAAGTTTCGGAACCCGCGCCGGCTACGCGGAGGCGGCCGTCCGCGTGCCGGGCCTCCGTGGGGCGCTGGAGGTCTCCGCGGCCCTAGGATAGGCGCAGCGGCCGAAGAGGCGGCGCAACAGGTAAGGCGCTCGGCCCCGTCGCGGCAGGTCCGTCCACTCCGATCTCAAGACGCGGACAGCAAGGCCAAGAGGAGGGCGCCGGGCACGGGCCGGCCGCTCGGCGACCTCTCAATGCCCGAAAGAAGCCTTGGGGGGCTCGGGAAGGCAGGTAGCTACAACACCGTGAAGATCCCCACTACCTCCTTCGGGGTTCGGCCTCTTAGTATTGCATAAAGCGGACAACGCCCGACGTCCCCCCTGGCCGTGTTTTCGACGCGGACGCCCAGCCCGAGTCCGGTGCGGCCTGCTCAACGCGGCCCTCCCTACGCCTCCTTTCGCTCGCGTCATACGCGGCCTGCTGGATCCCGCAAATGCAACTACGGGTGCCGCTCCCCGAGGCGGCAGAGGGGGAAGGGCCGTCTCAAGGCCTCCGGGGGCATCTCCGCGAGGCGCATGAGGATCCACGGGGCGGGGCTCTACGCGTTGGAGCCGCCTGCCCCGAAGGCCTCCTCCAGCGCCACGACCTCCCTCTTGCTTTCTATGAGCCATACCTTGAGCTCCCTGGCCCTCTGGACGGCCGAGGGCTCGGCCACCAGCGTGTAGAGGACTGCGACGAGTCTGCCGGAAATTCTTTCCGGCCACCTCCTCTGGAGCTCCCGCGCCCTCTCCAGCGCCTTCTCCACGTCGCGGCCGCCGGCCCTAACCTTCGCCTCGCCGACTGCGGTGACGGCGCCGGCGTTGCAGTAGATGTCCAGCTCGTAGTCGGCGTCTAGGCGCAGCCTCTCCGCAACGCATCTATAGCCCCTCTGCTCAAGCAGATACTGGACCATCTCACGCCCGCTATCCTCCACGCTGATGGCCAAGGCCTCAAACTGCTCCTTAGTCGCCATCTTGTCCTCAACACGTCTCAAGCTGCTCTCAACGCGCTTCAAATCCTCCTTGGTGGCCATTACGTTCCTGATCTCGCGGAATTCGGCCTCGGCCCACTTCTTGAGATCTCCTATGGCCGTCTCTAGGTCCTGCTTGGTGGCGTATTGCTTCAGATCCTCCTTAGTGGCCATTTGGTCTTCCAGCAGTTTTATGTCCTGCTTTGTCGCTAACTGTTTCAAGTCTTCTTTCGTCACCACGTTGAGGGGTATGGCGACCGCCCCGGCCACCGCCTGCGCCAGCTTTAGCTTGGCCTCCGGGTGCTTCGTGAAGAGGTCCAGCAGCGCCTCGGCGGCCCCGCCGTCGGACCTCAAAGCCTCAAGCACTAGGTCCCTGAGGAAGGACGGCTCCCTCTCCACCAGCTCCCGCAGCGCCCTCTTCAGGACATCAACATCCACGGTATGATCTGGGCCATTTTAAAAAACCTTAAGTATCGCGGCGTCCGCCCGGCCCCCGCCGCGGGCGGCGCCCCGAAGCGGTCGAGACGGGCCCCGCGCTCAGCCGCCCACAGCCGAAGCCGCATCCCGGCCCGCTCGAGGCGGAAGACGGCGGCGTCGAGCGCCCCGGCGGCATGCCCGCCGAATCGCACAAGGCGCCCCCACACCTGCAGGTTCCTTTGGCAACGGAGATGCCCGACGCAGATAGGTCGAGCCCCGCCCCCGCCCGACCCTAGGCACATTCCCGCAGTGCGCTCAACATTCGCGCTCCACGCCTAACGGCTCCTCTCAAGGCGCCTCTGAGGATGCGGCTGGGTTGCCGTTGTAGGACTCGGCGCATGGCGGCCATATGCAGGCCGGACGGGCCTCGGGCTGGAGGAGATCAAGGGCCCTCGAAGCCGCAGGCAGGGCACTTGTAGGATATGCCCAGCTTCCTCGCCTTGTAGTTCCTGATTATGGACGTGCGGCCGCAGTTGGGGCAGACGAACTCGACGCCGCGCTCCAGGGGGGCCAACGTCCAGTTGGTCATGGTGTCGCTCGGCGGAGAGGGCCCGTACAGCTTGGCGCCTCTGATGGACATGCCACCCCTCGACAGGCCCCCTTTAAATGTTTTACCGCCGCGGCGGGCCACTCAAACTTTATTATCCGTCTGCACCAGCCCCCATGGATCTGCTGGCAGCTAGGCTCCTGTCGGTGAAAAGCGCCGTGGCTCCGTCGGCGGGGCCCGACGGATCTATCCTCTACCTATCGGACTCGACGGGGCAGTACCAGATATGGCGCTTCGACGGGAGGCGGCACGACGTCTACCTCCCCTGGGACGGGAGGGTGGGGAGCTACGTCGTCTCCCCGAGGGGCGCTGTCGCCTTCGCCGCCGACGTGGGGGGCGACGAGCGGTGGAGGATCTACGTGGCCGAGGGCGACGAGGTGAGGGAGGTGGCCGTCGAGGGCTTCAACAGCTTGGGCGTCTGGAGCCCCGACGGCGCGAGGCTGGCCTACACGTCTACGGCCGAGAGGCCGGAGGACTTCTCCCTCTACATATCCGAGGGCGGCGGGGTCCGGAAGGTCGCCGACCTCCAGGGGATAAACGTGGCGGCGGATTGGTGCGACGAGGGGGTCTTGGTGGAGCACGACGAGTCCAGCAGAGACGGCGATATCTATCTGGCCTCCGGCGGGGAGGTCAAGAACTTGACTAAACACTCGGGTGAGGAGGTCAACGCGTCGCCGAGATGCCTCGGCGACGGCAGAATCGCCTATTTGACCGACAGGTGGTCCGAGTACAGAGGGATCGCGGTGATGGATCTGAGGACGGGCGAGGCGAAGCCGTGGGTGCAGCTGGACAGAGAGATAGATCTGTTCGACGTGTGGGGGAGCTACATGGCCTACGCGGCCAACGAGGACGGCTACTCGGGCCTATACGTCATGCACATCCCCACAGGGCTGACCCACAAGGTGTCGATCCCGCCCGGCGTGATCACCTACCTGAGCTGGCGCTTCGGGAAGCTGGTCTTCTCCCTCTCGGGGCCGCGGATCGGCCACGAGGTGTTCGTCTACGCGGGCGAGGTCAGGGCGCTCACGGACTCGCCGAAATACGGCGTCGACATGTCGAGGAACGCGGCGCCCGACGCGGTTAGGTTCAAGGCCAGCGACGGCCTCGACGTGCCGCTTCTGCTCTATAGGCCGCAGGCCGCGCCTCCATATAGGGCGGTCTTCCTGCTCCACGGAGGGCCCGAGAGCCAGGCGAGGCCGTACTTCGAGCCGTTGACCCAGCTCCTGGCCAGGCTCGGCTACATGGTCGTGGCGCCCAACTTCAGAGGGTCCACGGGCTACGGCAAGACCTACGTGAGGCTGGACGACGGCGAGAGGAGGCTGGACGCGGTTAGGGACGTGGCGGAGGCCGTCGGCTGGCTGGCCGGCCAGGGGCTTATCGCCGGGAGGCCCTGCGTGTTGGGCGGAAGCTACGGCGGGTATCTCGCGCTCATGTCGCTCGCGCTCTACCCGGAGCTCTGGGCCTGCGGCGTCGAGATGGCGGGCATAGTGAACCTGGCCACCTTCCTCGAGCGGACCGCGCCCTGGAGGAGGAGGCACAGGGAGGCGGAGTACGGCAGGCTTGAGGACAGGGAGCTCCTGGCCAAGCTCAGCCCGATAACCTACGCCGACAGGATAGCGGCGCCTCTGCTGGTCGTACACGGCGCGAACGACATAAGGGTGCCCGTCTCTGAGGCCGACCAGCTGGTGGCCAAGCTGAGGGAGCTCGGCCGCCGCGTCGACTACATAAGGCTCGACGGCGAGGGCCACGTCTTCTCGCCGGCCGCCAGGCCCAAGATATACGGCGAGGCGGCGAAGTTCATAAAGGCCCATCTGGGCTGAGGGGTTGCTAGCCGACTTCGAGAGAGGCGCCCCGCCTCGCAGAGGCGCCTCCCGCGATCCTGAAGGAACTGGGGACGGCCACAGGCGGCTAACCCGATGGCCGCGAAACAAACGGGGGCGGGTACTGGGGGCAAGGGGATGCCGCGAGAGAGGCGATGCGCGCCGAAGGAGGGGCTCAAGGGCGTGGGAGGAGCGCGCATGGAGAGGGGAGGCTTGTCGCCTAAGACCACTTGAGGAGGCCGAAGCCGCGGCGCGGCCTATTGTCGTCTCTTGGTTGTGGGCGCTCGAAATGCTTAGCTCAACATCGATTTACATCTCGTTTAAGTCCCTATAGGACATATCTTCTGTTTTAGATCGCATCATATTTTTACTGCATTCGCTATTTTATACAGCGCTAAATGCATACAGCTAATTTAATTCATGGCCGTTAACGCCAGCAGCGATTCCGCCTTCTTTAATTGCCGCGTCACAGGGTCCACCTCGAGCGCTAGCGACTCAAGCGCGACCACGCCCATCACCTCCACGTCGTCCCTCTCCGCAAATACGACGATGCTCATCGCACTCTCCCCTAGGCACTCTATCACCGCCTCGCCTACCTCCCTCTCTATGCCCTCTATCGTCCTGAATTTCCGGGCCTTGCTGGGCTTTACGCCGATTGCCTCAAGCCTCTCCCTCCTTATCCACGTGTACGTGATGCCTGTATCTACGATCAGCTCGGTTTCCACGCACTTCGTGCCGTCCTGTGGGCTGCAGATCTTGACTGCGGCCGTCGTGCGGCCCATTGCCGTCCTCGTTCTGTGTCGATGTTTAAATTTTCGTCTTGGTTCGTCCTGGGCCGGTTTTTTAGGGCAAGCGCTCTTCGGTGCTGGGATCCCCCGGCGGGTGGAGTACAAGCCGTCGCCAGAGCGGCGCGCCCCGGACGTCCCCCATGAGGCCCTCCCCTCATCCTCGGCCCGTCTGGGCTGAGGGAATCCTTATATAGCCTCGCCGTGGCGGGTCCATGATCCCCCAGAGAGGGAAGGAGCTGCTGTCGGCGGCGAGGCCCGTCTGGGTGGAGACCGTGTCTTGGCACAGCTCCCTGGCCACGCAGATAGAGGGCATTAGGTACATGAGGCGGACCAAGTACCAGGAGCTCGCCATAATAGACACGGTGGATTTCGGCAGGGCCCTGGTGCTAGACGGCTTTATCCAGTCCACCTACGCCGACGAGCCCTACTACCACGAGTCCCTGGTGCATCCAGCCATGGCGGCCCACCCGTCGCCTAGGCGGGTCCTCATACTGGGCGGCGGCGAGGGGGCCACATTGAGGGAGGTTCTGAAGCACAGGACGGTGGCGGAGGCGGTCATGGTGGATATAGACGGGGAGGTCGTCGACGCGGCCAAGGAGTATCTGCCGGCCATGCATCGGGGCGCCTTCAGGGACCCGAGGGCCAAGGTGTTGATAATGGACGGGGCAAAATACGTCGAGGAGGCCGCGGCGCGCGGGGAGAAGTTCGACGTGGTGGTGATGGACCTCACGGACCCCTACGGGCCCGAGATAGCGCAGGGGCTCTACTCTGCGCAGTTCCTCGGGAAGGTCAAGGGCCTCCTGGCCCAAGGCGGCGTCTTGGCGACCCAGGCGGGCAGCAGCTTCTTCTTCGAGGAGGAGTATAACGCCGTGTTGAGGAACGTGTCTGCGAACTTCCGCATAGTCGTCGAGTACACCGTGTGGATCCCATCCTTCGGATACGCCGTCAACTTCATCGCGGCGAGCGACTCGGCGGACCCGAGGGGCCTGGGCGCGGAGGAGGTCGACAGAATCCTCGCCGAGAGGGGCGTCTCGACGGAGTTCTACTCGGGCAGGACCCACGTGGCGCTCATGAACATGCCGATATACAGGAGGTTCAGGAGGACCTAGGCCTTTTCGGCTTCACGGCTATCAGCGCCTTCACCAGCTCGTAGTGCTTCAGCTCGTCGAACTCTATCGACTTTATGAGGGCCCTCACGAGGGGGTCCTCCGCTCCGGAGAGCGCCGCCAGGCTCTCCCGCATCCCCCTCTCCTCCTCCGAGACGGCCCTCAGCTCCTCCTCGGTCAGCGCTATCTCGTCGGCCTTAATCCTGCCGGCGAGGTAGTCCAGAATGGTGGTGAGTATCTCGGCGTGGCGCATGCTGTCCATGGCTATCTGCATGAAGAGCGACCTGGCGAGCGGGTTCGCCGATCTGTAGGCAAGCGCCATGCTCCTGACGGCGGTCTCCTGCTCCAGCTTTATGCGCTCCATGATGAGCAGGGTCACGTCGGCCTTCGCGCGGCTCGGCGCCTCGAAGGCGTTCTTCACCGCCTGGGCCAGATCGGTGAGGTCGAGAACCCCCGACCTTCCGCCCTCGGCGATAGCGTCGACGTACGACCTTATTATGGACATGATCCGCTCGTCGGACTCCACCTTGGCGGCCAGCTCGCCGCCCCTCTTGCCGCTCGCGTAGAGCGAGACGGCCGCCGCGGTGACGCCCAGAAGCCTCGCCGCCTCGTTGACCGAGAAGCCCCTTCTGACCATCTCCTTAGCGACGACCGCCCTCACCGCAGATATGTACCTATCCAGGGTCACTGCCTAAGGGGGCGCCGCGCTTATAAGGTTTCTCCCTTCTGCGCCACGGCGAGACAACGGTTATATACCGATGGCTCTGCCGGGGCCATGTATAGAGTCTACGAGAGGTCGGTCGAGGTGCCCATAAGGATATCCAAGACAGCCGACGAGCAGGCGAGGCTGAGGAGGCTTGAGCGGTGGCCGAGGGAGAGCGGGCTCAGCCTGGTCCTCGACGAGTCGGGCAGCAACTTCAACAAGCTGATGCAGATGTACGCCTCGGACTACGGCCTCGAGCTCGGCGAGAAGAGGTGGAGCGCGGACTCCTCCGGCGACGAGGTTAAGGCGGGCCTGGAGGTCCCGCTCCTCAAGGCGGGGCAGACTAAGGGCAGAGCCGTCATGCAGGCGAGGATACCCAAGAGGCCCGCGGGGGAGGAGGGCAACAACTACGTCTACACGGCGTCCGTCAGCTACTTCATAGAGCTGGAGGACGACGTGCTGGCCGAAGGCGCCACGAGCGGCATGGTGGAGTTCACGTTGTAGCCAATACATATAAAGAGCTCTTTCTGTAGGCCCATGCAGATATCCCCCGTGGTCAGCTATTCGACGGTGAGGGAGATTAAGGGCCCGCTGCTCGTCATAGAGCGGACCAGGGGCGTGGCCTACGGCGAGCTGGGCGAGGTGGTGGGGCCGGACGGAGAGCCCCGGAGGGTCCAAGTCATAGAGGTGGCGACCGACTACGCCGTGGCGCAGGTCCTCGGCCCGACCCTCGGCCTTCCGGCCAAGGGGTCGACCGTGAGGTTTTACGGCAAGACCTACAGGCTGGGCGTCAGCGAGGACCTCATCGGCCGCATCCTGGACGGCAAGGGCCAGCCGCGCGACCACATGCCCCTGCCCCCGCCGCGGGACTTCAGGGACATAAACGGGGAGCCCCTCAACCCCTACGCCCGCGAGTACCCCGAGGAGCCCATAGAGACCGGCATCTCGGCCATAGACGGGCTCTACACCCTGGTCAGAGGCCAGAAGCTGCCCATCTTCTCCGGCACCGGCCTCCCCCACAACGTCATGGCGGCGCAGGTGGTGAGGCAGTCGACCGTGAGAGGGAGCGAGGAGGGCTTCGCCGTGGTTTTCGTGGGCATAGGGATCAGGAGCGAGGAGGCCATGTACTTCCTGGAGGAGTTCAGGAGGACCGGCGCCCTCAGGAGGGCGGTCGCCGTCATAAACCTGGCGTCGGACCCCGTGGCGGAGCGCATACTGGCGCCGCGCGTCGGCCTCACCATAGCCGAGCATCTGGCCTGGGACCTCGGCTACCACGTCCTCGTCGTGATCACGGACATGACGAACTACGCCGAGGGCCTCCGCGAGCTCTCGTCGGGCAAGGGCGAGCTCCCCGGCAGACGCGGCTACCCGGGCTATATGTATACGGACCTGGCGACTATATACGAGAGGGCGGGGAGGGCCAGGGGGCGCAAGGGCTCGGTCACCCAATTCCCCATACTCACGATGCCCCACGACGACATAACCCACCCCATACCGGACCTCTCGGGGTACATAACCGAGGGCCAGCTGGTGCTCAGCCGCTCCATGTGGGGCAAGGGCATCTATCCGCCGTTCGACATAATAATGTCGCTCTCGCGCCTCGCCAAGGACGCCATCGGCGAGGGGAAGACCAGAGAGGACCACAAGGACGTGGCCAACACGCTCATAGCGGCCTACAGCCGCGCGCTGGAGCTGAGGAGCCTGGCGACCCTCGTGGGAGAGCGCAATCTGGGCTGGCGCGAGAGGCGCTACCTCCGCTTCGCCGACGCCTTCGAGCAGAAGTTCGTCAAGCAGGGAGTCTACGAGAGGCGCACCTTCGAGGAGACCCTCGACATAGGGTGGGACGTCATGTCGATACTGCCGGAGGACGAGCTGACGAACGCCAGGCCCGAGATATCGGCGAAGTACTACCGCAAGCATATCTTCGACTCCGTCGCCCTCTAGCCGCCGGAATACACGCGTAATATCTGAGAGACCAATTTAAGCGGGTCTATTCCATAAGGTCATGCCTAGAAATAAGGGGCAGGAGAAGATGTCGCTGATCTCTGTTCACGTCCCGAAGCGAATGCTGGAGGAGCTGGACGAACTGGTCAGGAAGGGTATATACCCAAACAGAAGCGAGGCCATAAGGGCCGCCATCAGGGAGCTCCTCTACAAGGAGTCCCTGAAGCCCGCGGCCAGGCAGGCCGAGGAGGTTGTGGAAAGCGAGGAGGAGATAGAGGTTTTGCCCGGGCGCTAGCCCCAATTCTTATTAACTGAGCGGATTTTAGCCGTGGCCTTGGTCTCGCCTCTGGAGTACGAGATACTCAAGTCGGCGAGTAGGCGGAGGAGCCTCAGGGAGGTCGCAGCCGGGCTGGGGACGAGGCCCGAGGACCTCATGAGGTACGTGGAGTCCCTAAGGGCCCGGGGGCTCCTCCAGGTGGAGCGGCGGGAGGTCGAGGTCTACGAGCTCACCGAGGAGGGCGCCAAATACGCGAGGGAGGGGCTGCCGGAGCTGGCCGCCCTTAGGTCCGCCAAGTGCGGGGATGTATGCGTCGTGGAGGTGCCCGACACGCCGGAGGGGAGGATAGTTCTGGCGAATCTGGCGAGATACGGCCTCCGCCCGCGCGGCGGGAGGATCGAGGCCTCTAGGGAGGACCTCGAGAGGGCGCTCAAGGCCGTCGAGGAGAGGCAGAGGCTCCTCGAGGCCCTCGCCGCGGGCGGGGAGGTGCCGCGGGAGGCGCTCCAGGAGTTCCAGAGGAGGAGGCTGGTGAGGAGGGCGTCCAGGGTCGAGATATACGTGGAGACGTCCGCCGATCTGTCGTCGCTGCGGGTGGCCCAGATGAAGACGGCGCTGACGTCGGACGACCTGAGGACCGGCGCCTGGAGGGAGGCGGTCCTCAAGCCCATAGACGCCACGATAGAGGTGCCTCCGGCCCCGGCCCCCGTCCCCCATTTCTTCCAGGAGTTTCTGGAGTACGTCCGGGAGGTCATGGTCGGGCTGGGCTTCGAGGAGGTCAGGGGGCCCATCCTGGAGTACGAGTTCTGGAATTTCGACGCGCTCTTCCAAGCGCAGGACCACCCCGCCAGGGAGGTCCACGACACGTTCTTCGTGGAGTGGAGCGGGGAGCCGCCGGAGCCGCCTCCCCCCGAGCTCATGGAGAGGGTGGGGAGGGAGCACGAGGCGGGCTGGGGCTACCGGTGGAGCCGCGAGAAGGCCCTCGGCCTGGTGCTGAGGAGCCAGACCACGGCGACGACCATAAGGGCGCTGGCCGAGAGGGGCGAGGGGACCTACAAGGTCTTCGCCGTAGGCAGGGTGTTCAGGCCGGAGCACATAGACGCCAAGCACAACGTGGAGTTCCACCAGCTCGACGGAATAGTCGTCGGGCCGGGCCTCTCCTTCAAGCACCTCCTCGGCCAGCTGGAGCAGATAGCGAGGGCCCTCGGCATGGAGGAGGTGAAGTTCAAGCCGGCCTACTTCCCCTTCACCAGCCCCTCGGTGGAGGTCTACGCGAGGCACCAGAGGCTGGGCTGGATAGAGTTCGGCGGGGCCGGCATCTTCAGGCCCGAGGTGACGAGGCCCCTCGGCGTTGAGAGGAGCAGGGTCCTGGCCTGGGGCTGGGGCCTCGACAGGGTCGCCATGATACTGCTGGACATAGATGACATAAGGGACCTCTTCGCCGTGGATCCCGACAAGCTGGCCGAATACCACCGCAGATGGCGCGCGTTCAAGAGGACCGTGGGCTCGAGCGGCCGCAGGTACACGCTCTAGCCGCGCCTATCGCCGTCGGCCGCCAGCGGGCCCCCGGAGGGAAGGGGCACACGCCAGGCCTAGCGCCGCGCCGCCTCCAGGACGGCCTCCGCTATGGCGCCCGCGACGTCTACCCCCGTCACCCTCTGCACGTTTTTGAATTCAGGCACGCCGTTGATTTCGAGCACCTTGTAGCCGTCCCTCGACTCCACCACGTCGACTCCGGCGTACATGGTGCCGACGGCCTCGGCGGCCTTCGCCGAGATCTCCTCGAGCTCTCCATCTATCTTGACGGGCTCCGCCTTGCCGCCCCTCGCCGTGTTGGTGCGCCAGTCGGACGACGAGTATCTGTATATGGCCGCGACGGCCCTCCCGGCCACGACGGTGACCCTTATGTCCCTCCCCGGCTTCTCCACGTATTCCTGCACCAGGAACTCCTGCATGGAGGGCTCCAGGTGCCTCTTGTGGGCAACTATCGAGGCCAGATCGTCCGGCGACTTGGCCAGGCTGACCAGCCTCCCCCAGGATCCGTCGAGCGGCTTGACTATCACGGGGTAGCCGAGGGCCTCCGCCGCCTTGAGCGCAGACTCCAGGCCGAAGGCCAGCGCGGTCCTCGGCGTGGGGACCCCTGCGCGTCTAAGCGCTAAGTAGGTCAAATACTTGTCGTGGGATATATATAGCGACCGGGCGGAGTTTATAGATAGGCCGCCCGCCGCCTCGTAGGTATGGGCCAGCGGGAGGACCTTGGATCTGCCGGCGACCCTTATCAAGCCCACGAGGCCGAGCCCGTCCGGCGCGGCCAAATCCTCGGCGTCCACGGGCCTCACGGAGGCGCCGCGCCTCTTCAGCGCATCCATCAACAGCCTCTCGTCAAGCCTCAACAGGTCGTAGACGAAGTCGATTTCCCCGACATCGCCCTCCGGGGGAGCCGGCCTTTATAAGCTTATTGTTGACAGACGGAGAGCTTCTCCATCGCCGATTTCCTAACCCCCTCGGGGTCGGGGGAGCCCAGGACCGGCCTCTTGACCGCTTCGCGGGGGTCGGGCAGATCCGAGGAGCCCGCCTTCACCGCCTCGGCGATCTTGAAGTAGGCCTCCCTGAAGGGGACTCCGCCGAGCGCCAGCCTCTCGGCGGCGTCGGAAGACGTGGTGGGGTACCTCCTGGCGTCCTGATAGGCCTTGCCGCAGTTGAACCTCATGCCCTCCAGGAAGCTCCTCAGCACCGATGCGCCCTCCTCGGCGGTCTTGAAGACGCGCCAGAGGTGCCTGGTCGCCTCCTGTAGGTCGAGGCTGTAGCCGTAGCCTATCTTCTCCTGGACGGCCAGGAGGGCCTCCGCGTCCGCGAGCGCCTCGGATATGCGGGCCCTCAGGACCTCCAGCGTCACCGGGTTCCTCTTGTGCGGCATTATGCTGCTGGTCGACACGTGTTCGGCCGGCGGCTCCACGTAGCCCAGCAGAGGGCTGGACCAAGCCACGAGGTCGTCGACGAACCTCGAGAGCTCGGCTAGGGCCGACGCCACGACGGACGCCGCAAGCCCCGCGAAGAAGCGGCTGGAGGAGGCGTACAGCGTGTTCTCCGCCACGCCGCCGAAGCCGGCGAGCCGCGCCAGCCTCACGCGGTCCAGAGGGGCCGACGTGCCGCCGGAGGGGCCGGAGCCGAGCGGCGACTTGTCCACGACCGGCCTAACCGCGGCGAGGGCCGAGAGGAAGTCTGACAGAAGCTCGTGGAGGGCGAGGAGGTAGTGGCCGAACGTTATGGGCTGGGCGGGCTGGAAGTGGGTGAAGGACGGCATGACGCAGTCGGCGTACTCGGCGGCGCGGCGCGCGGCGACGCACATGAGCCTCTCGACCTCCGCCGAGAGGGCGTCCATGTGGCGCAGAAGCCTGAGCCTTATGGCCGCCGCCACGTGGTCGTTTCTGCTCCTGCCGAGGCCCACCCAGCCTCCGGCCGGCCCCACCCTCTTGATGAGGTAGTCCTCCAGCGCCTCGTGGACGTCCTCGTAGCCGGGCCTCAGGAGGTCCTCTACGCGGGCTTCCCCCAACGCCTTGAGCAGAGCCTCGCCGTCGCCCCTCGGGATGAGGCCGGCCTCGGCCAGATGGGCCGCGTGCGCCCGCATGACCTCCACGACCTCCTCGGCTATCTCGGCGTCGTCCTGGACGCTCGAGGTGTAGCCGGAGACCACGTCGCTGGATCCCCCGATCCACCTCCTGTAGAGGGCCATGGGGGCCCGGGAGCCCGGCTATAAATATGCGCCGTCCGTATTACTGAAAACGACGCGAAAAACTTATATATGTCAAATGCCTTGGGGGCGATGTCGCAGGGGCGAACCACAGGGCCTACCTCGTCCTGGAGGACGGGACCGTCCTAAAGGGCAGGGCCTTCGGCGCGGATAAAACGGCCGTCGGCGAGGTCGTCTTCACGACCTCCGTCGTCGGATACCCCCAGTCCATCACCGACCCGAGCTACAAGGGGCAGATACTGGTCTTCACGCATCCCCTTATCGGCAACTACGGAGTCTCGGAGGACCAGTACGAATCCGACGGGCCCAAGGCCGAGGCCGTGGTGGTGTACGAGGCGACGAGGCCGAGCCACTACAAGGCCGTCATGTCCCTCGACGAGTGGCTCAAGTCGTCCGGGGTGCCGGGCATAGAGGGCGTCGACACGAGGGCGCTGGTCCTGAAGCTCAGAGAGCACGGGGTCATGATGGGGGCAGTGGGGCAGGAGCCCCCCGACGAGCTGCTGGACAGGTTGAGGAAATCGCCGAGGTACGACGAGGTGAACTACGCCTTGATGGTATCGCCGAGGGAGCCGGAGGAGCTGGGCGGCGGGGATATGTGCGTGGGGGTCGTGGACTGCGGCGTCAAGAGGAGCATATTGAGGGAGCTCGTCGGGAGGGGCGTCAAGGTCCTGAGGGTCCCCTGCCTGCGGTGGGAGCTGGCGCTCGACTGCGACGCCGTGCTCTTCGGCCCGGGCCCGGGGAACCCCAATCTGCTCGACAGGGTGGCCGAGGGCGCCGAGGCCGCGGTGGAGATGAGGCTCCCCGTCATGGGCATATGCCTGGGCCACCAGGTGGTGTCCAAGGCGCTGGGGGCCCGGCTGTACAAGCTCAGATTCGGCCACCGCGCCTCAAACAAGCCGGTCAAGGACCTGTACTTCACGGGCAGGACGTATATAACTACCCACAACCACGGATACGCCGTCGATCCGGCCGGAAGCGGGCTCAGGCCGTGGGCCGTCCAGCCCGACGACGGCACCGTGGAGGGGCTGTACCACCCCGATCTGCCCATCCTCACGACGCAGTTCCACCCCGAGGCGGGGCCGGGCCCGAGGGATACGACGTGGGTTTTCGACAAGTTCCTAAAAATGGCGGGAGGCCCCCGCTAGCCCCACACCTCCCTCGTGGTTAGGTACTTCCTCAGGGTCTCCGGATCCATGGAGCATCCGTTTTCGTTCAGCCATCTGTACAACATGCCCAGCAGCACCTCGGCGTTGTGTCTGCCCACCAGCCTCACGAGGGCCTCGTAGGTCCTCCAAGGCTCCTCCACAAGTACCTTGTCGAAGGGATAGCCCAAGGCCGACTGGGACCTGAAGTGGAGAAGGGATCTAAGCGAGAAATCCAACGATCCGTAGAAACGCACGAGCAGACCCCGGGTGAGGCACATATAGGATCGTAGCAAGGATATCATAAATTCCTTACGTTATATTCGGGCCGTCGCGCTCCGGCCGGGCCGCGCCGACGCCGCGTCCCCTCGGCATTGATTAAATTTTTTATATCGATGCTCCACAGCCTCGCATGTCCAGCGTCGTCAGGATAGTCGAGAAGCAGCTGGACGAGATCTTGGCCATAGCCAAGAATCCCGCCCAGATACGAAACGCGGGCACCCTGGCGCATGTGGACCACGGCAAGACCACGACGTCGGATTCGCTCCTGATGGGCGCCGGCCTCCTCTCGCCGAAGGTGGCCGGGAAGGCGTTGGCCATGGACTACGTCGAGATAGAGCAGTTGAGACAATTGACCATCAAGGCGGCCAACATATCGCTGTACTTCGAGTACGGCGGCAAGCCCTACCTCATAAACTTCGTCGACACGCCGGGCCACGTGGACTTCACGGGCCACGTCACGCGGTCCCTCAGGGTCATGGACGGAGGCCTCGTGGTGGTGGACGCGGTGGAGGGCATCATGACGCAGACCGAGACCGTGGTGAGGCAGGCCCTGGAGGAGTACGTGAGGCCCGTCCTCTTCATAAACAAGATAGACCGCCTGATCAAGGAGCTGAGGCTCTCGCCGCAGGAGATAATGCAGAGGATATTGGCCATAGTGAAGGAGTTCAACTCCCTTATAGACATGTTCGCCCCGCCCGAGTTCAAAGACGCGTGGAAGGTCGATCCGGGCAAGGGCCAGGTCACCCTCGGCTCCGCCCTCCACAAGTGGGGCATAACGATACCGATGGCGCAGAAGACGGGCCTAAAGTTCAGCAACATAGCGGACGCCTACGAGAAGGGCTACGTGGACAAGCTCGCCGCAGACTACCCGCTCTACAAGACCCTCCTGTCGATGATAATCGAGCACGTCCCTCCGCCGAACGTCGCCCAGAAGTACAGAATACCCAGGCTCTGGAGGGGCGACCTCAACAGCGACGTCGGCAAGGCCCTCCTCGAGGCCGACCCCAACGGGCCCACCGTCATGGCGGTCAGCAAGGTCAACGTGGACCCCCACGCGGGCCTCATAACCACCGGCCGCGTCTTCTCGGGCACCATAAGGGAGGGCGACGAGGTCTACATAATCGGGGCCAAGTCCAAGAGGAAGGTCCTACAGACGTACATATACATGGGCCCGTCCCGCATAGTGGTGCCGTATATGCCCGCCGGCAACATAGTGGCGCTCCTCGGCACGGACGACGCCAGGGCCGGCGACACCATAGTGGCGGCCGATCGCAGCGGGATCCCGCCCTTCGAGCGCATGAAGTACATATCGGAGCCCGTGGTCACAGTGGCCGTGGAGCCCAAGAACCCAGCCGACCTGGCGAAGCTGGTGGAGGCCCTAAAGGAGCAGGTGATCGAGGACCCGACGCTAGACGTGAAGATAGACCAGGAGACGGGCCAGATACTGCTGTCGGGCGTCGGCACGCTCCACCTGGAGATAGTGGCATGGCTCCTCAAGGAGAGGACCAAGATAGACTTCACGGTGTCCCAGCCCTTGATAAGGTTCCGCGAGTCCGTCAGGGCCAGGTCGGACGTGTTCGAGGGCAAGTCCCCCAACAAGCACAACCGCCTCTACTTCTACGTGGAGCCTCTCGACGACACCACGGTGGAGCTGATAGCCACGAAGGAGATCACCGAGGACATGGACCCGAGGGACAGGGCCAAGATACTGAGGGAGAAGGCGGGCTGGGATACGGACGAGGCGAGGGGCATATGGGCCGTGGACGACCGCTACTTCAACGTCCTGGTCGACAAGACCTCCGGCATACAGTACCTCCGCGAGATAAGGGACTACATAGTGCAGGGCTTCCGCTGGACCAGCGAGGCGGGCCCCCTGGCGCAGGAGCCCATAAGAGGGCTGAAGGTGGTGCTGACGGACGCCGTCGTGCACGAGGACCCCGCCCACCGCGGCCCCGCCCAGATAATGCCGGCCACGAAAAACGCCATATTCGCCGCGATACTCTCAGCCAGGCCCACCCTCCTGGAGCCCCTGCTCAGGCTCGACATAAAGGTGCACCCGGACTACATAGGCGCCATAACGTCCGTCCTCAACAAGCATAGAGGCAAGATACTGGACATGACCCAGGAGGAGTACATGGCCATAATAAGGGCAGAGCTGCCGGTCCTCGAGTCCTTCACCATAAGCGACGAGCTGCGCGCCGCCGCCGCGGGCAAGGTGTTCTGGTCCATGCAGTTCTCCAAATGGTCGCCGGTGCCCGAGGCCATGCTGGCCGACCTAGTGAAGCAGATAAGGAAGAGGAAGGGCCTGAAGGAAGAGATACCGAAGCCCACAGACTTCATAGAGGCCCTCTGACCGCTACATATTTTCCTCCAGCCCCACCCTCGGCTTTAACGGGCGCTCACTAACTCAGGCCTGACCACTTCGCTCCTGCCCCCTCACTCCCTCTCAGCCCGCCTCCTGGCGGCCTCGTTGTGGCGCGCCACGGCCCTCCTGACCTCCTCGGCCGAGCCAGAGGCTATGGCGGAGGCCCTCTCGAGGTCTATCCTCGCACCGCAGAAGGGACATACGTGGGACTTGGCGCCCGACCTTGCGGCGCTGGCCATGCCGCAGCGGGGGCAGACGACCGCTACGTACCTCATCGCCTAAGCGCCCGCACGGCCCTGTCCAGGACGGCCCGCGCGAGCTCCCGCTTGTGCGCAGGGCCCAGCCTCTCCACCTTCCCGTCGCTATATATCGCTATATATCTGTCCTTGAGGGTGCCGAAGCCCATCTCCGACACGTCGTGGGCCAGCACGAGGTCCCAGCCGCCCTCCTCCATCCGCGCCCTGGCCCTCCGTATGAGCTCCTCCTCTGGCGCCCCGACCTCCGCCTTGAAGCCCACGATGTACGCCCTTGGGTTGAGCCTCCTGGCCTCGGCGGCTATCTTGGGCGCCCTCAGGAGCCTCACCGAGTATTCGGCCAGGTCGCTGCTTATCTTGCCCGAGGCCTTCTCCGCCACGTAGAAGTCGAGGGGTGCCGCCGAGAAGACCATGAGGTCCTGGGAGGGCGCCAGCTCCGCCACGGCCCTATACATGTCGAGGACGGACACCACGGGGACGGCCTTGACGTTGGGAGGCGCCTTGACGCCGGGGCCGGCCACGAGCGCCACCTCGGCGCCTCTCGCAGCCGCCTCCCGGGCAAAGTACATACCTGTGAGGCCGGAGCTCGGCGTAGATATATACTTTACGTCGTCGATATGCTCGCGGGTGGGGCCCGCCGTGACGAGCACCCTAAGCCCCGACATGTCGCGCGGAGCCGCCGCGTCTATGACCGACTCAGCCACCTCCTCCACCTCGGGGTACTTCGCCTTCCCCTCCTCCACCTTAGGCTCCACGATCCACGCGCCCCAGGACCTCAGTCTGGACAGCGCCTCCTGGAGGGCTGGGTTGCGCCACATGGATAGGTTCATCGTGGGCACAAACACGGGCCTGGCCCCCGCGCCCAAAGCCGCGTGGATGCAGGTGGCGGCCACGTCGTCGGCAACCCCGAGCGCGGCCTTGGCTATGGTGTTGGCTGTGGCGGGCGCCACGACCAGCAGATCCGCCTCGGCGCAGATCGAGACGTGCTCGGCCCTCCCCGTCAGCCTAGACACAGGCCTTCTGCCGGTAGCCCATCTGAACAGCTCCGGGCTCATCAGCCGCGCCGCCTTATCCGACAGAACCGCCGTCACGTCCGCCCCATGCCGAATCAGGAGACGGGCCAGATCTATGGACCTATATAGGGAGATCCCCGAGGTGACGACAAGCGCCACGGAAAGCCCGCCGAGAAGCGAAGAGAGGGAATGCTTAATAGGCTCCACCTCGGCCATGGAGACACGGCCCCCGCCCCTTAAAAATCTAGCAGAACCCCACGCCGCTAGGCCTCATGATATGGCTAAGTATTACCTTAGTATTATTAGGGCTATTTATTCTATTTTTATTAATGAAGGGTTAGAGAGATATGCAGGCCAAACAAATAAACAACAAGGTAACTGTGTTGAGATTCGTCGAGGGCGGCGTGCTGGCGCTCGCGCTCGCCCTAGCGCTGACGGGCATAGTGAATCCGACAGGCATAAACTCAGAAGGCGGCATCCTCTAGGTTCCCCCTTTTTCGCCAGGAACGACGATGTTTTCGTTCATGGCTTGGTATATATAGTTGCTTTTGATCTTCTTTAGATCTACGACGTCCGCCACTATGGTGAGCTCCGTATGGCCCGATATGACTCCCAACGCGGTTAGATACTCCAGCGAGTCCCCCTCTCTGAGGTTCTCCAGAGGGACCAGGCCCGTGGCCACCACGTACCTCGGCTTCACCTTGCCGAGAATGACGTCCGCGTAGAATTTCATCAGGTCGTTGAAGGTCGATACGGTCACTACCCTCTCGGGGGGCACCTTGAGCCGCTTGGATGTACTGAAGGCGGAGAATACGAGCAGGTAGGCGTTCTCGTCGTCGAGAAACGGCTGTATCTTCTCAGCTATCTTGCTCTCGTTGTTGGAAAAGACACCCACCACAGCTCCTCTGAACGTCTCCACGCCCAGCCTCTCGTCCCTAATCCTTTCCGCGCTCTCGGCAAT
>Ga0208151_100112_pt1 | contig 41606 bp, 44 predicted proteins | sample ECH_Bhost_MetaG_FD_187130 | JGI IMG/M metagenome (GOLD analysis project Ga0208151, IMG submission 187130) | Hot spring microbial mat communities from Yellowstone National Park, Wyoming, USA - ECH_B host_MetaG (SPAdes) (version 2) | ecosystem: Environmental > Aquatic > Thermal springs > Hot... | reverse complement strand
AGCTCGCGCACATCACGTTCACTCTTCTTATCCGCAAGCTCTTCGAGGTACGCTGTCAGCCCGTCCACAAAGCGCTTTCCACCTGCATCTTCAATGACTCTATCCTTTAAACCTAGGTAGGCTGAGATGGCACGTCTGATGATGAAAGCCGTCTCAGCGGGCGGCGTATAGTATGTACCCTTTGACCCCCGCTGATTCTCTGGGAGCATGTTTTCGAACACTGTTCCAATCATCGAAGGATCTAGGTTCACATCGATATCCATCGGTGAGGACTCATCGACGGTGAAACTATATCTATTAAAGAACTCACGTGCCTGAAAGAATAGTGGCTCCAATACCCGTTCAAGCGCACCCTCAAGTCTATCCATGTATTCCTCACGCTCAAAGAGCGACCCGTTAAGGTAGGGCACGCCTAGCGGAGAATCCTTTCGGTTGAATCCTTCGTAGAAGAGTAGGTTGAGCTCCGAGATGTCCCTCACACTATCGATATAGCGCTTGTCCGAATTTATCCACCCCTTCTTCTGGATAAAGTATATAAACATGAGTCGACCTAAGAAGCGCTGAGCATAAGCGGAGCTTTCTGCCTCGATACCCGCGGTGCGAAAAACTGGTCGAACCGCTTCCTCGATTCTAGCATAGAGCTCACGGTACCCCCTTAAGAATTCGTTCCTAACCTTCTCATATGGTAGAAACTCCCTATCATAACGCTCCTTATACCTCTCGGGGTCTGGGTCAAACCGCATAGACTCCAATACCTCAACGTCTGTATGATAAAGCCTCTCAGAGAGATTGAAAACACGCGCCTCACCCTCCGAGCCCGGGCCCGGCACAGTGGTTATAACACTCTGCTCACCATCCGAGAATATGAGTAGGGGTCGTAGCAACCTCATCCGCTTCCAACTCCTAGCCACCCTTGTGGCTGAACCCTTGGTAAGCGAACCGGAAACCAGTATCAAGGCTCCCTCAACATAGTCCGTACTCAGGAACCTGCGAACACCCTCTACCCTAAGATTATCCCCCAGAGAGCGGGGGAAAACCTTCTTCTCAACTAGTGTCCCAACGTCGAGCTCCTCAAGCCTCATATCATACCCCAGCTCACTCAGAGCCTTAAGCCAAAAATCCAAATCGAATCTAGTCTCCTCCATAATATGGTCACGTAAACCCATAGTGTAACCACCCAAAACCAACCAAAACGACCAACAAGCATACGTTTATGAAGATCCATATATACGTTACTTCCAAATAACAAAACATCAGACTTCAGAGTTGATCCGAGACCACCGTAACCCTCCCGCAAGGGTGTGGGGATCGAGCCTGGTCGTGGAAGCAGGAAGCTCCGAGGCTTCAGCTGAGGAGTAGCTCACTTGCGCCGGATGGTTACTTCTTTATCATAGTATATTGATTCGGCGTGTCTGCATGGGGGGCACTCCCCGCCTTCATGGATTGCGCGGTTGTGAACTTGGATGTGGCGGCTCACTGTGGCGGAGGACACCTCGTATTTGAGCGATATCTGCTTCATACTCATGCCTCCCGCGTAGTCCTCGACGATGCGTGCGTGTGTGTTCACGTCGAGTTCTCCGACGGCCTCGTTGAGCTCGGGGTTGTGGCTTGGGAGCTCTACCTCTACTCCTAGGAGGCTTAGGAGGTCCTCGTTCACTTGTTTGTGCCACTTCATGTAGGGTATAGTGCCGTAGCCGAGCGCGGTGTTCTTGGAGGCTATGACGCACTTGTTTACGGGTAGGGTGGCGAGGCGTGGGGGTTCGATGTAGGAGTAGATCCACCTGAATTTCTCTGGGATACCCCAGAGGCCGACCTCCTTGAATATAACGTAGTCTGAGAGATATCTGAGGTCCGCGTCTATCGAGGTCTCCTTCATCGTGTCTAGGAGTGTGGCCATCCCGAAGTGTCTGCTCTCCCTCACCATGTATATGGCGAGCCCCTTAACCTCCTTCTGCCCCTTGTAGGCGTAGACGCGTGAGGTGAAGAGGTCCTGCGACTCCCTGACGACGGTGGCTGCCACGCGGCTCCACGAGCGGCGCTCCGCGAGTTTGAGGAATAGCTCCCTCGCCGCATGGAGCTCCTCCTCCATAGAGGTGTAGAGTGGGGCGGCGTTCACGATGACGTCGTAGTCGTCTACAAGGTAGTAGTCGAAGTCAGTGTAGTCTATGGCGTCGCATGGCTTCCGCCTGAGCTCCACGTCGGGGCTCTTCACGAGGAGCACACGTCTCTTGGAGACCTCGGGGTTGCGCAGCCACGCGAGGCCCTCCCCATCCGTGCTCCCGTTGAGATCTACGACGCAGGCGCCGTGCTTCCGGTAGAGATCCGCTATGAACTCGAGTGTGTTGCTTTTACCCACCCCCTTGGTGCTCCCCACGACGAAGTAGGTGTCTGGGCGATCCCACCTCATACTCGAGTACTGGTGGGGGCGGTCGCGGTACCACGCCACCTGGAATCCGTCGTGGTCGATCACGTAGACCTCGTCGTCTTGGTAGACTAGGCGCTCGTAGGGTGCTAGGCCCCACAATCCGCCTCCACCTTGGCCACTAGTACTCCCGTCTTCATACTCTTCTTCATACTCTTCTTCATACTCTTCCTCTAGGGGGTCTTCACTCATTTTCTATTACCTTTTGAAGGCGGACTCCATGGCCGCCTGGTTTAAGAGTTTGAATGTTTTACGCTGGAGTGTGAGGAGGGTCTTCATCGCGTAGGCTACGAATCGGACGCGGAGGTTCTCGTAGCTCTCCACGGTGATGAAGTCTTTGAAGTGGTCTAGGAGGTAGTAGGCTTCCTCAAGCCTCCTCTCAGCGTCGCGCTCGATGCGTGGCTCCCCGACTAGGTTCCCCTTCTCATCCTCCTCCTTCACCACGATGATGGGTGGATCCGGGTACGCCTCGAGAAGTGTGTTAACAGCCTCCATCTTAGAGGGCCCCATGAACACGATGCGCTCAGCCTCGTAGAGGGGGAGCCACTTCACACTGAACTCGAACCGGTCGGGTCCACCCTCCACGGCGCCGAGGTAGGGTATTGGGAGGCTCACCGTCTTCTGGCCCCCGCTCCCATAGAAGTACGCCTGCTTGAAACCTAACACAAGGTCATAAATGTATTCAACCTCAGCCATATCTTTTTCTGAGAGGCCCGCCTTCTCCACTTCGCCGTCGCTGAGTGTGAGCATAGCCTCGCACAGCTGCCTCACCTCCTCGAGGGGGTCAACGACGATAGCTGTACCGTACCGCCTCGCGTGCACGTACCCCGATATATTCACGCGTGGATGACGTACACCCTTGGCTTCATCCGCTAGACCCGAGAAGTCCTCGGACACCTAGCCTCCTCCCCCACCCTGCGTGTCGTCGACGGCTTCCTCCGCGGTTGGGAGCCCGTCTAGGAGCTCTGGGTGTTCGCCTCTCAGCTCGTCGGCGTAGTCAAGCGCGTCCCCCAGGCTCCACGGGGGGCTCACGGCGCGGTAGTACTGTCCGTTAGCCTTCAGTGTGGCGAGCACCTCGGCGAACACCTCGTCAGCCGCGTTCCACAGCGCGGTGGCGCTGAGTGTGAGGTCCCGCATGAGTCTGCGGTCGCGCTGCACGATCACCGAGGAGCTCTTCGCGTTGATGGATCTGTAGGCGCGGTCGAGGCGCTCAGCCCTCTCATAGACCCCCTCGATGCCAGCGGCCCACTGTGGGTCGAGGTACACGGTGCGGAGGGTCTCCACCCTGGCCGCGTACGCCTGAATCATCTCAACATCGCTCTCGCCACGGATGGTGGCTTTGAGCTCCGCGCATCTGTCCACCCACTGGATCAGGCTGAACTCATTCGTCATCCCCACTTGGGGCATCTGGTCTCCTGACTCATGGGCGTCGTCCTCCCCGTGGAGCCCGCTTCTCAACTCGTCAGCCATGAGTGTGTGGCGCCTCCAACCTACCCGGTCGTCTCCCTGAGGATTTTAAGGAAGGCTTCAATGTTTTGTTTAGCCTCCTCGAGCGCCGCGTCGATGCTGGTTTTACCATCGTTGATAAGGGTGGCAATTGTAAAGTAGTAGGCGGCGCGCACATCGCCGCCACCGAACCCCGCCTTCCTGAGCATGTTGTAAAGTGTGAAGAGCCTCGCCAAGGTCTCCTCCTTCACCCTGACTTCATGTGTGGCCACGCTCAGCGCCTCCTCCGCCTGAGCCTCTCCATGAGTCTGGAGAACGTGTAGCGGGTATTGGAGACCCCCAGCCTTACGTTGTCGCGGGCGCGCCGGTAGCCCTGTACGAAGCCTACGACTCCGAGGGCGAGCTCGGGGGTGTACCCCACAACTGGGTACGCGCTGTGCGCGGCCCGCCTCCTCCGCCTGGACCTCCTCACCCTCAAAGACCCCCTCGTGTTCCTCCGAGGCATACCTATCCCCCTAGGAGTTTAGCGGCTACTATGGCCACTATTACGAGTGCGATGATACCCATCACGATTAGCCCCGTCTTCATGTTCTCCTGTTTAAGGCTGCGCCTGATGGCTTCCTCCCTGTGCTTGACGAGTTGCAGTATGTTGGACGGCGTCACACCAGTGAGCACATAGTTCGCGTATTTCTGCAGGTTTATCGATTCGCCGAGAACCCACATCGGTATCTTCTCCCTCGGCTGTGTGAGCAGCATACGCGTCATCCTCTGGTAGTCGCCTAACGTGTAGGCTGATGTGTCGCCTACAGCGGCGGCGCGGTTCGCCTTCTCAAGCTCCTTCTCAGTCGCCTCGAGTTGCTGGTTATACTCTTTGAGCACCTCTTCTAGCTGGTCTCGCCTGCGGAGATACTCGGCGTTACGCTCCTCGTACTCACGCAGCCTCCCTAGGAGAAGCTCCCGCTTCATTAAAAGCGTGTTCCTCCTCTCCTCCAGTTTGGGGTAGCTTGAATCCGACACCTTCACAAGCCTGAGGCTGCCCTCGGTGTCTTGGAGCTCCCGCTTAATCTTATCAAGCTCGTTTTTAACCGCGTCTATACCCATGACGCGCTCAGCCTCCTCGATTTCACCCCGCACCATCTCAAGCTCCTTGACGAGGGCGCCCTTCCTAGCCTCAAGCATCGCCTTGATCTCCTTGAGTTGCTGGGCGTAGTGGTATATGACGAGGGGCCGCCACCCTATGAGTGATGCGCGCTCCGTCTCATCCATCCCAAGCACACTGTGATCCCCGCTGCGGGGCAGCTCAGCGAGCCTGTTAGCATAGTTCGCCATACGCACATTCACGGTTGTGCCAGACACCACGTCCGCGGGGTAGATCATGGGCCCCGCGCGGTGCTTGTAGGCTGAGCCCTCCTGCGTGAAGAAGTAGCCCTTCAGGTACTTGTGGTCCACTCGCAGCGCTGTGCTGTCAAGGTAGGCGGGGTAGAACTCGTATGTGCCCGATGGGTCGAATGCAAGTATGAGTCGCCGTGGGCCTCCTAGGAACACGCGTCCGACGGGGCCAAGCCTGTAGAGTAATATGGCCGGTATCATGAGAGCGGCCGCGCTGAGGGCGCCTATGATGAGCCAGAACACTATGAGTGTCCCGCGGTTGATGGCGACGAAGCCGGGGGGCACCTGCACAGTGTAGTTAGCGTGGTTAACCGCGGCTCCAGCGAGAAATGATAAATCCATCACTCCTCCTCGCCTCCCCCACTGTTCAAGCCGAGGTAGCGCTGCAGCGCGCGCTTGGTGCGCCTCATCAAGCCGGGGCCGCTGTCCGTCTGCACCGCGACCTCCCTGCGCTGGCTCTGCAGTGCGAGGCGCTCCGTTCCGTAGACACCCCTGCTTATAGCCGCGTCCGCTGTTAGGTCGGCTGCGAGGTACGCGCTCAAATCCTCGTATGATAGGTCGCGTGTGAGCAGCACAAAGTTCGCGTAGGCTTTAGCCTCCAGTCGGAGGCGCTCCAACTCATGCTTGCTGAAGTTGCCTAGCACAACATGTGTGTTGTTGATGATGGGTGCGTACTGGCTGAGCACCATGCGTCCAACCGGGTCCTCTGGCTGATATGTGTGCAGATACCTCACGTACTCTATGTCTGGGTTTATGCTGCTCTGCGCTGATATGGCGGCGTCGCTCGCTATCTGCATTACTGCGTCGTTTATATCAGCGTTGTTATCCTTCCTTTTATTGCGGTTTAATCCGAAAACCATTTAACTATTCACCTCTGAGCACGCGTGGCTCTCTCGCGCTCTGCCTCACAAATATGAAGACGAGTGCGAAGAACACCACAAACATGGTTATGCCTAGACCGTAGAAGAGTATGAGCAGCGCCTGTGAGATGAACACGCCGAGTGTGGCTGAGAACACGGCTACAACGAACCATACGATGGATGCGAGGAGGGGGAACACAAAGCTGCGGATTGCGAGCACGAGGCCGCCGGGCTCCCACACGTTACGCCCATCCTCATCCGCGACGCGTAGGGGAAGCATGAAGCCGAGCACAGTGAGTAGACCCGCGAAGCCCACGAGCACCCCCCACACCACGGCGCCCTCACCCGCGGGGATAACCGTGAGCTGTGAACCCGCACCCTGATAAGTGTTACCGCTATTATCCGCAGCTACACCGTAAACCGTGTAGACACCACCCGTCAAATACTCCGCCTGCCCCGTGTAGGTGGCCGAGTAAGCCGTTGGTTGCACTGGCGCCGATGCGGATGCATTCACCCTATAGGGGTAGCCCCCAGGCTGCACCACGACGGCGCTAACACCCGCCAAATCATATTGACCCCAACTATCATTCACCTGGAAAGTGTATGTGGCGCCGCTCCCACCGTTAGCGGTAGCGGTCCGCCCGAAGCTCGGCGCCCCAACTGTGACCGGTTGAGTTGTAAGCGGAACTATCAGCCTGCTCGAGGTCGCCGCGGTGTTATAATACAGTGTAACACTCACCGTGCTCGTCACGTTTACCTGTAGCGCTAACACATCGCCGGCGGGCACATTATACGCCGAGATCGAGCCGAGTGTGACGGTGTACATCGCCTCGCTTCCAACCGTGAGTGTAGCGCTCCCCGTGCTGAGCGTGGCAACCCTGGATCCGCTCTGCGTGTACACGCGTAGAGCCGCGCTCACAGTGGCTGAGACACCTGTCGCTGAAAGCCATACGTATAGTGTTGGCGCCCCACCAACGCTGAGTGAGCCGGCGAGTGGTGATGAGAGCCACCACGTCGCACTGATAGTTGTACCGCTCAGAGTCTTAGCTACTCCGAACAGTGTTGTAGTGTTCATCACGTATCCACCCGTGTTAATCGAGCCCACCGTGTATGGTGACGGCGCGGAGAGCAGGTTGAGTGTGGATGCGTACCCAGACGCCCCTGAAGCTAGGAGGGAGGCGACGGCGAGTATGGAGCCCACTGCTAGGAGTAGGAGGAGCACCCAGGGGAATAATCTACGCGGCATCACTGCGAGTCACCGATGAGGCTGTCGGGCGCCAAGTCACCCAAGCCATTAGGGTGCCTGCGAACCTTATGCTCGTAGAGTTTAACACAGCTTGGGAACCTCTCCTGATCATATGGACAGTAGTATGGTGGTAGTGGCGGCGCGGTTGAGTTGACGGTTGACCCGCCGAAGAGAGCGCCCCACATAGTGGTGTCGGATGCGTCGCGTTGGAGCCGGTCCTCCGCCTCCTCCTTCTCGGCGAGTGCGAGTATGGCTTTACGCGCAGCCTTGCTAAGAGAGATACCCCCGTAGCGCTGGGCGATGATGATCAGTGTCTGATGCACGTCGTCATCGAGCCGAACGCTGCCCATAGTGGTCAATGCATACATCACCACACCGCTAAAAAAGGGGTTCCCCCCCGCTGCGGGGTTTAGGGTAGAGCGAACCCCACCCCTTTTCTAGTTCTCCGTGTTTGAACGGTGTGTCGCGGCTGGGTATTGGGTTGAGTCGTCTCCGCGGGCTGGTAGCTGAAGCGGTATCACTCCTAGTGTTCAGCGAGTTCCTCTTCGAGGGTGTCCGCGGCGCGTTCGCCACGCAACCACCGCAGCGTTTTCTACTCAGACACGTGCTCGTGCTCCCAGGGCTCGGCTTAGCTCCCTACGGTTACAACCTGGTGCTCTACCCCCTCTACGCCCTCCTCATACTGTACCCTAAGTGGGGGTCGAGGAGTATACCAGCATTCCTCCAGCTCTACTCGTCGAATGAGCTGGTCTACAACGCATTGTACACCGCGGTGTACCCGTCGAGTCTGGGTGTAGCCATCCACACGTCGGGCGGGGTGTGGCCTTACTATATTGTGTTCGTGTGCATGGTGTGGGTTTCATCAACACTCGCGCTGCGCCCCCGCCTCGAGGTGGGCGTTAAATCACTCATCCTCCCACTCTACCTCGCGGTGTGGGTTGCGGCCGGTGTACCAATCATGGAACCATACTACGCCGTGGGTCTGGGCTACCACCCCTCCAACTGGCCATGGGAGCTCGGCTACCAGGTGGCGCTCATGTATACTTACTCTGTAACCGTTAAACCCAGGGTGGCACCGCGTGCATCGTGATCCACGCCTCAGCGCGCTCAGAGGCCTCGCCGCGCTCTGGGTGTTCCTCTACCATGCACATCAGATCTACCACTGGGAGTACCCCCTTATCGATTCGGGATACCTAGGCGTGCCTTTGTTCCTCATGCTCTCCGTGTCGCTTTTACAGCGTAGTTTGGACAGCGGCACCCCACTTCGAAAGTACTTTGTGCGTAGAGTTAAGCGGACTTGGCCTCTTTACTTCCTCGCGGTCACGCTTGTGTACTTTCTGCTTCGGCCGAACCCGTCTGTACCCCTCCTCATCGAGCACTACGCATTCATCAGCGCGTGGCTTAACCCGTTCAGCTACGGCTACGTGTTCTGGACCCTCCAGGTTGAGGAGGCCGCCTACCTGGCGTTCCCACTCATACACCGCTTGGGCGCCAGGGGTAAACACGTGTTAGCCGTAGCACTCATAGTGGGCGGCTGCCTCATAGATGTGAGGCTGTACGACACGCATTACTGGTTCGTGGCTCCAAGTCTTGAGGCGTACGGCTTCGGCCTCCTAGTCTACCTCGGCCACTTCAAAGGTATGCGCCTCCTCGCCGCTTCAACGCTGATAGTAGCCGCACTCTACCCCGACACATACGTTGGCTGGGCGCTCTCCCCCCTTGTGATGCTGCCTATGGCGGCGGTTGTAGCCGACCCACCCGCGAGGCTCGGCTCACTTCTCCCCGCAGCCATCGGGGAGGTGAGCTACTCGATCTACCTCTACCACCTGCTACTCCTCAGACTTACAGGGATAGACGCGTTCCTCCTAATCTGGCCTGTGAGCCTCGCCCTTGAGGGTCATCGGATCCGCTCTCTCCCCCAGCTCCAGAGTCGTCGTGTCATGTTGAAGCAGGACGCGGATCCCCCGCTTGATCCTCGGCGAGAACACGTCGAGGGTGAGTAGGACAAGCCCCCATTGAGCGGCGGCTCCTAGGAGGATCCATCCGAGGTTGGGCATCCAGCCGGGTTGAGCGGGGTTCACGCCGAGGTGGGAGGCGACCGCGGCCCAGAGGACCGGGGTCTCGAGGAAGGCGACTGCCCAATACGCGGATATGGTTCGCGCCCTGACTGGGAGCACAAGTGGTGCTAGGACGGCCACGTTGAAGAAGAACTGTGGGGGGGAGATCCAGAGCCCCCACACCTCCGCCACGAAGACGAGGAAGCACTTCTCGACGAGTGTGAACCGCTTCCCAGTGAGTCGCCACACCGCGAAAACCGCGGCTAACGTGATGGCCGCACTCACAGCGTACACGGGTTTAACCCGGCTTATCACACTGGATATAAGTGATCCGCCTCCACCACTGTGGATGAACCATGTCTGCGATGTGGCGTAGTCTATGACGCTGTGGGGGAAGAGGAGGCCGAGCCATGAGCCCTCCACGCCGTATGAGGCCTCGAAGCGGAGTACTGCGAGGGTGTTGGACCAGTTCGCGAGGAACTGGAAGCCGAAGCCCGCGGCGAGCACCCCGGCGTAGATGAGTGTGAACCTCCGCTTAGCGTTGGCGGCTGAGTAGAAGAGGGGGAAGGTGAGTATGGGTAGAAGTTTGGTGCCCGCGGCGAGCGCTAGGAGCAGGGCGGCAACCCCCTCCCTCCTCTTCGAGCCCGGGATCCACCTGTCACCCTCGAAGGCGAATAAGCCAGCCACGAAGAGTAGGCCTTGGAGGAGCTCGGTGCTTACATCCGCCTGGAAGATCACGGCGGGTAGGAGTGCGAGGTAGGGTACCACCCTTACAAGCGACACGTGGGCGCGGTAGTAGAGGAGGATGACTCCAGCCAAACTTAGACTCATTATCAGACCGCTGAAGTATATGGCGGCGGTTATTGGAGCCACGAACATCTTCGTGGAGCATTGAGTGGGGCAGCCCACGGTAAAATTATACGCATAGTTATACTGGGGTTGCTCGGCGAATGTGTTCACAAGCCATGAGACTAGCCCCGTGACGAATGGGAGCTCGAAGGGGTAGTCGAGGTATGGTACATCCCCATGAGGCCACACGTAGTGTGTTATACCTGCGACCATGTATGTGGAGGCGTGGTCGAGCTGGTCGCGTTCAAACCAGAAGGCGACGCCTGGGTAGAGGCGCGACGAGGCGAAGGCCACGATAAAAGAGCCTAAGGCGAGGGTGAGGTACCCAGCGGTGTAGAGTAAGAAGGCTACTCGGCGACTCATACACTGGTTCTAGTTAGATTAGAGAGGAAAAAAGGGTGACGGTTCCCCGCTCCACTGCGACCGTTGCCATCCGTGCCTGTTTACTGCCCACCGCCTCCGCCTCCGCCACGGCCTACGCCGAAGGCGAAGAAGAGGAAGAAGGCGGAGATCACTATGCCTGCGACCATCACGATTGGGATGATGCCGGCGAGCTGGAAGGCTCCGACCATGCTGGTAACCAGGTTGTTGAGTCCTGTTTGCTGGCTGCTGCTGAGTGACGCGCTAGGTATACTGTTCTGCACATTGTAGAGGACGTCTAGGCCTATTGCGAGTATGATGATTACGCCTATCAATGCGACCACTTGGATGATTGTGCCCGCGCTGGCCAACTTGCTACGGTCTCGGAGGGGGGCTGCTTTTCCGTTTTTGACTTTAAGTGTTTGCATTAACCCTCGAGGTATGTAATGTTCACCCAAACTAAAGGGGGTCGTTAAACATGTGGTAGTGTAGTTCATACCACACGCTCAGCTTTCATCTTCATCTCGGAGACCGAGCATGCGTCTCGCCTCACGTATGTTGCGCGCGGTGAGCTCCTCCATGTGACGGCGGATGCGTTCAGCCTCAGCACCCCACACGTCACCCGCGGGCTGCGCCTGTGGGGGGTGCGCCTCCGTTGACCGCGGTGTTGGTGTGGGGGGCTGCATCATGGCTTGGAGTCTGCGCTGCGCCTCCTCTTTTGTTAGCGCCCCGCTTCTACGCATATTCATGATCTGGCGGACCCCGTAGAGGAGGAGCACCACGAGTACAAATATCTCCAGTGCATCTATGAGTGCTGGGGGTATCAAGGCTATCGACCTCTAGCTCACCGCCACCCTGACCGCGGCTTCCCGTCCACGCTTGGGTGTGATGTACACGGGCCTCGTCCTGATGGGGTGCACAACTCTCTCCTCCCCGCGTCCCTCAGTGTAGAAGCCTACTGTGGCGAGGGGGTTCTCCGCCACCGCGTGATACTTCATATAGTACCACGCGCTCGAAGGCCTCCTATAATGTTTACCTTTACGTGGAGGTGCGAAGGCGAACGCCACACGCTTCCTCTTCGTCTTAGGCGCCTCCAGCTCCTCGAGATCCATTTTCAGGCGTGGTGTAACATCCAGGGTTGGTATATAGATAGGTGTCAAATGTGGTATCCGCCACAGATCTATCCATGGTGTGGGGATGTTCCGTACGCGTTCAAGCGACTCGATGCGCTCGATGGGCTTCAAACCCTCCACTGGTCGAACCCTTTGGAGCGGGTGCACTCCGACGAGTGTGGGCACTCCGAGCAGGCTGTAGATCCGCTCACGCTCCCGTTCCTCCTCACGTATGAGTGGGTACAACCATGTGCGCAGCCCAGCCCAGAACTCCTCCTCTGGGTATAATTCTGTTTTAGCTTCACTGTAGAGGCGCTCCTTCGCGGTTTCCTCTTCGGTCTCTATTACGCGCTCCTCCTCTCTTAGGAGTAGCTGTGTTTCACCACGGGCGCCCTTGTTCTCCACTTCACGGTACCCGCGCTCCTCTTCCTCTTTGAACCCCTCGCCTAGCTGCAGGGCTTCTTGTTCGCGTAGGGCGCGCTTCACATCCTCGGAGAGCCGTGGCTCCTCTTCCTCTTTGAACTCCTCCGCTTCACCCTGTCTGAAGAGTTCGCCCCAGCGCCACTCCAAATCGCGTAGCTGCGCGCTGAAGCGCTCCTCGAAGCGTGAGAGCGCGTCGGGGCTCACAGCTTCGCTAAGGCGTGAGCCACCGAGCTCTTCGATGCGTCTGCCAACCGCGCCGAACGCCTCCTCTAGGCGCTCAGCTCCATAGGTCATACGCTCGCCGAGGCGAACCAAGTCCTCCTCAGCGCTACCCCAGAGGATACCCATATCTGACCCACCCGCTTTGGAGGGTGCACGCTCGAATTCCAGCGGGGTTCCCTCGAATCGTGTGAACTCGAATTCGAAGGGCCACCTCAACCTCCACCCACTTCTAACCTCAGTGTAGAACCGTTCACCCTGAACGTCTGGGGGTAGACTACCCTCAACGGTATCCCTCCAGCCGGCGAGCCGGAGCCGCGTGAACTCGGGTGACTCCCTGAAGAATTGTGGTGGTATGCCTAGCTCCCTCGGCTCGTACACCTCAGCGTAGTAGTCTAACTTCCTGAGGAACTCCGCTGGGTTCGGTGAGCCACCGCCCCCAACCTCCCTGAGCACCCTCTCCTCGTAGAATTCGAGAGGACTCCTCACACCCACGCGGAGAGCCCAGTTCTCGGTGCTCCAAGTGAACCTCAGCGCGCCTTCCTCGAATTCGAAGGGCCAGTTAACCTTGATTCCTTTGAAAGGGTTCGTGAGGTCGAGTTTAGGCGACGACCTGAGCCCAACACGTATGTCCTCGAATGGGTTAGCAAACTTGACCACTGTGGCTATCTCCGCACTCTGCTCCCCGAGCACCCAGTCCAGCGGTGTCTCATAGTACGGTCTGACCTCCGTGTAAATATCGATCGGACTCTTCAACTCACCCTCAACGATGAAGGGGCTCTTATACTCCCAGAGCTTCACGGGGCTCCCGGTTGACACGGGGCTCCTCAGGTCGATGTCGCCGAACGGGTTACGCCAATCATAGTGTGTAACAAGCTCCGCGCTCTGCTCATCTAGGATCATGTTGAGCGGTGTCTCATAGTATGTTTTGAGCTCCCTGACGACTTCTAGCGGGCTCTGCAGCTCGCCTGTGATGGGTGACTGCCATTTAATATTCGAGGTGATGGGGCTCCTCACCTTCACATTTTCGAAGGGGTTCTGGAAGAGGTCGCTTAACCTCAGCTTATACGCGCCCACGCTGCCGAGCTCAGGCGACCCAGATAGCTCCGGCATCCTCAGGTCTGAGCGTAGCCCAGGTGGGAGCAATTCGGAGAGGCTCCCGGGTTCGGGTGCCCCCCTAGCCTCCTCGACGCTAACATATACCGGTGTCTCGCCGAGTGTGGGTTCCCCCATCCTTAGGACTGGGGTGTTCTCCCACGCGAGCGGCAGCTTGAAGGGAGAACGCACACGGAAAGTCTCCTCTACTCTGAGCTGCGCGTTCTCACCGAACACCATGTCTAGGGGGGTCGCGTACTCGACGTCAAGCGTCCTCACGGTTTGGAATGGGTTCTGGAAATCGAATTTGAAGGGGCTCTGCAACTCGCCTGTGAAGGGTGAGCGGAAGGAGAACGCTGCGAAGAACCCACCCATCAAACCGCCTATCGCGGCCTGCTCCGCGATGGTGCGTGGGTTCGTGGTGAAGGGTATTGTGAGCTCGGCGTTGGTTATCGCGCCCTCGAGCACACGGGTCGCCACCGCGTTCCCACCGAAGCCGAGCGCTTCGAGGCCTGCGCCCACACCGGCGCCCGCGAGCCCCCCGGCGGCGCCGATGGCGGCGCCCATCCCAGCCTCCTCGGCTGCCTGCGACCAAGGCTGCCACCCCCTCACCGTGATTATTTCGGGTGTTGCCTGTAGTTGCGCGTACTCACGTGTCAGCTGGGTGTACTGTGATTGGAGTTGGTCTACACGCGGTGTGAGAATGGCGCCCTCCCCCTGTAGCTGGCTGTAGAGGGACTCGATCTCCGCGTAAAGTTTCGGGTTCGGGTTCGAGTTATATATTGCTTCAAGCAACGCGAGCGTCTGCGCTTCTTCATTGTAGGATTGTATTTGCGGGGTGAGTTGTTGCGCCTCCATGTTGTAGAGCTGAGCTTGGGTTTGATATTGGTTGTAGAGCTTCATCCACGCGGGGTTCACTTCCTTCCTGCCGAATACCCAGCTCTCAGCCTCACCTAAACCCACACTGGCGAGCGAGTTGAATATTGCACCCCTAAGCGCGATTTGAGCCGCGGCCTCAGGGCTGAGGCTGAGGCCCCCCGTGGCCGCCGCTAAGCTAAGCTCTGCGCCTATAGCGAAAACCTGGCCAGCCCACTGTGAAGCTTCACGCTCACTCACAGGCTGCGAAGACCAGGGCACCATGATCTCTGAGTTCTCCGCTATGTTCTCCGCCCACCCCCACGGTATGAATTCATGTTGCGTGAATAGGTAGCGGGTCTCCACTCCAAGCGTCGCGGACCCAGTGAATAGGTCGGAGCCAACGTTCGCAAGCTCCCTCTGAGCCCACTGGATGCCTCCCCATGTTTTAGCGGCGTTCCACGCAAGGTAGTCTAGGTTCGACTGGAACCCCCGCGCTAGACTCCTCCCCAACGCCTCGGCTGGGGGCTCCACATCTGTTTGGAGGATTTGCCCAATGTTTTTCGCGATGTTGGCGACATAGTTCTCCGCCGCGCGCGCCTGACCGCCTAGGCCCAGCACGCTCGCCGCGTTGTTGATGGCGCTCTCCACATCATTAGCAGCGGAGCCGAATACGCTCTCCACTGTTTTGGCGGCGCTCGATAGGTCGGATTCTAAAGCGCCGAGCAACCCACCGCTCTTCGATTGCTGGGTGCTTAGCGGTGTGAGCGCCGAGCTCTCCCCCACGGTGAGGGATGATGATGGTGCCAGGTACCTTGACGCGGTAGCCTCATTCATCGCGGGCGTCGTGGTGATGGGCCCCGGCGGCTGCGCCAACTGTTTAGCTTGACTCTGAGCCTCCTCTATCAGCGCATCATAGTTCTGCTGCACCTGGTCTACTGCGGATAGCGCCTGCGCGGTGGCTAGGGCCACGTAGCCCTGTGTGGCTTTCCCACCCGCGAACTGCGCCTCCCACTGATTCATGTAGTTCGCGGCCTGATTCCACGTGATTACACCTTCCCGCGCGAGCTGGGCGAATCCCGCCCACACCTGATTATAGGCCTGCATAAAGCTGGGGTATGATACCTGAGGTGTCTCAAGCGCCTCGAGGTACTGTATTTCCTGCTCGACCTGCTCCTCGGCCTGCGGGTTACCCCGCAGACCTCGAAGCGTTGCCTCCAAGCTCTGTATTGTATCGGGTACAAAGTTCTGGATGATCTGCTGTATGTCCCCGAAGCTCTGTTTGAGGTTAGCGTTCACCTGACCCACCTTCGACGCCACCCAGTTCAACTCGAAGGCGCTGGGCGTCGTGCTCTCAAGGCTCTGCAGCTGGGTTTGAAGGCTGCCTATCTGCGACTCAATATTACTGATCTGCTGTTTAAGCTGGGCGGCGCCCTTGGCGTTACCAGCATTCACAAACGACTGATACTGCTCGTTGAGTTGGTTCACCGTGTTCTCCAGCTGGGTGATCTCCTTTTGTAGGGCACTCTCCATCGACTTGTAGGTTCCCATTATTAGCTGCGCGTTACGCTGAGCATACGCGGCCTGCTCCGCGTTAATGTACGCCTCAATCTGGCTCTGGGTCATGAAGGGTTGCCATAACTTGTTGTACCACGCCTGCACGCTCCTACTGTAGGCATCCCACGCGAACCACTGCGTATCCACCGCCTGAAGCTCCCGCCTCAGTTCGGTGGCGAGCCACTTAGGCGGCTTCCTCTGCAGCTCACCCCACAGCTCCTGTGTGAGTGTGTAATAATACCCCTCACCCCTAGGCTGACTATACAGTGTGATGGGTGACACGAGCTTATAGTACGGGTTGTCCTTGGAGAGGTGAAGGTACTCCTTGTTGAGCTCGGAGAGCCAATCGTTGAACGCGGCCTCAATCGCCTGCGGCTTACTCCCAACCAGGGAGGCGGGCACCTGTGCGTACGTGGGGTTCCAGTTCGCGTTGAACATCGATTTGACCTCGTCCTCTAAGTATTTGGCGCCGCTCCCCGTGAGCACGCCGACGGACTCCAGCTCCGCGATGCGTGTGAGTATATCCCACTCAAGCAGCTGGGGGGTCGGCTGAGTCTGAGGCTGAGCCTGAGTCTGAGCCTGAGGCTGAGCCTGAGTCTGAGCCTGAGTCTGAGCCTGAGCTGAGGCGGACGTCTGCGCCCCCCCACCACTCTGGGTTGGTGCCGCGTTTAGGGTCTGCGCGCTCGGCGTGGATGAGCCGCCGCCACCACCACTACCACCGCTACCAGTCGTCGACGACGTGGATGTGGATGGGGGTGTAGATGTCTGGCTTCCCGCCCCGCCGCCACCGCCACCCTGAATCCGCGGCGCCGCTGAGGGGGAGGGGCCGGTCGAAGTGGTTGGCGCAGTCGACCCACCTGTGCTACCCCCACCCGCAACGGTGCTGCTACCAGTCAAAGTGGGTTTCGGCTGGGGTGTAGATGTCTGACCCACACCTCCACCACCACTGGCGCCGCTTGACCCGGAGCCCATGATTGGAGGCTGACCGCCGCCTGTACCCGTGCTCACACCCCTAGGGGGCGCCCTCACCGATGACCCCCCACTTCTCGTATACTTTACCCTAACCGTGTTAATCTTCCCAGCGATTGTCTTAATCCCGCCTAGGCCTCGGAGGACGTATGAGCCCCCCTGCGTCCTCTGGACTGTGCCTCCCGCCGTAGTCTCCGCCACAGACGTGGCCGCACTCGTACTCTGTTTGACCGCCGCGGAGCTCCTTACAGCCTGTATGTGTTGCTGTAGTTGTTGGCGTCTCTGCTGGGCTGCGGCCACGTTGACCGCGACGCTCCCAGCGGCTCCACTCTGCACTACAGCTACCGGCCTAGTTGGCTCAACACTCGTCATAAAAACATCTAGGTGTGGGGCACTAAAAAGTGCTCCACCCCGGCTCACTCCTGCCGGTTGAACGCGAAGTATATCGCTGACGCGAAGGCCGCGACCCCTATGACGATGACGCTTTCAATGACTGAGCTGGGGAACATGAATGGGAAAACTATGGCGACAAGTAGGGCTACCAGGGCGGCGGCCACGGGGTTCTGGGTTTTGATGAACACCATTGAGCCGAAGAGTAGCTCCAAGACTATGAAGAGGATGGGTACACCTATCGTGGTGGCGTAGACGTCGATTATGGCGGGGGCGAAGCATCCCTGCTCCATCATCCCAAGCGGGCTTGGGGGGAGGTTCTGCGGGCTGCAGCCACCAGTCACGAAGGTGTAACTCGTCGTGGACTGCCCCACCCCAGTGTAACTCGCCTGCGTGCTCCCAGTGTTCACCACGGAGGCGCTGAACGTGACCACGAAGTTCGAGCTCCCACTAAAGGTTAGGAGTGTCCCCGTCCACTTAAACGTGATACTCACACCGTTATCCGTCACCGAGGCCGGTGTGAACCCGAGGCTACTGGGCACATACACCTGGTCGTAGCTCGTGGGCGCCGTCCAAGTCAGCGTGTAGGTGGATGGGTTCCACGCTAGATTGGAGGCGGACACGTTCACCGCTAACTGCATACCGCTCGACGCCTGATACACGTAGAGCGCCATCGTGACGGGCCACTGATAACTATAGTCACCACTCGTGTAGAGCAGTGAACCCGCGTCCACCCACTGATTCGTGAGCGAAGTCGTCCCCGTGTAGGTGGTCCCGAACTCAGTGTACTGCGTGTTCAACCCAACAACATTCACCAGGAACTGGTCATAGTATGTGAATGTAACCGTCGTCGAAGCCGTGACGCTCCCAGACTGGGAGGTAGTGGCCACACGCTGGGTTCCAGCCGTATTCTGATAAATCACCAAGGTGTTCAGAGTCCACCCAGTTGTGGCGTCAAGCCAAGCGGAGACGGAGCCAGAGGTGGGCACAGTCACAGTGTACGCGGCGCCGAACTGTGTGGCGCCAACCGTGGGCGCACTGAGAGCCAAACCGGAGACACTGTTCGCGTAGGAGAGCTGGAACGTCACATAGTACTGATTATAATACGAGGGGTTAAGCGTGGTCGCCGCGCTAACACTCCCACTCGTAGCCGCGGGAGTATACCATCTTTCAGTGGACGATGAACCTGATAATGGGTTGGTAATAGACCACGATGAGCCAGCGTCAAGCCACACCGTCTGCGTCGAGGTCGATGACAGTGTGACGGTGTACGCGGCGCCGAACTGGGTACCCGACAGTGTGGGCGCAGTGTAACCCGTGCCACCATCCACCACAGTGTAGGACACGGTGAACGCGTACTGATTATAATAAGCGAAGCTTAATGTGACGGCTCCACTGATGGTGCCTGAGGTCGCCGCGTTAGTATACCACCGCTCACTACTTGTAGAGCCACCTAGGGGATTCGTGATGGACCACGTGTTAGCGTCAGCCCAAAACGATGACGCGGTCGTGGACTCAGTGTATGTGGTCTGCGCACCAAGCGAGTAATATGTTAGGGTGGGCGCACTGTACCCTGTGCCGCCATCCACCACACTGTAGCTAGTCGTGATATAGTACTGGTTGTAGTAGGTGGGGTTCACGGCTGCGGCGCCCGACACGGTGCCACTCGTAGCCGCATTAGTATACCACCGCTCACTCGTAGACGAACCCGTGAGGGGGTTCGTTAAGGACCACGTTGTGCCAGCGTCAACCCAGACGGTTGTAGCCGTGGTCGTAGCCGTGTATGTGGCGGCTGAGCCGAACTGAGTATAACTAAATGTCGGTGCACTGTACCCTGTACCACCGTCCGCTACACTGTAGGACACGTTGAACGCGTACTGATTATAATAGGTGGGGGCTATGGCGGCTGTGGAGCTCACACTCCCACTCGTCGCCGCGGGAGTATACCATCTTTCAGTGGACGATGAACCCGTGAGGGGGTTAGTCACACTCCACGTGTTAGCATCCATCCAAATCGAGGTGGCTGTGGTTGACAGCGTCAGGGTGGTCTGCGCACCAAGCGAGTAATATGTTAGGGTGGGCGCACTGTACCCTGTGCCGCCATCCACCACACTGTAGGATACTGAGACATTATACTGATTATAATATGTTGGTTCAAGTGTGAAGGCGCCCGACACGGTGCCACTCGTAGCCACATTAGTGTACCACCGCTCACTCGTAGACGAACCCGTGAGGGGGTTCGTTAAGGACCACGATGAGCCTGAATCACAGTAGACGCTTGACGCCGTTGTTGTCGCCGTGTACTGATGTGATGAACCCTCATAGTTACAGGTCAGCACGGGGGCACTGTAACCCGTGCCACCATCCACCACACTGTAGGCTAGTGTCACCACGAATTCGAAGTAGTATGTCGGGTTAAACGTAGTTGACGATGAGGCTGTGAAGCTTGCGGTCGGCGTGTTCCATGATTCACCCGATGTGGGTGGGTTAGTGTTGATCGATGAGGGGTACGTCACAGTTGTACCCGCATCCACCCAAACGGTGGTGGGCGAAGTTGAACCTGAAATAGAAGCGGTTGCCGACGCAGAGGACCCCAACGATGTATATGTAACAGTCGGCGCCACAGGGGACCCACCACCTGATACAGTGTACTCAAGCGTCTCAAGGTACTGGTTATAGTAGGTGAAGCTTAACGTAACGGCTCCACTAATGGTACCACTCGCCGTGGGAGTATACCACTGCTCAGTGGATGATGAACCTGATAATGGGTTGGTAATAGACCACGTTGTGCCTGCGTCAACCCAAAATGACGTTGCGGTCGTGGTTTCAGTATAAGTTGTTTGCGTTCCTAAATAGTAGTAGGTTAAGACAGGGGCAGAATAACCAGTACCACCACCTGAGACGGAATAGGATGTTGTGATGTAGTACTGGTTATAATATGTGGGGTTGACGGTTGTCGCCGCGCTAGCAGTACCACTTGTGGTTGCAGCCGTATACCACCGCTCACTCGTAGACGAACCCGTGAGGGGGTTTGTGATGGACCACGATGAGCCTGCGTCAACCCAGACGGTTGTAGCCGTGGTCGTAGCCGTGTATGTGGCGGCTGAGCCGAACTGTGTGTAAGAGAATGTTGGGGCGGAGTAACCCGTACCACCGTCTGCAACGGAATATGAGACAGTAAAGGCGTATTGATTATAGTAGGTTATCGTAACAGACGCACCCGCGCTTGCGGTGCCCGCAGTGTTCGCGTTAGCCTGCCATCTTTCTGTACTTGTAGAGCCACCTAGGGGATTCGTTACTGACCACGATGAGCCAGCGTCTAGCCAGTAGGTTGTGGCTGTCGTGCTGAGGGTTGCGCTCGCCGCGCCACCATACTGCGTATAGCTCAGGGTGGGCGCAGTGTAACCCGTGCCACCACCTGAGACGGAATAAGCAAAGCTTTCGGCGTCCTGATAGTAATATGTTGCCGAGTATGTGGTACACGTACCCGATGCACATGTGGCTATACTCACGGAGGTGCCCCCACCCGAGAACACGTAGCGGGTGTTCGCCGTGGATGAACTTGACAGGGTGGCCGTTATCGTGCAGCTGGGCTGCGCGGTTAAATCCACCGTGACACCGTTATCCGAGGTGGGTATAGAGGTTGGACTCACAGAGCACCCAGAGAGGGATATAGTGTCCGCAGGCTGACCCGAAGGCGCCACAGAGAACACTACAGGCTGGGTAACCGCCGCGGGGAAAGCCGCCGCAGACATCGACCAGTATGGTGTGCCACTAACGCCATTTGTCCATGACGTGGTGAGTGTTGTGCTTCCACCACCATATGATGCGTCATACTCATCCATGGATACTTCGAAATAGGTGCATGAGAAGCCTGAGGGAGGTGTACACGAGTTGGGGATACTGTAGGTTTCTGTTATGCCTCCAACAACGAGGCTGCCCGCTGATGGGGAGAATGATGTAACATAGGCCACGGTCCCACTACCTGTGCCAGTGCTAGTAACCACATTGGAAGCCCCATAACCCTGCGCATCCACTATGAATACGTCAAACCACTGCTGTGCCACACCCAAGTTGACCGTGATTTTGTCGCTGCCGGTCGACGAGGCCGTCGCGTAGAAAATCTCCGTTGTCGCGTAGTAAGCACTGCTTGAATCGAAGACTTCACTGTATGCTACCCCTGTGAAGGAGTCGCTAAGCGAGTCGGTTACCGAGATCTGCGAAGAGTTAATTGAAGAGCCTAACAACCCGACTGATACTACTAGTAGGTCGCCTTTAGTGACGCTTGAAGAGAAACTACAAGAAAAGGATGTTGCACCCGCGGTGTCGGAGCAGTAATTAGTTTGGGCCACGCTTGCGGCGTGGACGTCGACCACGTGGATTGGGGTGAGCGGTGTGTAGAGGGTGAGAGCTATGAATAGCAGTGCGCCCACTAGCACCCCCACGGTGAATGCTCTACGCATCATGAATCCACCACCCCACCGGGTCGGGTTAGAGATCCCTCCCCGTGACTATGTTTATGATTGCTATACTCGCGGCGAGCCACATTGGGGCGCTTATCGCGGCGGCTAAGGCGAGGCTCCACGGGGAGGTGCCGAGGATTGTGAGGAGGAACTGGCCGGGGAAGGCTAACCCGACGAGGAAGTCTCTGAGCATCACGAATATACCGTAGGGGAAGAAGCCGAACACGAGTATATTGTTGAGCGCCGCCCCCTCTGGGAGGGTCTGCGTGCACACTAAGCCCTGGCTCCCCTGAGCGCAGCCCGCCGCCCCCTGGAGGTTACCCACCGTGTACACGCTTGAGGTGCCGAAGTGGAGTGGGAGGTAGCCCTGTATGAGGACGTTGAACACGCTTAGGAAAGCGTTAAATATCACGATGAACCCGAGTATCGAGAAGAACTTCATACTGTGATAGAGGGGGGCAGCCAGAAAAAAGGGGTTCCCACTAGAATTTGACCCGTATCAGCCTGTACCCCATGAATCCGATGGCGGTGACCACTAGGGCGACCACGCTGAGGGGGAAGGTGACCGCCTGCGGTTGAAGCCAACCCGCGTAGCTCAGCAGCGCCGCGAGGCCGCTCGCCGCGAAGGCCCCCATCCACCCATCCACGGCGCCGAAGCTCCCAGCCGCGAATATCACGATGACGAGGCTTAGAAGGGTGAGCCACGCGTTCTGAACTGGGAGCACATCCGCGAGCCCCATAATATTGGGGTCAATACTCCATGACGGTATGAGTTGGGCTGGGCCTATCGCTGTGGGGCCCAGCACGAAGCTCCCGAAGTCGAGGCTCTGCGCCTTCACCTGCAGGTAGAGTGAGCCGTTAACCGCGCTCCCAGTGGGGGCGAGAGCCACCTCCGTGCTCCCCAGACACGATGGGGGAGAGCACCCCGACGGCGCGAGCTGAGTCACAGTGTAGAGGATGTATGTACCCGTCGCATTATCAAGTATCACTTGGAACGTGACCTGCGTGGTGCTCCCACTCGCATCCTGATAGGCGAGGTAAAGCTGCCCGTTACTCCACGCTGAACCGTAGCTCACCGCGGTCTCCACACCGTTATGAACCGCTTGGACACCCGTGATCTGCACCGTGGGGTTAGGCGTCTGACTGTTAATATCAAGTGTCGCCGCATATGTTATCGTCCCCCCCGCGGCTGAGAGGTAGAAGGTGTAGACGCCGGGTAGCACGCTGACCGTGGCGCTATCCGTACCATCCGTGTACCCCGACTCCACAACTATGGCGCCGGGGCTCCCCGCTGGAACCTGACCCGGGTAGAGGTACCACGCTGTGCCCGGGCCGAACTTCCCAGTTAAATCCTCCACCGTTATAACTGAGCTCACTATTAGTTGAGGTGGGTTGAGGTACATGTTGAGTGTGGTGGCTCCCGCGGGTGGTATAATCGACTCACTATAACTATACGTGTACCCGTTACCAACGCGGACCGTGATCAGGGAAGCCTGACCAATACTCGGTATACTCACCGAGGATGTGGTGAAGTTATACACATTGTACACGCTTCCGTTCGCGTAGGAAACGTAGAGGATCATTGGCTCATACTTAGTGGATGGCCACGCTTGGCATGACCCGTTCTGACAGGTAGCCCAGTTCCAGAGGTAGAGGGTCGCTGAGGCCGCGTGTACATCCGCTACCCCCGGGGAGCCGAGACCCATGTAGAGGGTGGCCGCGAGTAGGATAACCATCACTATGAACCACGCTTTGCTCCTCGTACCCATTCACCCCTGCGGGCGCTTCTTCTGCGCCTCACGCCACCCATAGAACACGAGGCCGAACAGCACTATGAGTAAGAGGAAGTGCCAGAACCCGTTCACGAAGCCCAGCACACTTGGATCATAGCTCCCCGCCGGCTGCGACACAACATAATTCGCCTGCAACTGCTGGATGGGGGCGTTAAACACCATCCAGAACACCGCGCTCAGGATAACCATCACTATAATCACGAAGATCGCGTAGGCAACACCCGACTTAGGGCGACCAGCACGAGACACGATAGACCACGCTACCAATATTGGGTGCAGGTGTAAAAGCCCTCTGGGGGCGAGGGCCGCCGTCAGCCAGCCAGCCTATTGTGGCCCCGCTTGTTTTGAAGGGAGCCGCAAGCTCCGAAGCTTCAGCGAGGAGTAGCTGACAGGTTAAATCAAGATCTTCTTCCACCACTAGTTATACACCTTCATATTCTTAACCCACCACTCATGCTTCACACTACAATCCCAGCAATGCCACTTCCCACAGTAACGACAGAGAACCAAACTTGATCTATCATCCTTCACACCGCAAATAGAGCACCTATCCCCAGGGTAAGGCGCAAACAACTCACTCATATTTAACGCCCCCCCTCCCCACACTATTCAACCATGGTGTCGGGCTCCTCCCTGTGGCTCCAGAGTATGAGGTAGGCGCCAGCGCCCATCAGGAGGACAGCCATACTGTAGCCGAAGATGCGGAAGAGGTCGCCTAGGAAGGCGGCGTACGTATTGTACTGCTGGGGTGTGGTGAGCGGCTGGGTTTTAAACGCGCCCTCAAGCGCGGAGAAGAACTGCGCCAGCACAGGACTTGTGAAGTAGTAGATGATTGTGACCGCCACAATAATCATTAACGCACCCACAATCTGGGTTACCTGCCCACGTTTATCGGGAAGCCGACGACGCATACACGTATATTAATATAGGGTGTAAAAAGCTAATCGTGGCGGAGTCTGAGGATGACCGCCTGAGCGTAGTCCACACGGTACTTGGCGCCGCAGCTACAGGCGAACTCTGGGCTGCGGGACCACGTGACCCACTTGTCGAGTGTTTGCTGCACCGCGGCGCGGTTACCAGACGCGGTGGCACTCTCAGAGGAGCCGTTGCTCTCCCCTCCTAGGCGTGTGTTCTCTGCGCCCTGCTCGTGGTTCACCGCCTCCGCGGTCGCCACGGTCGCCGTCGGCTTCACAGTGGCGTCCCTTGGTAGGGCGCCCCCTAGGACTCCCGCCGTCTTCGACTCGAGGAGGACTCGGAGGCCCGGTATATTCGGGTTCTCAGCGTTCACTGCGCGCTCCACCTCGGGGTCGCTGAGGCCGCGTGATTTATACTCGAGGTAGAGGTAGGCGATCCTGTGTATGGTATCCGTGCTACAGCTATCCGCAACCATCCTCTTCATCACATTCGGCGGCAGCTGGGCTACGATCAATCGATCCGTGACCCACTCTTTGGACTTGTGCAGAGCCTCGGCCACCTTGTTCTCGTCGCCGCCCATCCTACGCATTAACTCATCCACGAATCGAGCTTCATCTATCAACGACCAATTCACACGATCCTCGTTCTCCGCGAATGTGGCCACCATCGCCCCCAAATCATCATCCTCAAGATCCCAGCGCACCCTGACGGGGATATGCGGGTTATTCGTGCGTAGCATAGCGTTGTAGCGTCGCCACCCAGCGACGACTTGGAAGAACCCGGGCCTACCCTTCACTGGGCGAACCACGATCTCCTGCAGGAGACCCCGCTTAGCTATACTTGCCTCCAACTCACTCAGAGACCCCAGGGACAGCCTTGTGAATGGTGGCGGGAGAAGCCTGTCCTTCCTCACCAACACATACCTCGGATGTGTGTGTGGGTCATCGTATATGGCGCCCCCCAAGTAGAGTTTACCCCCAGCCCGCTCCTTATCCGCGTAGACCTTGAGTGTGCCAAGCTCAGCCTTCTTCGCGAGCACACGCCCAATGAGCTCAGTCGGCTCAATGATAGGGTACAGGCGGCGACCGGCCTCCTTGTTGCGCCGAGCCATAAAATCACGCAGCTTCGCCTGGTCGGGCATCGGCTGACCCACACTGTGGGCAACGTACTCCGCCAGCGCCCGCGTCACCCAGAACTCCGCGTCTTCAAGCGTGGAAACCACAGCGGGAACCTTAACCCCCTCCCCGGCCCCCACGGGGTAACCCACCCGCGGAGACCTAGCCACATGTGTGAGCTCGTCTCCCCCCGTAGCTTCACCTTCCAAACCTTCTCCTTCCTTCGAAGCCATAACCACACATATGGGAGAAGACTTATATAGCTATATTCATCTTCAAAAGCCCCCACTTAAGAATGAAGCCTTAAATCGTACTTTTATTGATGAATAGATATGCCACGTCGGGTATGGGGGAAATACACCCCCGAGATCAAGAATATGATTTTAGAGGTGTTGGGTGAGCAGGAAAAGAAGTGTATGCCCATGCGCGTCCTTACACGTGAGCTCCACGCGCGTATCAAAGCGAAGTGGCCTATGTGGCAGCCGAGTGCGTCGGTAAAGCGGAAAATGATATCCGTCGCACTCCACGCCTTGGAGTGGAGAGGTAAGTTAAGTATACGCCCACCCTCAGTTGTATATGAAGGTATTATATATGTGATGGAGATGGCGTACAGATTGCGCCAGTTCGGATACTTCGTTGCCCGCTACGACTCCCCATACTTCGGCCACTACCACCCAGCCGAGGTGGACTACGGCTACCCAGTGCTCGAAGTCGACCGAGGCACATGGCACCAACTCCGCCAACTCGAAGGAATACGCAGGCGGGCGGCCAGGCGTAGAAGCCTCGGGGAGCTCAGGGGGGTTTATTTAGCGCCCGCGCAACCATCTGTCGACGAGAGTGATCAAAAGACACCGATAGCCGCCGACCCCACCACCACTACTTGAATAATTCGCCTTGAATAATTCGCCGCCAAACCCGACCCCGGCGCCCCATGCGCCACGTCTAAACGGCTAGGAATAGTATATATATTGGTCTGCCCTAAATACTTGTCATGAGGACTCAGATCTTAGGTTTGGTTTTGGCTCTAGCAATCGCCGTCGGCCTCCTAGCCTACACCTACACGGAGAGCGTCGCTAAGATATCGAAGCTGAACGAGCAAGTGTACTACCTGAATCAGAGCCTCACGCAAGCTAAGAACACTATTATGAGTGATGAGGTCACGATAAACACGCAGCGGGCGGCGATAGCGAATGACACGAAGACCATATCCACATTGAACTTCGAGATCTACCGTGACAATATTACAATCAACACGCTGAGAGGCACCGTCCAGCAGGAGAACCTAACCATCGCTGGGTTGAAGAACACGGTGAGCCAGCTGAACGGGGAGGTCAACCACCTCACACGGGTTGTTAACCTCAATCTGAGCGTCGAGGAGGCCGTGAACGTGCCTGTAGCGGAGACGCCGAGCAACGTGGCTCCACAGGTCGCTCAAATCATAGTCAACGACGCGGGATACCTAGAGGTCACGGGGACAACCAACGCACCCAACGGCACCATCTTCGTGGTGGGTAACTATGGCACCACGCAGTACATTGAGACTGTTTCAAGCTACTTCACCGGCCAGTTCACAGTGTACCTACCAGTGCTACCCGGCACAGTCACCGTCTACTTCACAAGCTTCGACAACACCTACGACAGCGCAACAATCAGCATAACATATTATTATTGAGAAGCTGAGCGCACCCCTTTTTTTCCACCTCCCCGCCTAACCTAACCATGGATTTAGGCGGCTTAACACGGCTATTCGCTAGACTGCTACATTTTGCTGAGGGGTACGTGCCCCCCGAGGCTCTTCTCCTCGGTGGCGTCGCGGTGCTCGCCGCATTGGCCGGCGGGGTTGGCAGGGTTATAGCGAAGCGCAGGGCTCGTGGGCGCCGGGTTACGGGTGGGAGCGCCCCAGCTGGCACGGTGAGTTTGAGTGGCCTCACACGGCGCGCCTCAGTTCGGGGTGCATTGAAACTTGAAGCCGTGGGGGAGGTCGCTGGTGACAGGTTCAGGTTAGCGGAGCCCCTCCGCTTCAAACACTACGTCACGGGAGAGGACGTGGAGTGGCCCGCGGGCACAGAGCTACCCCTCGACACCGTCGAGCTCCACCCAACATAGCCACCACGGGAGAACCCCTTTTTATGTTCCACGCCTAGGTGTGGGTATGGGTTCACGTGTTACAGTAGGCTTCTACACTGAGGGGAAGGGGAAAAACAGGGAGATCCACCCGATACAGGCAAGCCCTGGGCGGATCAAACATGTACTAGGGGTGCTCAGCCGGGTTAGGGGAAGACGTGTTGAGCCGTACTACCTTAAACACAGCCATGTGCGTGTGGTAAAACATGTTAAACAGGGGGAGGTCAATCGACCTGAGAAGACGCATCACGTTGAGGAGAAACATCATGCACATGGGGGGGAGTCGGGCGGCCGCCCGCACAGCGCGCAGGCGGTGAGCGCGGTGAAGAGCGGCGGGGAGGAGGTGCCCAGTGTGTCCTCCCTCATCTACAAGCGGCTGCGCCAAGGGGCGCCCCCCACAAAGGAGGGGTACGCTGCGGAGCTCGAAGAGGAGCGGCGAAGCTACCTACATGAAGCGGAGGAGCTGCGCGAACGCGGCTACAAGTACTATGACAAGGAGAACGGCAGCGTCGTCGAGAAAAGGCTCCCACCAACACACCCACTCACAAGGCTTCGAATAGCCTTCTTAGAGAACCGCGCGAAGAGGAAGGAATTGGAGCGCAGAGAGATCCTCTACGGCGAGAAACACGACAAGGAGAAGCAGCGCCTAGAAGACGAGGTCACGGAGATCGCAAAGAAAATCGCCCGCTACCCTGAGTGAGCTACTCCTCAGCTGAAAACGGAGCTTTCTTACTTAAGTGTAGTCTATGCAGATGTCTCAAACCTGCCCAAGTTGCGGATATCAGAACCCGGATACGGCGCGTTTTTGCACCCGCTGCGGTGCACCCCTAAGGGATTCTGGGGTTCAGCAGACAGCAGGCTACGTACCAATCCAACCCCAAGTACAAGGGTACCCTTCGCCTCCCCCACCCACAACCCAACCTTCGCCGCAGCCGACGGCGCACACGCAAGCCGACATAAATGGGCTTAAGAAGTTGAGGGATTACGCGCTTCTAGGCTTGGTTGGAATAGCCTTATCTGGTGCATCCCTATTTTTCTCTGGCCTGAGACGCCTCGTACTAACCAGCCCCACTTCGCCACAAAACCAGCACCCACCATCCATGTTGAACCCTTTCGCTATGGGGGCGATTATCGGGGCCTTTATAATTGCAGTGGCGGGGCTCATGATAGCTATCCTCGCGTTTATTTTCCTCTATCAGGGCTTCTTTTTCATAAGCCAAGTTGATGATTCGCTCAAAACGCCTGCAAGACTCCTACTACTGCTTCCCATCGGGTTGTTTATCCTAATAGTCGGTTTGGGCCTCATAGTGGGCCCAATAACCATGACGCCATCCCAGTCTACGAGCACACCTTATTTAGATCCAGTTATAAGCGGGGCTCTATTGATGATCGTTTCCCTGGTTCTTTCACTTGTGGGTATCATAGGCGAGATTTTAGGACTGTGGAGAGTTGGTAGAAGGCTCAAGATACGGTCAGCTACTCCTCGCTGAAGCTCGGAGCATGTCAGTCTTATTTTCTGTAGGCTAATGCGAGTTTGTGCCGGTACACGGCTGCCGCGGTTGCACGCCCGATCCTCTCAGCCTCCTCCTTCGAGTAACCCTTCTTCATGTACTCCTTTGCGATCTTCTCAGCCACCTCCTTGAAGTGCCCCCCGAACCTGATGACCAAGCGCCTCTGCTTCTTAGCTTTTACAGGCCACTCCTCCTCCACCGCGTGAGCCCTGTGCCCCTTAACCACATGCTCTTTAACCTCGTACACTGTGTCGCCCCTATGAGCTTCATGCTCCCCCACTACATGCTCGCTGACCACCCACACACGCTTATGACGCCTAGCCCTAGTTGGCGCCACGTGGACGGTAACAGTTGTCACCCGCGGAGCCCTACTCGTAAGCGGGTGAACCTTCCTACGGCGACCCCTCCCCTCAGTGTAGAAGCCAACAACCTGCGCCATACCCCTACAAAAAGAGGCGAGGTTAAAAGGGTTAGCTCAATGGATCCACAACTAGAGACACAGCCCCCCCCCCCGCCCGAAGGGTGAAAGCCGTAGGTGTCTAACATGGCGTATTGACTTCGGCCCACCAACTGTATTTAAGGGGGTAGTACCAGTAGTAGGCGACTTGAATCGTCGCCCCCTTAGGGGGGTTACCGCACACCCACACATGTATGATGGTTCCATTGGGTAGCGCCGCGCTGTCATTATGGCCGCAGCCCACGCAGCTTGGGCCTATCACCGTGGCGTTATAGGTCTGACTCTCGCTCATGTACATTGGGACACCGATAGCTAGGTAGAACACCCCGAGTATGATCGCTATCGCAACCATGAGGCCGAGTATCTTGAACGCCTCTATGACTGATGCCTTACTTATGCGTAATGCGGGCACACCTCCCACAGCGCGCGGCCGCATCATCGTAGAGCAGGGTCATCCTAAAAAGGGGTTCCCCACGCTGTGGGGCGGCTACCTGGGTGGGTGGGAATGGGGGTCGCTTTGCGTGGGGAGGACTATGACCGTCTTCGACAACGCCTTCACACGTTTTGCGAACCGCGAGTAACTGATCTGCACCTTCTCATCGTTACGCATGATCTTCCAGATATCCTTGAGTTTGATGCCTAGGGAGCCATACCTTATAAGGTATCTTCGAAGCACGTCGTCGCTCACCGCTTTGGGGCGCCCCTTCTGCTTACCCGCGGCCCACGCTGCCTCCCGGCGCTCACGCATCCTGCTCCTTTCATACTCCGCGAACCACGCTAGGATGGAGAGGATGAGTTTCCTGACCATTATGTCCTGCGCCTGCAGCCACTCCTCCTTAACGCTTAGTACACGGATCCCACGCTCCTCTAGGCTCTGGACGACGCTCACCGTGTCAGCCATATTCCTCCCGATCCGGTCGATGCTCCAGACGAGGACCGCGGAGGGCTTCTCCGCTTCCAGTTGGGCTAGAAGTCTGCGGGCGGACTCCCTGCTCTGAAAGGGTACCCCCCCACTCATTTTATCCACATATATCCTTGTGAGGGTGTAGCCTAGGCGCTCAGCGAACCTCGTTATCTCACTCGCCTGGTAGCCCTCATCCTGCTCCCGTGTAGACACACGCACATAGCCAAACGCTGTGGCGGAACCCATACTAACATACGACTACAAACAATGGCTTAAATAGGTTATCGCCTATTTTTATCATAAGACCACTTAGGCCACCACCACCATCCGCAGTGTGTGGTGGGGGGGGGGAGGGAGGCTTTTTATTAACGCATCCCTAGGTGTGGGTATGGGTTCACGTGTTACAGTAGGCTTCTACACTGAGGGGAGGGGTCGCCGTAGGAAGGTTCACCCAATACAAGCGGCTTACGACCATATTCAACGTGTAAGGGCGACGCTTGAAGCGATCAGGCATCGCCCAGTCGTCCCATACTATATCCAGCATAGGAGGGCGCTCCCACCTCCACCCCAAACGGGGCAGGAGGCCCCGCAGAAGACGGGTATCCTGAAGGTGCTTAAGGGTGGTGTTGAATACGTTGTGAGCTCCCATGTCGCCGACAAGGAGGGCGCGCTCCGCGAGCTCGAGGCGCTCACACATGCGGCTTTGGATCTGGCGCGACGACGCGGCCTCGAAGTCACCCCCGTCAGGGCTACCTGGGCGGCTGACGGGGAGCTCGGAGTCGTCTTCAGAGGCGTGGACGCCGAGGACCTCGGCTGGGCGCTTAGAGAAGACGCCCCACGCTGGGGTGAGCGCGTCCTAGACGATGTGATCAAGTTTGACAATGGGGATGTCCTGGTGAGGTACATGCCGCGTATGGGGAGGGTTCCAGCGCCGCCCCCACCACGGGGGGAGGCGGCCGCGCTCATATTGAAGGCGGAGGATAAGTTACTCACAGAACGTGGCGTCGGAGAATATCTTAAACGTGGATGGGACGCGGAGTCGCTACAAGTAGCGCGGGAGGCGATGAGGAAGGCGCCGAGCTTCGTCTTCACCGCCACACGGAGACTCAGCGATGAGGAGTTCAAAGAGGTCGTGCGCTCAGGTATCGAGTACGCGAATGGGGAATTCATATTGAACCCAGTCACAGTGAGCAACCTCGAGGCCGCGCTAAAAGTCGTGGAGAAGTATGGCGGCGAGGGGGCTAGGCGGGCGGTGGAGGCGAGGCTCCCAGAGATCACTGAGGCCCGCCACGCACTCTCGGAGGCCAAGAAGAGGGTGGAGGAGCGGGAGGACGCTGCCCGCGCCGCCTTCAGCCACATCCTAGGCGCAAAAGTGGAGAGTATAGAGGTTAAAAGGGACGCTGTGGGTCAACCAATATACTATGTGCGCACCGAGCGCCTAGGTTCAGATAAATTCAAGGAGCTCGCCTCCAAATACGCGTACGCCGCGGGTGAGTTCCGCGTGCTACCACACCAGGCCCACCCAGCACTCAAAGAGCTCGAGGAGAAAGGCGCCCTCGCCGAGTCGGGTAAATACACCAAAGAGGATCTCAAGCAGGCTTCACACGCGTGGGAGGAAAACGAGAGAAGGCAGGAAGCTAAGCGCGCGGTGGTCGAGAAAATAGAAAAGAAGGTCGGCGCCAAGGTGGAGCGCTACATCGACGCTGGGAAATACTACGATGTTAAACTCGAGCGCCTGGGGCCTGAGAGATTCAGGGAGCTCGCACGCAAATACAATTACACCATGGGGTACTTCAAAATACCAAAAGAGGAAGTGGATTGAGCCTCCACCACCCCTAGAAGAGCCGAGGCTTGTTGTTTGTCTTGTCAGCTAGGAGTGGCTGGTTCGAGCTTCGCTCCGCACTGCGTGCAGTACACCTGCCCCTTGGACCACTTAGCCCCGCAGTTCTTACATTTCCCCCAGCGGCGGCGCGCCAGCATGTAGATGGCCACAACTATGATGAGGACGCCTACCAAGCCGAAAAGGTACCACAAAACCGCGCCCAGTATGAAGGCGAGCCAGCCAGCGACGCGCTTACTCAACACACATCACCCAGGGCTCTGGCCTCCGGACTCTGTGAGCCGCTCTAGGGATTCCAGGTATCGCTTCACGTTCTCCCGCTCTGGCTCCAGCAATGTGGAGAGGAGGTGGAGCCATCCCTCGGAGCCGGCTTCAAACACTTCCTGGTACCCACAGCTCCGGCAGGTGCCCCACGCCTCATGGGGCACCGTGATGCAGTATGTTTGCGCCCCGCATTTTGGGCACACGTGCATCCGCGGTGTTGGTGTGGGCGGCTGGCTTGGTGGCGGTGCCCCCCGCTCTTCGCAGGGCCTAGTGACTACGAGTGTGGCCGGCTTGACCCTTGGATGCCTGTTCCCGCGCAGCTTCTTCTTGAGCTGCGCGACCTTCCTCATGTAGAGGATCTCCACCGCCTTCGCGAAGTCGTGGAGACTCGTTTTCCCAGCGAGGAGATCCTCCTCGTAGTTGTGGAGACGCTTCACGAACTCATCCACCTCCCCATCAGCCATCCACACGCACCTCCCCCAACACGTGGCCACACACTGAGCAGTAGACCTCCGTCTCCGCCCAGCCTCCGCCCGCCTCGGAGACACGCTTACGAGCATCCTGATACCTACACGCACCCCCGCACAGCGTTCCACACAACTCACACATATTCACTCACCTGTTCCCCAATACCGCCTTACTGCTTTTCGACGAAGTTTTTCAGGGTTGGTTTTGGTTACAACCGTCTTCCCGCAAGAACCACACTCCAATAAGTAATTACTGTATTCGTCACGCCCCCTCTTTAAAAGTGGGTATGCCCCACAACGGGGGCATACAGGGAACACCATGCCATCCTCAACTATCCACTTCATTTTACTCACCTTTAACCACAGTTTTCACGACTTTGTACAGTTCGCTCAACGCTTTGGCATCCCATAGAAGAGTGTGGAAGGGGTTGTTTTCGTTGTCATTAAACTCTTCTTCCGCAGTCAGAAGTAATATTTCCACTTCATACTTTGACCCAGTAGTCAAAGTTTGCGCCGCATAAGCAACCTCTGAGTTTGAATCGTCGAAAGTAGCTATAGCTATAGTTGACAACTCTGTCTTCACCACGTATATGTGTATTCCAAAAGCCACGTCCACCGTGTATGAAAAAACCGGGTCGACTTGTTGTATGCTTATAGCGTTGTTTTCACTCATTGCCCTCACCTTTTCCACCACACCTCAGTTCCTCTGTTTTCCACCCGCTTTCCACAGTGAACACGTATAGTACGTCGAAATCCTGCCCCCCACCCTCTCCATGATGACTCACCACCACAACTTCGCTTAGTGGCACAAGCATTATCTCCCGCACATAAGAACACTGAGAGTCGCTTAGATACAGCGTAAGTGGTCGCACTTCGCCTACCAGTACCGACCAGGTTTCAATGTGGTTACTGTCTGGTCGGCAGTACTGTTGAAATATTGTGAACTTCTGGAAGAACCTGTACTGCCCAGGGTTTGATGTTTTCACTCTCTCAACAATTTCAATCAGATCCTCATCCGTTAACCGGGACACACTAAGGCTTTGAGCCGTTGTCCCACCGGTGTCGGTACCCAAAAAGGTTTTTTCTGTCATGTTTCTTTCCACCTAGTTGGCGCGCTCAGCCTGTGCGTAAAGCACAGTTGCCCACCCCACACTACGAGGAAGTGGCGCCTGCGTGGGGTATGGAAAAAGAAAAAAAGGAGGGTTGAGGCTAATCGACTCCGTCTCTTCTTGGGCGCGGGTGGAAGAGTAGATATTGACCTTGTGGTAGAGTTACCGCTTCATGGTCTTCACTTGTGATTTTAGTTTCTTTCGGAATTGCTATTATACGCCTCTCTCCACCAAGCGGTATTACGTCGACGGTTTCATTTATCTCATGATTGAAGAATTTTAGATGTTTACGCACACTATATAAATAGCCTGGAAACACAAATTGCTCGTCTTTGATTATCCTGAACACTTGTAAGTGACCCTGTGTTGCTACTTGGCTCAATGATATATTAGCGATTTTTGAGAATGATAACGAATGCTCTGTAAATAGCTCGACATACCATATTAAGCGGTTACTTGTGAACCGTGCGATTGTTGGGTAATAGGTTTTTTGGAAAAGTTCGCCCTCAACTTCTTGCCATAACCCCCGATTTACTTTGTAATCCCTAACAGTGTATAGAAAGGTATTATACGTTATGTCATTTATCTCTAAATATTGATGTCCACTAATTGTCTTGTCGTTATAGACAACAATAGTAAATGGCATCTGTGTTCTTTTTAAGAACTCTAGAACTCTCTCAGTTTGCGTATTTGTCATTACTTCAACTGTTTGCTTAGCGATATAGTAAATACTATCATTGAGTTGAATGTAATAGCCTTTTTGGAATAGACCCATTGACCTACCGTAACTTACATCTAACACAACCCTAAATTTGGGTTGTGGGTCATAGGCATGATTTACATCAGATGTAAATGGAAGCCCTACATTCACTATTTCAGTGCGCCCATCTAAAACGCTTTCACTCATGCTACTCACCCTCCTCAGGGATAGGGATTATAATATCCCTCGGATCCGTGGTGTAAATCGTCGTCCCCACGGCCCGAGTCAGCGGTTCGCCGAGTGGGTAGTCATAGTGCTCATTGTACCACTTTATAGCTGCTTGTATTGCCTGCTCAGGTGGCTGGGTGGTGTAGACGACGAACTCGTTTTGGAAATCGATTTCAGTTATTTGAGATAGATTAGAAGAGAAGCCAAACCGCACGTCAACCCTTGGCAACTCGAAAATCTCATCACAGCACTTGCATTTCAAGACCGAGACAACGTAAACGTTCGGTAGCTCTCCTGACGCATCGACCTTCGGGTCGACCTCGGTCGTAACGTGTACGAGCTGGATTTGGTTGTCGTGGTTGCAGGAGGGGCATGCAATGAACCCCTCTGGCAGAAGCTGAAGTTGTTTTTGTTTACTCTTCATTTTCACTCACCTAAAGCTTCTTTCATTCTGTAAGCTACCTTCGGGCTGAAAATAACTTCTACATCTGCAAATATTCGCTGAAAGTCTCTAGTCTTTATCCCTTTGATGGACTTCTTTCCTTTAAGGAGGTAGAACCCATTTTTATATTTCACAACTTTAAACCCGTATTTTCGAGAAACAAAAACTCTACGGGTTTGGGACGCGCTATTAGAAGTCCCACTGCTACCACTACCCTTCTGGGTTTCGTTTATGTTCATGTTTTCACACCTCATTTTAGGCACGTTTAGCCTACCCCTTGAGGGGTAGTTGCCCACCCCACACCACGTGGAGGTAGTGCCACTGTAGGGGCATAGAAAAAAGGGTTAAACAAAGTTTCACTCACCTCTCGTCTAGGAACTTGCGAAACACTCTTACTAATTTACTCATAGCCTCATGATCTTTTAGAAGCTGAGAGAATGGGTTTTTGATGAAGGGGTCACTGAACACTTTTTCAGCATCTTCAACAAGCCCGTATGCTTCAGCAGTAGGACTTTTTACAAGCGTTTGAACTGCGTAAGCGAATTCTCGATGAGTATCGTCAAAAGTTATTATCGCTATTTTTTCGAATCCTGTCTTGGCGAAATATATACGAATATACCATTCATCGCTTTCATTAGTAGTGTGTTGGTATGAAAAAACTGGGGTGAGCTGGGGCACGCTTTGGGGTTGTGACCCCGAAGCCCCACCGATTTCGCTACTTATACCGCTTTTTTCTTCTGACATGGTTTTTACACCTATTAGACGCGATTAGCCTACCCCTTGAGGGGTAGTTGCCCACCCCACACTACGGGGAAGTTGCGTCTATGTGGGGTAAGAAAAAGGGAATTGAACCGTGCCTGCTCACCTATGAAGTCACCAGTACTATGTTGAGAGGCCCGGAGTAATTCGTGTTCGGAGCCCGAATCACTAGAGTGATTGCCACCGAGCCCCCAGGGCTTACGTTATACGGTAAGCTTGGGGAGACTGAGATCAGTGTGAAGCCTGGTGTGCCCAGAGTGATCTGGTTTATCGAGTGTGTGAGTAGTATGGCGCTACTGGTGAGTGTAAACGTGAAAGAGAACGTGTCTCCAGCAGGCCAGATTGTCGTGTAACCGAGGTTTTGACTCGACGGGCCAAAGTAGCCTCCAGTGATCCCAGTGTACTCAATCTCCAAGTTAGTACCAGTTATTAGAACCGTTGGCGTTGATAGACTTGCTAACCCGATTGCCACTACGATTACCAGCACCACGACACCCACACCGATAAACACTTTGTCCCGGGTTCTCATCTCCACTCACCCACCTATCTTCCTGAGGAGGCCGAGCTCCCAGTGTCCGGCGTTCACGTGCTGCATGATTTGCCCCTTATCCTTCGGATCTATACGGGGGCTCCCAGGGGGGAGCACTAGTCGGAAAACCAATGCTTCGTCGCCCACATTCATTTTTATTGTGACGCGGTTCACAGCCACTGGGCTACCGAGTAGAAGGGCGAGGGCGCTAGCGGTCTCCTCGTAGCCGATCGTTGAAATGATATCGGCGCCGTTACCGTACCACTCACGCGCCTGCTCTGGGGTGATTATGTGGTACTCGTATACTCCGGGTGTTGTTATCACCGCTGAGTTAAGCAGGTACTTCGTCACTCCTCCTCAGCCTCCTTTAGTGGATACGTATCCCCGTCACGGCTAGACCACCTCGAACCTACGCGCCGACCCGTTGGAAGGGTCGAACACTAGGTACCTCAACCTGCCAGCACTGTAGACGGCGAGCAGCTGGACGTAGTGGTCGACGTTGTTTGTACTCGACGCCAACTCAAAGGTGTACTCGTCGCCGTCGAGCTGTGGGTGCCAGCACATGGCGCCACAGCTGTACGGCTCACCACCAACATGGCAAGGACACTCGCACTCGGGGAGCACGAGTGGTAGGGGCACACTACTGGAAGAAGCCCCACTGGTGTCGCTATTTGGGTTTATGTCCTGTTCTGACATGTTTCTTCACACCTATTGGCGCGCTTAGCCTGCCTCGAAAGAGGCAGTTGCCCACCCCACACTACGAGGAAGTGGCGCCTGCGTGGGGCAAAAAATCAAACCTCCTCAGTGAATTTCTCGATGAAGCGCTCGAGTATTATGCGGTACTGCGGGAAATCCTTTGACCCTTCGATGAGTTCGATAACGGCGAACATTGTTTTTTGTTCATCTGAGCACTCAAAACGTGGACTCATACCTTCTGGCAGAGTCTCACGTTCAAAGCAAGGAACGACGTTCCCTTGAATTCGGAAGAACTCGCCTAGGTCAACGCCGTACATTTTGAAAATGATGCTTTGTAGTAACTCCAAAGCACGCTTGCTTTTTAAAAAGAAGTAGAACTTCCCTAAGTCGAAAGGTTTAGGGAAAAACATAACCAAGTCGACAAGGTTATAAGCAATCTCCTCCCCTTCAACTCCCTCTAAAGGAAGAGCACAATGAATAAGCTCATGGACAAAAACGTCTAACGATGGAGGATCGTGTTCGAAGTATACGGTACACTTATCGCCTTCGACAATAGTAGTGCCGAGGACGTTAGGTGCTAACATTGCTGGTGCTATAACGTTTATATCCTTTGCTGAAAGAGTAGGTAAAAACCTTAGCGCCCTATCATACATCGCCTTGAGCTTAGGGTACTTAGAAACGTATTCTTGCACACTAGTCATCATGGAACACCTCACACTCATGCGGATCGTGCCAATAGCGCGCGAACTGTGCAAACCCTGAGAAACGTTTAAGCGCCTGAACCATCTCCTTTGCGTCATAAGTTCTTGCAAAGAACCCTCGAAAAGCGCTTTCATCGTAGTGAACCCAGCGGTGGCTACGGAAACGTCGGCAACGCGATTCTGGGCACAGCCAGAACACTTTTGTTTTCCACGAAAGCTCAATCGGCGTGTTAGCACCATCGTAGTCTCCGAGGTAGAGCACCTTGAGCTGTTGAGACACTATTTTGTCGATAACATTTTCGTGCTTAACTTGCTCCTCGCCCTGCTTGGTCAGTTGGGTCTCGATGTAACCGTTCGGCGTAAAGTAGATCTCGGCGTCATGTCGCTGGATAAGCGCTCTAGCTGTCTCCAACACGTGCTCTCGAACCCAATCCATCGAACCGCTATTGTCAAGCAAGACAACTATGGTCTCCCTGACCTTACCCGACTTTGTTGTGTTTAGCGACTTACCTTGGTAACGCCTGAGCATCAGCTTCTTTGGGTCGTAGTAATCAGCCGAAAGGTTATTGAACACCCTTGTCTCGTCGGCTATATATTCGATAAAGTCATAGAGTGTTCTGGTCAATTTCGAGTTGTTTCTCTCTGAGGTATAAGTGAACACTTGATTAGTGTTATATGTTCCAGAGTTCACCTGCACTTCGGATTCTTCGCTAGAATCACTTGCTTCTTCCTGCTCCTCCTCTTCGGAATCAAACGTCTCGTTGTCCTGTTCATCGGAAACACTTGTTTCGTCATCTACATCACCTTCTTCGCTTACATCATCGCTTGAACCGTTGCTAGGCTCCCCGTCTTCCCCGTTTGACTCAACTTGACTACTTGACCCACTTGCTTCTTCCTGTTCGTTATCGTTCGATTCAAAAGAATCACCAGTCTGGTTAGAGGACTGTTCTTCGCTTTGCTGGGTTTCTCCAGACGTTTGCTTGTTACTTTCGGAACTCTCCGTATTACCTGAACTTTGCTGGTTTTCGCTTGCATTACTAGTAGAGCTTTCGTTGCTACTTGACTGTTGTCCTTCGCTAGAGCTTTGTGTTTGCTGGCTTTCACCTTGACTACTATTTTCGCTACTTTGTTCGTCGCTAGAATCCTGATTTTCGCTTGAACCACCCACGGAACTTTGATTACCGTCCGACTGTTGACTTTGCTCTCCATTAGAACTTTGAGATTGCTGACTATTGCTTTCACTTGACTCGCCACTTTTTTGCTGTTCTTCTTGCTCCTCGCTACCTTCGTTAGGAGTGTCGGGTAACGATTCCGTACTTTCGTTGCCACCGTGAAAGTCCTCGGACTGTTGTTGGTTCTCGTTTGCGATAGGCTTCTCCTCCCGCTCGATGTGCTTTTGGGATTCTTTACCCTGAGGCTGGTTAACTTCCTCAGGGTCAAAGGGGCGAGGTACCTTCATTGTTCAACACCCAGAACTTTGAGTACATCGCCCCACGTTTTACATTGCTGGAGCTGAGGATACTTACTTCCGACCCTAAGCGTGACCGAGGAACAATTAATTCGCCACGCGAGCTTGTCGGCATCATCGCTATTAACGATAGCAATGGGCGCATCGTGGCTTATTGGTCGCCACTGCTGTAACTTAACAACTTCAGACTTGAAATCATCAAAAGACCAGACGTAATCCTCGTCGGCGAAGTTCTCAAAGAATTTCTTAACGTCATCGGACAAGCCTTTGAAATATAGCGCCATAGCGTTTTTACTTAGTTCGTAGCGTATAACGATCACTGTGTCGTTCTTGTTTATCTGCACCGCCACTACGGAACTAGTGTAATACTTGACGACATTGGCGCTTTCTAAAATCCTTTTCAAGAACCACTTTGGTTCGTATATAATTGGAAACTCGGCGTACCCCTCGCCCTTTACGTTTATTTTCCGCAACTCCTCGAAGTCGAGGGGTTTGGAAGCGGTGACAAATGGCTTACCGTCGGTCTCGAGCTTCAACTCAAACTTCCCGAACCGCGTAGGGTCATCCGTCGGCTCAGGTATAAGAGACTTTATAACACTAGTGTACGCTTGGCGCTCATCATCGAACGCTTTCAAATACACTTGCTCCTCATCCTTAGCGGTTTGAGGAGTAAGATTAACCGAAGGCTGTGTGACTTTGAGCGATTCGAGGATTTGTTGAACGCTGGTTTGCTGTTGATGTTTTTGCTCTTGCTGTTCAGGCTGTTCTGGCAGGTTCACGTAGTGTTCTGATACGTCTTCGACCTGTTGTTGTTGCTGGTACTGTTGGCGCTGCGGTAAGTATTGCTTGTATAGCTCCCAGTCATCGTCGTATTTGATGATAACCGACCTGAGAAGGGTTGCCAAATCCTCCTCAGGGTGGAGATTAATGATCTCACCCAGGAGCCGAAGCTCCTGGATGGTGGCCGGCTTACGCAAACCGGCCTGGTGTGTATCTTCATAAATTTGCACGAGGAGCTTAACCAGCTCCTCGCCAAAGCCGAATGTTTTTAATAGGTTGGCGACATCGGTCGCTGGAAGAGGCTTTAAGTGAAGAGAAATAACACGTCGCAAAAGTGGTTCGCTGAACTCCCGCATGTCATTCGAGGTGAGGAACACCACGAGGTTCTGTGGGTTCCCCACGATAACCTCCTCCCCCTCAAAACGCGCAGAAACCCGCGCGTTTTGCAAAAAGTCAAGGAGGAGCGCATCCGTCGACGGACGAGTTTTATCGAACTCATCCAAGACCAAGATGACCTTGTGGCGCTTGCTTTTAACAAGCGCTTGGGGTAGAACCGACGGTAACACTTTGATTCCGCTCTTCGTGTTTTCATCGGGGACGTACCTATAAAGGAGATCGTCCTCGCTTGAGTTTAGGGTGCACTGGTAAAAAACATACCGTGCACCTAACCATTCTGAGATCAAGCGGGTGAGCTCGGTCTTACCGACACCCGCCGGCCCTCTTAAAAGGAAGGCGGGCATCCTCGAACTGGATAACCCACCTTCCAACACGGAGAGCGGGAAATTGATTATAAACCCGTTCTCTTCGAGAAACTTCTTAAGGGGCACACTGCCTAACGAAGCCCCACTGATTTCGCCTTTTGCCATTTTTTCTTTTGATGTCATGTTTATCGATTAATATAATGCGTTGTTGTATTTAACTGTTTTGGTTTTTTTGGGCGTGGTTTTGGGGGGTTGTCGTGGCCGCTGGCTGTGCGTGGTGGCATCGGGGACAGTACAGTTTATTGGAGACGGGGTAGGCTCGCCACCTGTAACCGCACCGCTCACACTCCGCGTCGAGGCCGCCGACGCCGAGGAAGCGGAGGAGGCGCTG
>Ga0208151_100104_pt1 | contig 43856 bp, 42 predicted proteins | sample ECH_Bhost_MetaG_FD_187130 | JGI IMG/M metagenome (GOLD analysis project Ga0208151, IMG submission 187130) | Hot spring microbial mat communities from Yellowstone National Park, Wyoming, USA - ECH_B host_MetaG (SPAdes) (version 2) | ecosystem: Environmental > Aquatic > Thermal springs > Hot... | reverse complement strand
CTTAACGTTGATTTAACCCTAACATAACCATCTTTAACTTGGGCTTTCTCAATGAAGCTTTACCCTTCTCCTCTTCCAACTCCTCTTTAGTAAGCGTCATTAATAGCCTTATCAACGTAATGGAAGCTAAAACGTTGAGTTTCTCTAGCTCGTCCTTTAAACTTTTATAAATCTCCTTCTTCTTTGGAAGGGTTACCTTGACCTTCATGATTGTTTTCTCTTCGCTTCTTTCTCCTCCACCTTAACTCTGTCCCATATACCTAGAGCTCTAGATTACTAAAGGCTTTTATAGTTCTCCTTGTAGTATATTACTCTCCTCTTTCTTGTCGTTTTTCGAGTAGGTTACCTCCTGAAGAGTTTCAAACCTTACTAGTTTGTCTGTGGTATAACTAATTTTGAAACCCAGCTGTTAAGTATCATCTTCAATAGCTTGAGGAACCCCTTCATGTTAAATCTAGAACCAACATCAGTTATCACTTGGTATTCTTTAACTTGTTCTCCCCAGTACTTAACTTGGTTTGCCAGTCTGTCTTTTTGCGTATTTGAAGAAACTCTAGCATAGAGTATAATCTTTCTCTTCCTAACGATCCCCACAATCTTTCTACGTTTTCTTTAAAAATCCACTTACCACTCTGCAAGATAGCTTTATAAAATTTTCATATAATTATTAATATTTTATTCTTATATCCTAATATTTTATATAGAAATGTGATTAGATTAGCCCTTTGCTATCAGTTTTACATATTACTCTACAGTAGTAAATTAAGATTTATAATTGTCTACATTATAAAATAGTTGGAAAAGATGAAGGTAGGTTTCATTGGATTAGGAATAATGGGTTATTCAATGGCAAGTAATATATTAAAGGCAAATTACGAGCTATATGTTTATAATAGGACTAGAAGCAAAGCAGAATCATTAGGTAAGATGGGGGCTAATGTATGCTTACATCCAAAGGAAGTTGCTGAGAAAAGTGATGTAGTGATATCTATGGTGACAGATGCACCTGACGTCGAGGAGATAGTGTTTAACAGAAATGGTATAATAGAGGGCGCTAAGGAAGGATTAATCTTCATAGACATGAGCACAAATTCCCCAGATTTCGCAAAATCAATGGCTAATAGGTTAGAGAAATATAAAATAGAGTTCTTGGATGCTCCTGTAACTGGAGGAGATAAAGGAGCTAGGGAAGGTACTTTGACAATAATGGTAGGTGGGAAATTCCAGGTCTTCAAGAGAGTCGAGCCAATTTTCAAGGCTATGGGGAGGACAATAATCTATGTAGGGGAAACAGGTCTAGGTCAGGCTTTGAAACTATGCAATCAAGTTGTAGTTGCTTTAAGCATGGTGGCTGTAACTGAAGGGCTATTGCTTTCCAGATCCTTTGGAATCGATGATGAGAAGCTCTTTCAAGTGCTTTCCACTGGCGCAGCAAATTCCTTTACAGTTCAGTACTATTTACCCAAAATTATTAAGGGCGATTTCGAACCAGGGTTTAAGGCTGCATATTTGAGGAAAGACCTCAAATATGCAGTAGACTCAGCTACTAAGAGGTCTTTACCACTATTTGGTACATCTTTGAGCCTAGATCTTTACAACTCCATGGTTTCCCTTAAGCTTGGGGATAAGGGCACTCAGGGGTTAATTAAAGTATATGAGAAATTAATGAAAGGGGATTAGGGAAATGAATAAATTATTATGGCTAAAGACCTACTAATTATCACGTGTTGGATCTTTTTTAATGATGTTTAAGGGGTTTTATATTCGTTCATATCAAATTTGCTAATAGGAAATTATTCATATACGATACGAACTCTTCCTTGTTTGCCAGGCACATAATTATGAATTAGTAACACTTAACGAAGAGGATGAAACATTAGAACAAGGACTAATTGAAGATCTCATCTTTTTCCTAGCATCTTTTAATGGGAAATGGGGTGAAGGGTAATAAATGCGGAGAAGTGAAGAAGTGTATTGAGAAGATTAAGGGTAGGACTTTCATTGAGGTACCATAAGTTTATATCCCCCCGTTCTCATACCCCTTATTCGGCTCTCATACCTAGGTTAGGGAGCATGGATTTACAGCCACAACACGAGGAGACTCATTGAACCGGTCCTTCCATCACATTGCTCCTCGGATTTCACTGTAGGGAGAACTCTCTTCTACATGATAATGTTAGTGGAAAAATTTATAAATTTTTCTGCTATTTACGACATATGGAGCAGATAGCTTTCAGAGGTGTTATATCCTCAGCTGGGAGTGATAAGTACGGTGAGAAGAGATATGCAATATACATTCCAAAGAACGTGAAGAAGAAGGTCGGGAAAATTGCTGGAAAGGAGATTATTGTAATTGTTATCCTATTAGATGATGCGGAGTAAGCTTATAGGCTCTAGAGAAGCTTTAGAGAACCTCCAATTCATTCAATAAACGGTAAAGTGGAGTTCGATGACGTTTCCAAAGTTGTCAAGACTGCTTACTATTACACGAAGGCTGTAAAGGCGGGATTAACCTGGCTTTAAAGGGGGATTAATGAGATCTGTCACCTTTGTGAAGGTCTAAGGATGAAGGTCAAATACAAACTCATGAAAGTTAAATGTGGGCATGAATTCGTATCTAAAGTGGGAAACCAAAATTCTTTAACGTTTAAAGCTTTTAATTTCCTACATAAATCTTAATTGATGGAGGGGAAAAGGTTAACTGATGTAAGGAATCTAGGGATTAGAGAGGTCGAAAGGTTTATAAGGGATACCCAAAAGATAATGGATTTCATAGGTATTAAGGTGAAGGAATTGGGAGGTGGAAAAGCAGTAATTGAGGTTCCAAGTAAAAAGGATATACAAAGGTTTGGAGGGCTCCTAGATGGAGGTGTGATCTTAGCGGTTATGGATATTACTGGGGCTCTCGCTCTATTTAGTGTAAATGAAGGCAAGGATCAAGTGACACAGGAAATAAAAGTAAACTTCCTAGAACCCATGTTTGAGGGACCATTCACATGTGAGGGCAAAGTAATAAGAAAGGGGAAGAGCACTGCAGTGATTGATATTGAATTCAGGGACACAAATGGTAAATTGGGTGCTAAGGGACTTGGGACTTGGCATATAATAAGGTAAACCATTTAATAAGTTGAGTTAGCATAGACAATGTTCCCGTCTGGTGAGAGTCCTCACAAATTAATAAAAATCCCTTCAAGAAATCTTTACTTTAAGTTATAGTATCTCCCGACCACTTTGAGAAGAGAAATGAATACTCCTAAACCCCTTTGAACCTCTGGGTCATTTAGGGACTTTACTAATCCTCCTAGCCCTACTTTCTGGGAATTAGAAATGACGTTCAACGCCTCTTCACTCGTTAAGGCCTTTATAAAACCTAAGAATACAGGTTTATTAACCATTTCAAGGAAGTAAATTGCTCTAGGAAGAAAATCAAGTAACTGCGATAAAGTAGCTCCTATATTTGTTATTGCATCATCGTTTATTAAATCCCTCAAGGATTTCAATGCATAGGAAATATTTATCAAGTTGTCTAAAACTCCTGCCTCTCTCATTTCCTTTAATTTAATTAGTAGATAAGGAATGACGTTGCTCTCCTTAAGTATTTCCTTCACATTCTCCCTATTTGAATCAAGCTGGTCAATGATTTCAATTAAAGTTGAGGTTAATCTACCTATGTTTTGTATTGAATCTTCGTTTAACATGTCCCTTAAAGCCTTAAAAAGTGCTGCAATCTCCATTACTTCTTCAACTACCTTGCTCTCACTTAACTTCTTCAGTTTCTCCAAGACGTTGTTTAAAGCACTAAGGTTTTCTATAAGTTTATTTATTTCCTCGCCTTCTAATCCTAAAGTCATGGTTGTCACACAATCGCTTTTGCTGTAACAGTCCAGTATAGTTTATTGTAAAGTAACTTTCCCCACCAGTGAACATATGATGGAGGTGGTGGGATGGGAGGGTTGTTGTAATTAAACCTTATATAGGTCCCTGAGTCAAGACCTGTTGCTATATAGCAGAATACTGATCCATCATAAACTTTAACTGGTTTATTTCCAAGAATCTCGTTAGCTATATTTGTAGCTATAATATAGGATTCAAAGTCTGCAGTGGAACCCGCCTTTGATATTGGTATATCCGTAGTATCCCCTATAACGTAAACATTGGAAAAGTTCTTCATTTTCAATGCGTATTTATCTGTTGGCACCCAATTTCTTCTATCTCCAATTCCTGAATCTCCTATGACTTTAGCACCAGTGTGTGGAGGAACACCTATAGCTAAGTCGAACCTCACTTTTTCCCCTTCCTGAGACTCGATAGTCTTGTTACTTTCATCTACTCTAGTTACATTAAATGGTGAGATAATGTTTATACCCCTACTCTCAAAAATCTTTATCATTAAGTCATTAGCACTTTTAATCCCGAAAACTCCCTGTATTGGGTAAGTATAAAATATTTCTGTTTTATCCCTTATCCCCCTTCTCCTAAGATAATCGTCAAGCATTAGTGTTACTTCGAGAGGTGCTACTGGGCATTTATGGGGCAATTTAGCCACGTTTACAACTATTTTCCCTCCATTAAATTGATTGATGGCCTCCCTTAACTTCATTGAACTGTCCATATCCCAAGGGGAGTAAACAGCATTATAACCTGGGACTTCTTCCCAGTTCAAATGGGAGCCAGTTGCTATTATTAAATAATCATAGCTGTGAACCCTTTCATCACTTGTTATTACGCTGTTGTTTTGAGGATCTATCTTCTTTATTTCTCCCTTTTTCCCTGATAATAACTTTATCCTGTAGTCTAATATTTCCCTTTCTCTCCTTATTAATTCATGCCTATCAGTTAAGCCAAAAGGTATTAACAATTGACCTGGTTGATATATATGTGTCTCGTTTCTTTCCAGAACAGTGATTTCCACTTCAGAGTTCTCGACCTGATCGCTTAACATCTTAGTTAGTCTATTAGCAACTATTGTTCCCCCTATCCCTCCTCCTGCAACTATTATTTTCTTCATTTGCCTATCACCACTATCATCCTTCCGCTTTCCTCTCTATTTGAAACTATTTTATAACCCTTGTTCTTCACCCACTCTAATAACTTATCCTTTGTATCGCTCCTAGGATCTACAATTACCTCAACGGCCTCTCCCTTAACTATCTCATCCATTACCCCAATTAATTCCCCTAAGGGTCCTGCACAAGATTGTCCTGTTAGATCAATTGTTTTATATATTTTTATCTCCTGCATTTTAATCACTTTAACTATTAGTACAGAATAATTTAAAACTAAGTAAAGATAATCCAAATGTTGACAAAATTACACAAGCTAAGATTAAAATGAAGTTTATTAGCTTAAAATTAAATAAATACTAAATATGAAGTAATCAGCTTATACTTAATTATTTCAATTCATTGGGCTTGAATTCTTAAAGCGATGTTCTCAACCTGTAGGCAAGAACTCATCTTTTAATATTATATTGAAGTCAAAACTGCGAAGTAATATTATAAGGAGAAATTTCTAATGCTTATTTTCTTTTCAATACTTTCAGTTGAACTTTAGAAGTACTAGGTGACGAAATAGTTAAGGACTTTATGTAAAAATTCATAATTAGAAAGCTTAGCAAACTTCTCCTCTGTAAATGCTTGAACTCTTAGTGAAAAGGGCTTACATTTTTTCCTCTTAAATGATTTAGAGGTTTTAATAAAGGAGATTAAATTTGATAGAAGTATTGCGAAGCAATCCCTTAACGTTGTAAAAGGGACTATCTCAGAGATCTTCAGTTATAGTAATTTCGAGACGTAGTTTTATTATAAGGAAGCCCTAATGGATCTAGCAAAAAAGTTTCTGTAATACTATTTTCCCACTTAGGAAGTAAAACATGGCAAGAGAGGTTTTCAGTTTACTTTCAAAGTTATATTACGAGCGCTTCATTAGGGAAAATCAATAGTCTCAATCTCATTTCAAAGATAAAATTTATCCTTGATATACGGGTAAGGATAAGTGAGATTATGCGCTTTGTGATTATTTCATTAGGATTAAAATTTTAAAATCCTCGCTAGAATATAGTGTAATAAATACGAATTTTTTACTTAGTAAATGTTATTTTTTGATCCATAGTTTCAACTTCAAGAAATAGAAAAATTTAATAACCATAGATTTATAGAAGGAACATGACGGAAAAAATGTCCAAGGTGTGGTAATGAAAACCCAGACAGCGCATCCTTCTGCGTCAATTGCGGCCTAGACTTAAGGAAAACTATGCCAGAAGTACAACAATCTCCGCAACCAGTCGAACCTACTCAGTCAATTCAGAGCTCATATCAAAGGCCTGAAGGCTATGGTCTTGGTTATCAGAGGGCATTATATCAAATAGCTTTTGACAGTTTCATGAGGAACTTAGCAATGATAATCCCAGCTCTTTTTGCTTTAATAATAACGCTCATCTTGGGTTTAGTGTTGGTTTCCTTCTCTTCCTTTATCTTCCTCATTACCCATAATTTACTATTAGAGTATGTTCTACGTTTAGTTATTGGCATCATATCTGGTGTAATTATTACTCTATTGATACAAATTGAAGCTTTTGAAGCAAAGGATATAATTCTAGGCTTGAGACCTGATGTCGATAGTGCATGGAGGAGGACTGTTAGTTCAATTGGATCGATTATACCTGTAATTATTATCATGGGAGGAGTTTTTGGCATAATCTCTATAACTTTCTACCTTGCCTTCTTCTTTTAGAAGGTTTAGTTATGGTAATACCTTACTTGGTTTGCAGTAACATAGCTAATGGAAGGCAAATAGGAATTATCCAGTCTATTGAGTGGTATTCAAATGCCTTCTCAAAAGATGGAAATTCCTCTTTAATATTATTACTTTGCTCTATCCTCTCTGCAATTCCCTTTCTAAACCTCTTCCTTATACCTTATACAGAAATCTTGTCCACCTTAATGATCTTATCGTATTAATGTGAAAGCCTCTTTAATTAAAAATGATTAAAAGCCAAAATAAGGAGCCTTAAATTATCATCCCCTCCCCTAGAACGGTAGACCCAAAAATTTCCTTAGAAATCCTTTAATAACCTTTCCAATTGATGTGGATTTTTGGTCTACTGTTTAGGGCGGGTAGGAGGTCAGAGAGGCCTTAATAGTACTGAGGGAGAGAGACCCAATAATAACATTCACACGAGACGTGACATATGTAATGAGTGCGTTCTACTATTCAAATAGGGTGGTTCTCTGAACTGCCCTGCTGCCCACCAGATGCTTGATGTATTCCTCAACCAAGGATGGAGCCAATAAACCCTATGAAGGGGCTCCTCACTTTTTAGAATGGAGATGAGCTCAGATAAAAAGTATAACATTAATATTTTCTAGATTACTGCTTTGACCTAACGCTTTCCCAGCCATTAAGTGCAGACAAACTCGCTTTAAGTGGAAAGGTTAAACACTTCGAAATTTTTGGTTCTTATGGCAGTAGAGCGATCTGATATGTAACCTAAAATTAAAATGAAACGATTATATGTGAATTCATTAAATAGGTAATTTAGATAGGTTTTTTAAGTTAGAGTGTCAGGAATGAAAATATCTAATGCGTAAGTAAATTGATATATATCACTCTTGAAACAAGGACGAAAACTGTAAAGTCTATGAGTTTCCTATGAGTGTTACCATCTCCTAGATTATATTATAATGCTTGCGCTTAACATTTAATGTAGTAAAATAAGTAATTTCCTAACTCAGATTAAAACTTTGTTTTTCTATTCAGTATACTCTCACGTATCAATTATATGAATTGGGGGATCCTTCATTCCATCTATTATCCATGAAACTAGCCTCTTTGTGCTCTCTGTTATATCCATTTTAATTGCTTCTTTCAATTCCACTAACTTTATTTCGGCTGCGTCACTCATTGCTTTCAGTTCTCCAGAATGAGAAGTTAAGAGGAAATCAAGTGCTACATAATGGTTTCCTCCCTTTATGTACTCATAAATGCAAACCATCTTCCCTACCTCCACTTCTAGATTGGTTTCCTCCTTTATTTCTCTCTTTAATGCACTCTCCAAATTTTCCCCAAACTTAACCTTTCCCCCAGGAATTGTCCACTTCCCCTTGTTAGGTTCGCTAGCTCTCTTAATGAGAACTATTCTTCTATCAATTAAGATTATACCGCCTACAGCTAATACTGGATACACTTGATATTCGAGTTGCCTAACTTAAGAAAGTTAACTGAAGCATTAACATCTTCCTTTTGTCCCTACATTTTCATCTCAATCATTCTACGTTCTTTTATTATCAAGGAAGTGCTTATACCTAGACAGCCCACCTTAATAGTAGGATGGTAAAGGATTCCTTCGAACTAAACTGCACATTGTTCACACGTCCTCTCCACACTTTTTGGCAGAGCTCACTTGGATGAGGTAACCTTTATTCAAAAGAGTAAACGAGGGAATGCAAAACCTTTTTTATTAAAGAGAAGAAGTATTTAACCCTTTATAGAGCTTTTCATTTCATTGCTTAATACTAATCATCAGGATTTACAAAGCAAAAAAAGAAAAGTAAGTGTCTAAAATCCAGTCAAAAAGGTTAATCCTAAAAAGAGCTAAGTTGTTATTAGAAGGATTAAAAGTTAATAAATTAACCCCTGACGAAGACCTTTCCTACTCCTTTAGTTCCCATCTCTATCTCCCTTAAAGCATTAGGTACATCTTCAATTTCAATTGTCTTACCTATAGGTTGAATATCCTTCAAATATCCCATCACTTCCTCCACTTCTCTTCTAGTGGAGCTTACATTACCTATGATCTCTATTTCCTTAACTATAACATAACCTAACCTCAAATTGAAGGGGGATGACGGATCTAAGTTACCAATCAGTATTAACTTCCCGCCTGGCCTCAAAGACTTCATAGATTCATCAAGAGTTGCTGAGCCAACGTTCTCAATAACTAAGTCAACCTCCCTTCTTCTCCTCAGCTCATCAGAAAACTTCCTTGAAGTTATCGTTAGTGCTCCCAACTTCTCAATTAACTTCGCTTTCTCTTCACTAGAAGTAACCGCTATGACCTCGCCTCCCATCCTCTTAACTAATTGCACGGCGTGAACTCCTACTGCCCCAGATGCCCCAGTTACCAACACACTCATACCCTTAGTAAAGGATGCTTTCTTTAATCCTCTGTAAACCATCGCAATAACACAGGGAGTTATAGAAGCTATCTTCATGTCTATTTCACTTGGAACCCTCAAGAGGCTCTTCCTTTTAATTATTGCATATTGGGAAAAGAATCCATTAAGTTCTTCAGAGTAACCCAATTTATTCCTGCATTGATTTTCATAACCTATAGAACACATATCACACTTCGAATCGTAAAAGTAAAGTAGGGAAGTCACTCTATCTCCCTTTCTGTACTCTCCTCTTGGATCTTCTTCCACGATGCCTGAGACCTCGTGACCTAGTATTACTGGATATTTCATCCTTGGGTAAAAGCCCTTTAATTGAAGGTAATCCCTATAGCAAAGTGACGAATAAACTACCTTTATTAATACTTCGTCCTCCCTAGGTTTACCTAAATCAACTTCCTTTAGCTCAGCCCATTTCCCTTTTTCAGGTACAAGTATTGCCCTCATTTCAATTAGTTCAAAACTTTATCTTTTATATTTTCAAGAAGTTAGTGTAGTTGTAATATAGTATTTTGTCAGCCCACTCCTTAGCTACTTCCCTCAGTTCCCTTATCACTCTAATTGAATCAATTAAGGGGTAGTCGCTTCCGAACAATACTTTATCCTTAATAAGTGGTAGAAGTTCCCAAAACCTACTTGGAATCCTCTTAGGGCTCCAGCCAGAAATATCTAGGAAAACGTTTGGTTTATGCATCGCTATTGAAACGGCTTCCTCGAGCCATGGCCATCCGAAGTGAGCTAGGAGAATCTTCAAGTCAGGGAAATCGAGGGCTATTTCATCAAAAGGCAAGGGACTTCCAAATCTTAACCCCACTCCTCCTCCCCCCTTTATTCCAGTACCAATACCAGAGTAACCTGTATGGAATACAATTGGTAACTCGTTTTCCTGAGCTAATTCATAAACCCTATAAGCCCTCCTGTCAAGCGGATCAAATGCCTGTAGCTCTGGATGTAGCTTTAAACCTAAGAAGCCACTATTCAAGGCTTCCCTCAACTTCTCCCTTATTCCGCCTCCTATAGGATTTAAGGAGAAAAACTTCACAACCCTAGAATCCCTTATATCTGGGCAAAAAGAGGAGCCCCATATTGTTTTGTCTATACATAAAATAACAGATACCTTAATTCCCTCGCTTTCTATCCTATCCAAGTATTCCTTAAGTTCCTCCCTTTCTTCTCTCTTCTTGAAGTAGTCTAAAGTAGGTTTAGAGTATCCGCCTAGAAACGCGAGGAAATCCCTTTCTGGTGCATGGGAGTGAAAATCAACAATTTTTACCATGAAGTTGAAATATCTTTAGACTTTATAATTCTTCCTACATCTTTGCTTTCTTGGACTTAATGAGTATCTCTCCTGTATCCTCGTTTATAGTTATCTCGTAGCTAGTCCCAAACCTCTCCACCATTGATTTAGGGAGATAAAGGTTGAGGGGCATTGTATAATACTCATAAGTATATGATTTTCCCTTTACATTCTTCCTCCCGGTTATTTTCCTTGCATACGCATCCCTAACTCTGGGCAATTCACATCGATTCTCTATATGACATCCTTACTTATAAACCTTTCCCTCATTAATTCATTCAGCAAAACGTTATTTATTCGATTTTTCAAAGGAGTTGAACAATTTTCACAAACAATTAATGAATCAGAGTTCTTCACTTAAATAGCTTATCTGTGAATATCTGCATGCTAAAACAAACCTACTTTCCAGAGAGTACTTGAAGATCGAGAGGACAGGCAAGGAAAGGGCTATTCAAACAATGAACCTCTGTTCCTTAACCAAGTTAAGAATGACCCTCCTCAAGCCCAAGGTCATTGAAAGCAGTTTCCTATAAGTTGTTAAGCTTTGTCATTTAATGTCTTTTGAGCTTAAGCTATACTATGTTTACAATCTTTATTTTAGCATCATCATGTAGAGGATAGCATTATAGTTAATCCAATGAGCAATGTGAGGAAAAATTCAATGAGGTTCCCCATGCCGTGGCTTAAATTCCTACCCTCTAATCTAGGGAATGAGGACGAAGTGTTTAAATACAACTTGTGAATCCGCGATTAAGGCCAGACCACTTAAACTCTCTAATTAACCCTTCAATATGCAACCTATTCTTTTAAGTAGTGGGAACACTCTTCTGGAGTATTATTCTAGTTTATTGAGAAGAGTAAGAGCTCTTCCCATAGCCGTTATAGTTATTAATCACTAAAACTAATATTGGGACTCACAAGTATGTTACTATAGAGTCCTCCTTGAAACTTCCAACAAGCATGCATCTGTGTTTACCCATGGCGTAACTTATTCTACTTTTAATTCAGCCACGTGAATCCCTCTTAAGGGCTGAATTCTTTTTTATTAATGTAAATTTTTTATATTTAATTTTACTTAATTTATTATCAAAAATGATCTCTTGCATATATGTGGCCCAAAGGGGGATTAAGGAGATGTGAGCCCCGTTAGGCTTGAAGGAGCCCCGTGATCCGTCTACAAGGTTGTTGAGGGCTAAGTCCTTACACTAAATCATGATTGAAAATGATTGAAATGAAAGTGCAGGGAAAAAAGGAAGTTCATTATCATCGGTGTACTGGTGTTCATATGTATGGTAGCAGGTGACTTGCTGAAATTGTGTTTTCTTTATTTAAGCGTAGGTTTGGTCAGATCATAACGTTTACTAGAAAGTAGAGAGAACAATAATAAAAATTTGAACTGGAATTGTGTTAAGTGCTAGCAGTAACCGTAAACGTAAAAGATAGATTGCTTGAAATAAGGGATGTTGATAGGAAAGGGAAAGGCAATGTGCTCCTAAAGACATTGAGGAATGGAATATGTGGTACTGATAGGGAAATAGCTAATTTCAAGTTCAAATACACGCAACCAGAGGAAGGGGAATACCTTATATTGGGACATGAGGCACTAGCCAAGGTTATAAGTGTTAAGGATGAAGGGTTATTCAAGGAAAATGACATAGTTATGCCTATAAACAGAAGGGGTTGCGGAAAATGCCTTAATTGTATACTAGGTAGACCTGATTTTTGCGATACTGGATTGTTCAGGGAGACCGGGATAAGGGGATTAGATGGCTTCATGAGGGAATTCTTTTATGATGACGCAGAATACTTAGTTAAGGTATTTCCTGGTATAGAGGATATAGCAATTCTTGCCCAACCGCTTTCAGATCTAGAAAAGAGCGTTGAGGTGATATTAAAAATCCAAGAGAGGCTTAACTGGAGGTGTTGGGACTCAACGTATTCCTGTAGGAAGGCATTAATAGGAGGAACAGGCCCTATAGGAATACTCACTTCACTTCTTCTCAAGACTATGGGATTTGATGTAACTATGATGAATAAGAGGGAAATAAATGAAGTGGAGGAGGAAATAGTAAAGGAGACGGGGATAAATTACTACGATAACACTAAGGGGTTGGGAAGCCTAGAGGGTGGGTTTGACATTTACTTTGATACTACAGGCTACATCCCATTAATACTCGATGCAATAAGGCTTTCAAAGAGGAACTCAATCATAGCTTTATTCGGTTTTCCCAGTACAGATATAAAGGGAGATTTCAATTCAGACCTCCTCTTTAATATCATAGATAAACAAATAGCTATTGTAGGACTAGAAAACGGGCAGAAACCTCACTTCGAAAGGGCTTTAGTTCACTTAGCAACTTGGAAATCTATATGGCCTAAAACAATGGCAAAGTTAATAACTAGAAAGGTGAAAATCGAGGACTTTGAAGAGGTGAAAAAGGCTATAAAGGAGAAAGGGAAGGATGAAATAAAGGTAACTATTGAGTGGGGCTAAGAGCTAATTAACTTCCTGAACATATAGGGTAGTAGTCCCCCGCTCTTGTAATATTCTAACTCAATGTTAGTATCTACCCTCGCAATAGCCTTAAACTTAATTTCCTCCCCATTTGACCGCTTAGCTACCACCTCAACCTCCTTTCTTGGCTTCAGGTTCTTAATTCCTATGATACTATATACCTCGTCTCCCCTTAATCCCAATTGCTTCCATCCCTGACCTTCCAAGAACTGAAGAGGTAAAACACCCATAGAGACCAAGTTGCTCCTATGAATTCTCTCGTAACTCTCAGCAATAACCGCTTTAACTCCAAGTAAGGCTGTAGCCTTTGCAGCCCAATCCCTTGAGCTACCAGCACCGTACTGTTTACCTGCTATTATTATTAATGGAGTCTTCATAGAAATGTATTTCATAGCTGCATCGTAAATGGGCAAAACCTCCCCTGTAGGGAAGAACTTAGTATATCCTCCTTCCCTCTCAACTAATAAATTCCTTAATTTAATGTTTGCAAACCCTCCCCTCACCATGACTTCATGGTTTCCTCTCCTAGCTCCATAAGTGTTGAAATCTATAGGTTTCACCCCCATCTCCTTTAAATACTTACCCGCTGGAGAATCCTCTTGAATTGTACCTGCAGGTGATATGTGGTCTGTGGTTATTCTGTCCCCAAATAGAGCTAGAACACGTGCGTCAAATATGTCTTCCAACCCCTCCTCCTTAATGTCCTTAAACCAAGGAGCTTCCCTTATGTAAGTTGACTTCTCATCCCAGTTATATATCTCCCCTATTTGAACTTCCAATTTCTTCCACTTCTCGTCTCCCTCTAATATGTTTGAGTACTTCTTCTTGTATAAATCTGGATTTAAAGCTATATGCATGTAACTCCTTATTTCCCTCATGCTAGGCCATAAATCCTTTAAATATATTGCTTCACTTTTATCGTTATATCCTATTGGTTCCTCCAATAAATTAACATCTATTCTTCCAGCTAACCCAAATACAACCACTAACATTGGAGACATGAGAAAAGCCATTTTTGCTAAGGGATGTATTCTACCGTCGAAGTTCCTATTGCCACTAAGCACTGCAACACTATATATTCCGCTCTCCCTTATTGCCTTTTCCACCTCTGGTCTAAGAGGACCGCTATTCCCTATACACGTTGTACAACCATAGCCTACAACATTGAACTTAAGCTCTTCCAAGTAGTTAAGTAGACCCGCCTCCTTCAAGTACTCAGTCACTACAATTGAGCCTGGGGCTAGGCTAGTCTTAACGTACGGTTTGACCTTTAAACCTTTCTCAACAGCCTTCTTTGCGATAAGCCCAGCGCCGATCATAACAGTTGGATTAGAGGTGTTGGTGCAGCTTGTTATTGCAGATATTATTATTGAGCCGTCCTCTAGCCTGTATTCCTTTCCCTCTATAATAACGCTAGTAAATCCTTTTCCTTTCTCCTTTTCCCTCAATTGCCTTATTAACTTCCTTACCTCCTCCTTGAGGCCCCTCAATGGAATTCTCTCTTCAGGATTCCTGGGGCCTGCTACAGATGGCTCCACCCTTGATAGATCTATTTCCACTACTTCACTGTATTCAGCATCTATCCCCTTATAGTAAAGTCCCTGTTCCTCTGAATATCTCTTAACTAATTCAACGTGTTCCCTAGACCTTCCAGTGCCTATTAAGTATGATAGAGTAGAGTCGTCTATTGGGAAGAAACCTACTGTTGCACCATATTCCGGTGCCATGTTACCAATTGTTGCCCTATCTGGTACACTCAAGTTCTTCACTGATGGCCCAAAGAACTCAACAAATTTGTTCACAACCCCCTTAGCCCTAAGGGTCTCAGTTATGGTCAATACTAAATCAGTTGGAGTCACTCCTTCCTGGAGCTCTCCTGTGAGCTTAACCCCTATTACGTCTGGGACTGTTATATAGTATGGTTGTCCTAACATTGCGGCCTCAGCTTCTATCCCACCTACTCCCCATCCCAAAACGCTTAAACCGTTAACCATTGTAGTGTGGGAATCGGTTCCTATTAATGTGTCAGGGAATGCAGTTAGTTCCCCTTTATATTCCCTTAGGTCTATTACCTTGCTTAAGTATTCTAAGTTAACTTGATGAACTATTCCCCTCCCAGGAGGAAATACCCTTAAGTTCCTGAATGCCTCCTGAGCCCACCTCAAGAACTTATATCTCTCCTCGTTCCTTTCAAATTCCCTTTGCATATTCAGGAGCAAAGACTCCCTTGTACCATAATAATCTACTTGAATGGAGTGATCTATAACTAAATCCGCGGGAACTATTGGGTTGACTATGCTAGGATCCTTCCCCATCCTCTTGAAAGCAGATCTCATAGATGCTAAATCCACTATTAAGGGTATTCCAGTGTAGTCTTGAAGTAGAACTCTGGTTGGGAAGAAAGGTATTTCTTTCCCTACATTATTCCTCCAGTCCAATATGTAATCTATGTGTTCCTCTGTTACCACGTTTCCGTCATAATTCCTGAGGAGGTTTTCTAATAAAATCCTTATCGAGAATGGTAAGGATTCGATTTCTACTCCCCTCTCCCTCATTGCCATTATATCGTAAATCTTTACCTCCCTATTCGGTAGCTTTAATGCTCTGGTTAAAATCTGTATAAAAGCTCACCGTATTAGTTTAGATATGAAAGGATATATTTTTTGAGATATTAACCTAGTTCCTTGTCTTATAAATTGCTTACCCAAGTTCAAACAATTTAGAGCGATGATTTAATTAATTTCGGAGATAGAATATTAATGATGAGGATTGAGGACATAATAAATAAAATAAGGAGTATAGATGGTGTTATTATAACTCCAATAACTAGCTCATTTCCTTTACAGAAGAGTTATTCTGAGAGGTTGTTAAATGTTAACGGTGTAAATGGAATAGCTATTCTCAAGAATGGAGATGTTGGGATACTACTTACCAAGGAAGCCTACGAGGATATAATGAGTAACGAGGGAAAGAACTTCAGTTACTTATACACATCAATATCCTATATGAAGTTAGTCCCAATAGTGGATTATAGTGAAGTTAACATAATGGTTGCTTGGGTTGATAGGGAGAGGAACTTGAAAGTCACTGCATTAGTTGAGGGGGAGGACTTCATCAAGTTATCAACTTCCTTACCTAAAAACGATGAGTTCATTTACGGTATATATAATAGGTTTAGTAAGGAAATAAGGGGTTTAGTGAGGTTGATCTTTGAGTCAAGTGATACATTAAGGATAATTGAAAGGAACTTAATTATAAGTCTAAGTGACGAAGATTTAATAAGGATAATACAGGGAGGAAACAAGCACTTGAGGGTTTTGTTGTAATTACTTACACTAACTCTAGATTTTTAAATGGCAACAAAATAAAGTAACGAGTGCGCGGGGGTGCCCGAGCATGGTCAAAGGGGGCGGACTTAAGACCCCTAAGTAAGATATCCGCTGGCGTAGGCCTGCGTGGGTTCGAATCCCACCCCCCGCACTTTAAGAATAGTTTACTATTAAGTAAATTAATAGATAGTTTTGAAGATATAAGAGATTAAATGGGGAACTTATAGTCTTTTTAAAAGGTGGATCATACACATAAGAGCAAATTTGGAGCATTCAAACATTAACTCTATTAATACTAATTTGGTTAAAGCTGTTTACAAGCATCTTGAAGCCTATGAATTAGTAGTGTGTAAGGAAGAGATAAAGTTGGAAAGGTGTTAAACTTCCATTAAGGTTTCACGAGTTGTATTTAACTCCCCGTCCTCATACCCCTGTCAGACTTCCCGTGCTTAGGTTAATGAGCAGGGGTTTAAGCACGACATGGGGGTTCTCATTGAAGTTATACTCACATTGCTCCTCAAATTCTAGTAGTTTCCGTTTGTCCCTACACTTTCATTTCACTCATTTTATGTTCAATCATGATCGAGCAGGGACTTAGCCCTCAACCACCTTTTAGGTGGGTCATGGGACTCCTTCGAGCCCAACGGCATTTGGCTCACATCCCCGCAATCACTCCCACCCTTTTGGGCAGAGCCCACATCTAGTGAGAGTTCATCCTTAATCAATAAAAGTTGATATAAACAAATATAAAAAGATTTCTGTTAACGCGAAAAAGGATTCAGCCCTTCTACATGATGATGCTAAAATAAAGATTGTAAACATAGTATAGCTTAAGCTCAAAAGACATTAAATGACAAAGCTTAACAACTTATAGGAATGTAAACAGCTGAAGCTAAAAAATGAATAAAGTCCCTACTGATGAATTTAGAGGGGATTAAGCTTTAAAGTGAATAACACCAGAAAGCATTCGAATACACCCCTTAAGCATAAAAGATATTTGCTGGATTCTCAGCAAAGCTTCATTTAAACTTAAGTGATGTAAATGTCAATGTTCTAAGAGATTTCTTGTACTATTGATCTATGAGTGCAAGGCTAAGTATAAAACTGTTGAGAACAATATTTCTGTTCTCTCCCCTTTCTATAACTACTTAACCTTCCAGTGGAATATGAAAAGCGATGTTATCTAGCCCTTAACTATAACCCCAAAATCTACACCAACTAAAAGTCATCGAGGAGGTTTTAGGGAAAATTTAAGATCTATCGTTCAGGAAAAGATACCTTAATAAGGTATAAGGATAACTACAGTAATTTAAAGAGGAAGCCTCTAAGTGTAGAGGAAATGAGGAAACTTATAAGATGCATTCTGGATCCAAAGGATAAAACAATAGTTACACTATTAGCTAAAACTGATATAGAGCATGACAAATTGCTTAGGCTTGAGGTGGAGGATATGAGCTTGGAGAATTCTATAACACTTTTTCTAAGTCCTTTTTCGTCTATGTAATTTTATAAATCTATATCTTCCTCCTTACTTTCAACCTGAATTCTTTAAAATGTTCCCTCGACATTTCTTTTAGAAGCCAATTTGTAAACCAATACCTAAAGCACTATGATCTATATCCTACAGTCTAAGTAGGATTGTGTAAGCCCAAGCAGTTTTTCCATGTTTTTACTATAGCTGGTATACCGCATTTCTGTCAAGTTATGCAGAAATGTTATAGTCTAGAAAGTTACAGGGATAGTGAAGATGGATAGAATGAGATAAACCTTAGTGCCGCCCTGCTACAATAACAATATTACAAATACATAATAAAAGAACTTAAAATACTAAATAATAAATAGTTTAAAGTCTTACTAATTTTAACAGAAAGTTACTTCCACTCCCACACTTTAATGATAAAATTGAAATCAGGTGTCATCTCCAATTCATAAACTCCTATAACTCCGTTTATGAAGGACAGCCTCCCTTCTGAAGGTCCATAGTACTGTATTGCTCCTCTTTCATTATATTTTGTTTCCAACTCTTCTTATTGTACCTCTTCCTTTCCATCCAAATTTTTCACCTTTATCAGTTACGAATACGCCCTCACCTTCTCCAAGCATAATTTCTCCTTCTTTTGGTAACCATATTCCGTCAGACAACCATGTTATTGCACCTATAACTTCTATATCTTTTAACTTACTTGTTTCCATAAATGTCGCCTCAACTTTTCCGTCTTTAGATTTCATTCTAACTTCAGATCCCTTACCATACCCCTCATAAATAAGTTCTCCTAACATGAGTCAAGATTTTAGATTGACTATATAAATTTATGGTTTACTAAAAAGTGTAAACCTTTCTAATATTTTTAATATAGAATTTTACCATATTTGTAATGAATTCACTAGAAATAATAAATTTAAATTTATATAGAAAATTAAAAATATATGAATGATACGTTACACCAAGTAATTATAAATGTCATAATAAGTGAAAGTATTCCAATATCATTAGATAAGCTACTGTACCAACCATAAGAAGAACAAAGCTAATAACGTAGTGAAATAACATGAATTACTATATAAAAATTATCTCTATAGCTGTTGGTCTCTACGTTGGCCCCTACACCTTGATTTCACTCACTTTATTTCATCATGATCAAGTATAACTTACCCCTCAACCATTTACCAACTTATGGTGGGGGCATGAAACTAGAGCCCAACTGCATAGCTCACGTCTAGAGCTTCTCCCTCTCATCCTCCTGGGCACATTAGATGAAGGTCATCTTTTGTTAATAAATTCAGCATAAATGAGTGTAAAAACGTTTTCACGTGAAAAAGGGTTAAGCCCATGCACTTTAAGAATTTAATTTCACATCTAAACATAATCGCGTGTTAGATCCATACTCATTCTTAGAGGACTTAACTAGGGAGGAAGTGAAAAGGTTTATATTAGGTAAAAACACTGAGGTTAGGGAAAGGTTTGGAAAAGGGGCTTCTATACATTATCATTCCCTACTAAGAAAATTGAAGAAGAGGGTAGCTACTAAGATTATAGGACTTGATGAAAAGGAATACGCAGTCCTTTATCAAGGAGAAAGAGGAGAGGTTGTAGTTAGGGGTAGAGTTTTAATATCAATTTCAGGTGAGGAAGTTATAAGGAGTTTAGAGAGGGTTTGGAACTCTAAGGAGTTAGTTGTTAATATAGGGAAGAAGGGAATGGACGAGGGATATTCGTTGGTCCTAGATGGAAAGGGGAGGATACTTAATAGGATTGAGGGAATTACTGACAGTTATTTTTACCTGAAAGGAAGTTTATGTTACGTTAGATCATATAGGAGAGAAAGTCCTCCTGATGGAGGTGAAACTCCCACTGACAGAATCATTTGCGGAGATCAAACTGCGGGAAGAGAATTAATAAGAGGGGGAGAGTTCGCAGAGGTAATGGCTTTTGACGAAACTATAGCCTTACTTGTCCATAGGGGGTGGAATAATGTTGTTTTATATAAAGGTAATTATAAAGGTAATAAGGAATTTGAGTTCAGGAAAATTGATGAAGGGGAGAACATTGTTGTTCTTGGCTATAAAAGGGGGATAATATACTTAAAGGGAAACAACGTCTTAAAGGAAGGAGAGGAGCTGTTCAGATCTCCTAATCCCGTTATTGGAGGGGTAAGCAATGGAGATAAAGTGGCTCTAATAGAAATAGAGAATTATAGGACTTCATTGAACTTATATGACATTTATGGTGCTAAGCTCCTAGAGTACAAAGGGGAAAACGTTCAATCACTAGATTTCCTTGGGGATGAATTGATTTTCTTAGAGAGCTCATTTAAGAGACCTTACGTAATAAAGCGAACAAATAAAGGAAAGGTAGAGGAAGTTGAGGGGAGCGAAGATGAGGACATATCAATTAAGGACTTGCTAGTTAAAGGAGATGTAGAATTACATGCTTTCTTAATTCATAGGGGAAAAAGCAAAGGAGTAGTGGTTTACGGTTATGGAGGTTTCAGGGTTCCGGTTTTACCCGGTTACAATCCCCTCTTTCTTGAGCTCGTTGAGTCTGGATTTTCTATACTAGTAACTAATTTGAGGGGAGGAATAGAAAAGGGTGAGGAGTGGCACAGACAAGGAATGCTTAAGAACAAAATAAATGTCTTTAAGGACTTCTCAACATTCCTTGAATTAGCCAAGGCCATGGGTGCAAGGAAAGTAATAGGTTTGGGGAGGAGTAATGGAGGACTTCTAGTCGCTTCCACAATGAATCTTTTCCCTGGATTAATGGACTGCGGTGTAATAGGTTATCCAGTCTTAGACATGATGAAATTTCATAAATTACATGTAGGTAAATACTGGGTTCATGAATATGGTAACCCAGAAGATCCGGAATACAGAGATTACTTGATGTCCTATAGCTCCTACCACAACCTGAAGAGGGGATTGCCTGAGGCCTTTGTTTACACCGGGATAAATGATGACAGGGTCCACCCCTCTCATGCATTGAAATATGTAGCCAAATCAAGGGATTTGGGTAATAAAGTATGGCTCTTCGTGAATGAGAGGGGAGGACATAACTTAGCTTCCCCAGATTCAAGAGCCGAAGAATATAGTTATATCATATCTTTCATAGAGGAATGCTCGGAATCTTAAAAACCAGCAATGAGATTACCACCCTTCCCCCTCTTGATATTTCAGATATTAAATCCCTGGATAAATCTTTTGCGCCCTTGTTAGATCTTATTGCAATAGTGCTAGGAGTTATGAAAGAGCTCTTCCTGACTATTGATCTAACCTCGTCACGTGGAGTAACTCCTCCCCTTGCCATAACGTAATCTAGAAGACCGCCTGAGGAAATCAGGATCAAAACATAGCTATTATAATCCATTAAGAGTTCTAGGGTTTTCCTCGAGAAATCTCTAGGAGCTTTATCAGCCCTTATTGCAATAATGCAGTCCCCTCTCTCAGTCAAGTAGTCCTCCTTTGTTATCTCAAAAGTCGTTCTATGGGTTGCCTTGACTTTCTCGTGTCCCCATGCTCTTATTATTTCTACTGAATATTCAATCACGCTCTTACCGTAATTTATAGAGCTTAAAAAAGATATTAATCCTAAATGAATAGAGTTAGTTAATGGTAGAATGCAATGGAAAGGAGGTTTTGGATAAGTTAAGGAGTAAATATAAATATGATATTAAGGAATTCGCTACTTTACTTATATACGAGAAAACAAGGGATCCGTTTAAAGTCTTAATTGCAACTATATTGACTCAAAACAGTACTGATAAAGCAGCCCTTAGGGCATTTAATAAACTTGAGGAAGAGGTTGGAGTAAGCATTGAGAACCTCTCTAGGGCAAGTGAAGAGGAAATAAGAAAGGCTATAAGGATAGCTGGCCTAGCCAACTCCAAAGCTAAGGGGATTAAGGAGCTAGTTAACGTGCTAATTAGGTATTACGGTGGAGATTTTGGGAACATGTTGAAGGGGGAATTAGAGGAAGTAAGGGAAAAATTATTGAAACTACCCAGGGTTGGGGAAAAGACAGCGGATGTTTTACTTACTACGATATTCAATGCAAAATACTTTGCAATTGATACACATATAAAAAGGGTTAGTCATAGGCTAGGATTTAAATCTAAGAATTACAGGGAGCTGAGTAAACAGCTAAGTGAGTTCTTTGATGGGCATATCATGGAAGCTCATTTAATGCTCATAACACATGGTAGGAGGACATGTAAGGCAAGGAAACCTTTATGTCAGGAATGTGTTATAAATCATTGTTGTGAGTATTATAAAGCTAAGTACAATTCAACTTTACCATTTAAAGAAAGTGGTTAGTTTTATTAATAAAGGCTTTACTTCTACTCGATGATAGACTTAATAATAGGCTTATTGACAATTCTACCACAATGCTTTGTAATACTCCAGCAATCCATATATTACGTTTACTCCAAAAGGGCAAATAAGGTTCCTAATAATGTAGAACTACACACAGTTTCAATAATAATACCAGTTAAGGGTGAAAAAACTGAAACAATAAAGGAGCTATTAAATGATATAGAGGCTTCTAACTATCCAAAGAATAAAATAGAAGTTATAATTGTATCTGACGATAATGAAGGTGATTTTGAGAAAATTAAGGAAAGTTTAGGAAATTATAGTTTTGAGCTTAAGCTTTTAAGAAGGGAAAACAAGGTAGGATTTAAATCAGCTGCCCTTCAATATGGGTTCGAGAGGAGCAAAGGGGAACTCATCTTAACTTTAGATGCTGATTCTAGGTTTAATGAGAATTATATAAAGAGTATGGTGCTTCACTGCATGTATTACAAATCCCCTGTAGTTTCTAGATGGAGAGGTAAAAATGACGAGACGTTCCTGGGAATGGGGATGTTCGTCACAACAGAAATAGGGAGTAAGGCATATTTACTGGGTAGGGGAAACTTGGGTTTACTATTAATGCCTGTTGGTTCAGGTACTATTTTTCAGAGAAAACAATTAGAGGAAGTAAGTGGATGGGATCTAGAAGTCATACAGGATGACCTCACAATTGGGGCTAAGCTCATGAAGAAGGGGATTAGTGCCAAACCCAATAGTGAGGTTTTACTTCTTCAAGAGGTTCCATTAACTCATAGGGCTTTGTTTATACAGCAAACTAGGTGGGCTTATGGTTCTGCAGAGACCATGAGGAGGTACTTAATGGATATAATCACTTCTCCATTTCCAATAATTAAGAAATTGGAGCTCTTAACTTATTTAAACGGTTACTTAGGCCTAACATTTAATTTCATTGGATCTTTGTTAATAGCGATTTTAGAGCCATATCTTCACTCCCCTATAAGTTATCCTCTTCTTTTGCTCTGGATACTTTCTTTTTCCCCGTATAGTTACATTTTTGTTAAAGAAGCCCTTAAGAAGGGATATAAATTTATAGACTCAATACAACTCATGGGAAGGATTTCAGGGATTATGAATTCCTTCTCCCCTTTCATAACTTTAAGTATAATTAGGGCCTTCACAGGAAGGAGGTTCTCCTATGTAGTAACCCCCAAGGGAAATAGAGGAGGTTCTATGCTCTCCGTCTCATTAATAAGTCTCTTTTTAGGGATCATTACTGTTACGTCCTCGTTACTTTACATATTTAAATCTATTCCTACCTCAATATGGTTATTCATGGTAGGTTTTGGGTATCTATACTCTTCCTATAGGTTAAGCACTAACCAGTAGTCTTCCTCAACCTCGATATTTCATTAAGAGACTCTGCGTTCTCCAATGAACTCACGTCTCCAAGAGGTAAATTGAGGTAGGCATTCCTTATTAGCCTCCTCATAATTTTTGCATTTCTAGTTTTTGGTAGTGAACTCACTATGTAGACCTCGCTCGGACTTATTGCCCTCCCAAGCTTTTCCTCAGAAAACCTCTTGAGTTCTTCTCCAGTTACTCCTTTAGCTACGGAGAAACAAATCACTTTCTCACCTTTAATCTCGTCTGGAACTCCTATACACGCGCTCTCAATTACCCTCTCATGGGAATTGAGAACTCCTTCAATCTCTGCAGGTCCTATCCTCTTCCCAGAAACCTTTATAGTATCGTCAGCTCTACCAATAATGTAAAAGAAACCGTCTGAAGTCCTCACTGCTAGATCACCGTGAACCCATACCTTTTCCCATTTACTCCAATATGTTGCCAAATATCTCTCTGGGCTTTTCCAGAATCCCCTTGTCATTCCAGGCCAAGGAGATAAAACCACTAGCTCCCCCACTCTGTCCCTAACTGGCTTACCGTTCTCATCGAATACCTCAGCGTTAATCCCTGGAGACTGACCATTAAAGGAGGAAGGTCTTATTTCCTTTACTACATAACATCCCAAAATTCCCCCTGATATCTCGGTTCCTCCTGAGTAATTTACAATTGGCACCCTCCTTTTACCGTACTCTTTAAAAAGCCACAACCACGACTTTTCATCTAAAGGTTCACCTGTAGAGCCAAAAATTCTTGGAGGGTGATAATTAATTTCCATGTTTTTAGATCTCAATGCCCTGATTAAAGTTGGAGAAAGGCCTAGAACCCCTATTTCCTCGTCCTCAACGAATTTAAATAACCTATCCCAGGATGGATAATCAGGGGCTCCCTCAATCATTCCTATTGGGTTCCTTAGAAGTAGTCCTCCAAATACAACCCAAGGACCCATCATCCATCCAAAGTCAGTTACCCACATTAATGTCTCTCCCTTTCTAAGGTCAAATTGAAAGTAAATATCTGCACTCGCCTTTATTGGAAAGCCTCCATGGACATGAACAGTTCCCTTAGGCTTTCCTGTTGTGCCAGAGGTATATATTATCATGAAGGGGTCTTCAGAGGAAGCTACATATAGGTAATCACCTGCAGTCTTCCTCACCTCGTTAAATTGGGTAAATTCTTTCCCCTTTCCAGACCTCTCGATGACAACTACTTCAGCCTCCCCCTTACCTTTCAAGGCCTCAGTTAACATATCAACTTCCTTTCCCTTCCTATAACTGACGTCGCATGTGAACAAGAACTTAGCATCGCTCTCCTGCATCCTTATCCTTATAGGTTCGCTTCCAAATCCAGAGAAAAGTGGCACTATTATCCCCCCAGCCCTAATTACCCCTAAAGATATGAAGACCAACTCAGGTATCATTGGTAAATATATCGCCACTCTGTCACCTGGTAAAAGACCTTTCTTCACGAGCCAAGAGGAAACGGATTTGGAATTATATAATACTTCACTGTAGCTTATCCTCTTTCTTTCCCCTCCTTCTCCTTCCCACTTAATGAATATATCAGAACCTTCCTCAAAGTCAGCTATGTTGAATTGCGAATTTATAAACCACGTAGACCACTCTAAACCCTTAGATATGTCTAATACCTTATCGTAATTTCTCCTTAATCTTATCCTTAACATTTTAAAGAACTTATCCCAGAACCACTCAGGGCTTTCATAGGTAGACCTAATGAAGTGATTTAAGTCAACTAAGCTGTTCTCTTCAATAAACCTGCTAACATTGCTTTCCTTCAAGTAATCCTCAGAGGGGTACCATTTCTCCTCCATTGCCTATAATTATTACCATGGGTAAAAAGCTTATTCGAACTGTTTGTTTACTCATTGCATTACTTTTCATTAACTTTTACAAAAGAGGAAAAAGGCCTCTCTTAACCTGGATTTTTCCTTCATTTAAAAGTTTTTATAATATTAGCAACCCTAACTAAGCCTTTCCCCAAGCTCTACTGCTTAATGCCAAGGAAGGAGCAACCCCCAGCAGGGACTTGAGCTTGGCAATGATTGTCTTCATGTGTTCCCTTTTCTACTGCTAACTAGTGAATCCCTAATCCAGAGGAAACCCCTTGGAACGCAATGCCTCTAAGGCTAGGAGGAGGGTAGATTATAAATGCAACCCTTTAATTCGTGTAAAACCCTTAAATCGCAATCTAATACAAAAAAGTACTTTGCTTAGGGTTCTTGTGTTTCACTGAATTTTTACATTTAATCCAGGGCTAGGGATTAAGTAGGCTTAATCCTTCTTTTTTTAGCTTAACTTGCAGAGAGGGGGGTTTTCAACTTGATTGCAAGGCATCCAACGGGATTTACCATTGCTATATAGTTCTTGAACGTAAATGGAGAAAACTCTACTTTACGAAATAACTGTAAATAACATTAAATGTTCTTACACGGATAGAAAGAATTAACCTTTATCTCCAAGAGCCTTCTCGACATCTAAAATAACTAATGGTTTCCTTATGGGTAAGATATATTCCAGTGAATTAACACTCTCTATTTCTATGTACTTCCTTATCAAGCTCAATGTCCTCGTATTATACTCCTTAGATGGCCTAGCTATTGTTAACTTATATTCCTCTGATGCTTGGTATGCGTTAGTGTAACTTAGAGAAGTAGGAACTACAATTATTTCTCCGCCTCTCTTGACTGCTTTTCTAGCTATTATTCTTGCGTATGCATTGCCAGAGGAGATTACTACTACATCCCATTCCCTTCCCACCCTTGTTATAACTTCTATATTAGGTAGAGTTTTCCTTGTTTTTTCGCTTAATGTTACCTGGGAAACTCTATTAGCTTTGTCCTGGGAAACAATTATTGTTGAAATTGCTATTGGTCCAGAGCCTATAACTAATAACTTCCTTCCCTCTGCCTTATTAGATATGAATTCAGATATAGACGCTATTCCGACCAAAGAAGCATCTTCATCACTTAAGTTATTTGGGATCTCAACTATTGCATCTTCTGGTATTGATGTGTATTGGGCTATTAAGCCGTCTATATCTGTACCTATAACACCTTTAGAGGATATACCAAGCACAGCCACCCTTTTACCCTGCAATCTCTTGTCTACATCCACTCCAGTCTTTTCAATAATTCCACATCCGAAAGTGCCCAAAACTCTTAGAGGTTGAACCCATATTAAACCAAAGAAAACGCCGTTCTCAATTCCGTTGAGTGCGACCTTCTTTGGCCTTATAAAAACTTCATCCCTTGAGACAGGAGGTTCAATTAAATCCCTTATCTCTATTCCGCTATAAAACACTAATGCCTTCAATTCCTCCATTATTACGTTATATAATAGCTTAAATGAGCTAGAAAAGCACTAGGCCTTATATAAGGAGTTATTATAATAGTCTTTTTGTGGAGTTCATACATAATATTGGAAAAAGGATTAGGGAGGAAATAATATTGACTTTACTATCAAATAGGTCAAAAAAGGAATTAGCATCATTAATGGGGGTTTCCCAGGCCGCGATTACTAAATTCACGAAGGGTGAAATACACCCAAGTGACGAATCAATGATGAGATTAATTAATTCATTAAATGAAGAGGAAAAAAGGACTGTGTTCACTTTAATATTTAAGGAGTTAGCTAAGTCAATTGAGGAAGTACTTAATGGATATATTAAATATATTGATAAGGGAGAAACAAAACATGAGATGTCTTATTTAGTAGAAAAGATCATTGAATTATATGAAACTAACGGTTCCTCGGTTCAAACAAAGCACAAGGGATACAGAATGAAGGAAACTTAGCGACGTTTATCCTCCAAGTTTTACTCGCATCATCAAAGACAAGTAAGTCCTTACTTATTCCAGCTCCTTCAGGATTTGAAACCTTCCAGAGGTTACATAATCCCTTCTCTGCATATCTACAATTCATCTCCTTCCAAACTCCATGAGGTTTCAAGTAATTTACCCAAGATACCTCTTCAGATATCTTCTTGAGCCGAAATATGTCACCTTGGATTGCCTCTATTTCTCCTTTGAGCTCTTCAATGCTTATCTTTCCCTTAGATATGTCCTCCCTTAACTTAACAAATCCCTCCTCTAAAGACTTTACCTTAGCTTTCAAATCGCTTATAGCTATTGGGGTGAATTCCAGCGTAATTGGTTCCTGTGTGGTTAGGGAGCTCATGCTATTTAGCTTAGTGGAAATTTATTTAAAAGCTCTAACACATAATAAATTAGATAACTTTGATCCCAGAGATCTATAAGAAGAAGGTGTCTGTATTGATGGAAATATGGGGGCTAATAACAGCCCTTAAAGATTTAGACAGGGAGAAGATAATAGATCTCCTGAGGGAGAAATATGAGGAGAACGAGGTAAAGCCATTCAGGGGATTCAAAGCTGAGAATTTATATGAGAAGGAACTAATAAGTTTATATGTTATAGGAAAGTACGGTCTAAACATTTATGATGAGTACAAAGACTATGTTGAGGAAGTCTTCTTCCTGGAGGAGACACTTGATAGCCTTGCGCAAGAAATTCATAGCTCAAAATCAAGGGAAGAGGTAATAAAATACTTGTCTAGTCTTGGAGATAAGGAGAAAATTTCAAGGCTCCTTAGGCTTATATTCACGAAAATAATATTCAATTTTGAAAAAGAGGAGGTAATAATTAATGTGCTGAGGAAAATAAATGATACAAACATAGAAGATTACGTTCACACCGCAAAGAGCTTTTCAAGATTCTATACTGCATTCATGATAGCTGAATCAATAGCTAAGAACCAAATCAAGAACAAGGTGTTTATGGATGCAATGAAGAAGGCAATAGCAGTTAAGATTGGTTTCAAGTACCCACTACCCAAGGACGAATACATAGAGCTCATCCTAAATGAAGTATTTGATATTAAGAGGAGTAGCTTATTTAAAGTAAGGAGTAACGTTTAAAAATTAGCCTAAATATAATTATAATGGTGATAATAATTCAGAATTTATCTATGACCCAAAGGGAGATCCTAATAGCATTACTTGATATATATAATAGATCAAAGAGAATGGTGAAGAGCAAGGAAGTAGCTGACATGATAGGAAAGGACGAGGGGACTGTGAGGAATATCATATTGAGCTTAAAAGTATTAGGCCTTGTAGAATCCAAACCAGGACCAAGTGGAGGTTACATCCCCACTTTAAAAGCAATGGAAGTGATAAAAGCGCCATCATCAGTACCGCTCTATGATAGATTAAGTCTCTATAAGGGACCAGTTGAGACTGATATAAAGATACTTAACATTGAATTACTAGACATAACAAATCCTAATAGCAATAGGGTATTGTTAAAGGTTTTGGGAGACTTAAAGCAATTAAGGGTAGGAGATAAAGTTAGAGTAGGGCCAACCCCTTACAGTAGATTAGTCATCGAAGGAATAATAGTCCATATGGATGAAATGAGGAAGGAGGTCATAATTGATGTAGTTAGAATGGTAAGTGTTCCTAGGGAAAGGATAAGGAGCTTAGTTCCCAAGAGGTTAATAGTTCTTAGACCAGAGATGACCTTGAGGGAAGCCTCACAGTTATTGCTCAAGGAAGGGATAAGGGGGGCACCTGTTGTATCAGACAAGGAAAAATCCACAATAGTTGGTATATTGACTTCAGCTGATATAATAAGAGCTTTTTACGAGGGAAAATTAGATGCTAAAGTCAAAGATTACATGAAAACTGAGGTAATAATGATAAGGGATGATGATGATTTGTTAGACGCAATAAGGAAAATGATAACTTATAATGTGGGAAGACTTATAGTTACGAATGCCTTGGGGGAACTTGTTGGTATAGTTACTAGAACAGACATACTTAAGAGGATAGCAGGATTGGAGGGAACTTGGACGGTTTAAAGATCTCTAGGGAAATTATTGAAGTTATGATAAAGCTTAGCCTTTTAGAGAGGGAAGTAGGGGGGTTTATAGCATTAGGTAGACTTTACATAGTGAAGAACGCTTCTTCCCAATTATTTTACCCAGATTTGAAAGAGCTTGCTAGGTTTACAATGGAAGAGGGAAAAATTGAGGCCTTTTTCCACACACACAAGAGTGGTTGTCATCCAAGTTCACTTGACATGGAGATGATGATAGCGTGGAGGATTCCCTGGATAATTTCATGTGGTGGAAGAGACATCAAAGCTTGGATCTACTCTGAGGGAACTCCATCTCCTTTGTCCTTGATCTCCATTTGAAGCTTTACATCATATCCTCTAGACTTAAGAGTGTTCATTACTTCCTCATGTAACATCATAAGTATTTTCCTCCTATCTTCCATTAATACAACGTCGCTGTATTCCTTAACTAATATCTTATGCGAGAATGGACTTGGCACTTCTTGGGGTGGAACTATTTTAAACTCTATTTCACCGTTCTCTATTTTATCTAATATCCTTATTGCGTTTGGAACGTCCATGTAGTCCTCTTCTATTTCCCTAAGTGTTTCCCTATAAACTGGGAAGGAAGTGATTTGAGATACTGCGTCTAAAAGCCTCTGAGAGTTAATTTGCCTCCTATCTATGTTTGTCTCATAACCCTTGTACTTCTTGAGTATCATAAATGACCTCTCTGCACAATATCTAAACCTCCTTTTAAGCATTTCAGTCCTACTTATTGCCCTTTCAAGCAAATCCCTCAAGTTATTGCTCCTCACTAACCTTATAGCTTCCTCAATAACCTTATAATCAACTAACTTAGGTATTGCTAAGGAAAAGCCATTATCTGTTGTGGATATCCTAACATCTAAACCAGTTAAATCTGAGAGAACTAAAGCATATGCTCTTGATAATGCATCTAATACCCTTCTCCCCAATATCATGTGGAAAATGAAATACCTCATTTCCTTCTCATCGTAAATCTCAATTAGGAACAAATTATCTGATGGGATTAAACCATCCATAAAGTAATACTGCTCCTTTATGTAATTTAGTATTGACATGGCAGTCCTCCTAGATATTTTATACTCCTCGCTCACTCTCCTTACAATCTCTTCATCATCTTCTCCAACCTTAATCATCTCACCTATCCATCTCCTGAACTTACCTATCTCCATTGCCGCTTCTAATGAAAGAGGTAGCATTTCGGAGAACCAACTAGGAACTGTTGGCCTTTGACCTTCAGCTGGTTTAACAAATACTTTATTGCCTTGTGAATAAAGGAAAGTATATGTCTTTCCTCCTAGAACAAAAATGTCTCCCTGTGTAAGAACTTCGACGAACCCTTCCTCAAGATCGCCTATATACTTTCTGCTCTCAGTGAAAACCCTTATTTTGGCCTCGTCTGGGATAGTGCCGCTATTTAGGTAGAATATCATCCTAGTCCCTCTTTTAGGTCTTAAAATTCCATCAATGACTTTCACTTTTGAAAACACCTTGTTTTCCTCCAGGCCATATCTTCCCTCTAAATAATCTATTACATTATTGAACTCCTGCCTAGTTAACTCCTTAAATGGATAACTCCTCTTTACTGTTTCGTAAAGTCTATCAATATTTACATTACCAATGAGTGAGCAGGCAACGACACCCTGTATCAGAACATCAAGGGGCTTCTTTGGTATTCTGACGCTATCTATTTTCCTCTCCATAGCCATTTTAGCTAGCACTGTGCACTCAACTTCGTCATCCCTATCAATTACTATTATTCTCCCTTTGCTGACTTGCCTTATGTGATGACCAGCCCTGCCTATTCTCTGTAATAGCCTACTCACGCTCTTAGGACTGCTCAATAGTACCACCAGATCTATGTAACCTATGTCAATTCCTAGTTCGAGACTTGTTGAGGAGACTACGGCCTTAAGTTCCCCTTTCTTTAGCTTTTCCTCAACGTCTAACCTAACATCCCTACTTAAACTACTGTGATGAGCCTCAATGAGTTCGTTTTCCCCTTCTTTTCCTACCATCTTCCTTAGCTTAAATGCAACCCTTTCAGCTGAATGCCTAGTGTTTGTGAAAATTAATGTAGTTCTATGTTTCTTTATGTAATTTATTAAAGTTGAATATATCGCCTTGTCTATTTCAGCCTCACTGGAGTGAACCATGTCTGAAAGAGGGGAAATCACTTTTATATCTATAGGCTTAGAAAACCTAGCATCAACTATAACGCAATCCCTATTACCCACTAAAAATTTAGCTACCTCTTCTAGAGGTGAGATTGTCGCAGATAATCCTATCCTTACTGGCTTGGTCTTTGACACGAATTCCTCGAATATTTCTAGGAATAAGCTTAGGCTTGAACCCCTTTTACTAGATGCCATTTCATGTATTTCATCAACTACTATCCATTCCGCCTCACTCAGTTTTTCCCTGAACCTTGGAGAGACAATTGATATGGAAAACGACTCTGGTGTAGTTATTAATATGTGGGGAGGTTTCCTTAACATTTTACTTTTATCGTTTGGTGAAGTATCGCTCGTCCTTATACTTATCCTTATTTCGGGAGGTTCAATACCCTTGGACTTAAGGAGCTGGTTTATCTCATTTAATGGCTCTGAAAGATTTCTCCTCATATCGTTGTTCAGCGATCTTAAAGGTGATATATAAATTGCATAGATTTTGTCTTTAAGTTCCCCTTTCTCCCATCTATCAAATAAGTCATTAATAATTCCTATAAATACTGAAAGGGTTTTACCTGTACCAGTGGGGCTTGATACTAATACATTCCTCTTGGAGATTATTTCTGGTATCGCTAACATTTGTGGAGGTGTAAGAGAGTTGTATTTGCTTTTAAACCATTCAGCTATATAGGGCTTTAGTAAAGAGAATACGTAATCCTCTCTGGAATTGTTGGCATATATAAGTGCCATTACCTATTCCTCTACAATTCGTTATTCAACCAAATAAATCTTTCAATATGTAATACTCAAGTATGCCTTAAAAAGCACTTATAATAAGTGAACAAAAATTCATTTTCATATCTCAATATGGTGTAATTACTTAGGGACTGGTAAGCTTATATAGCCTTCCCCATTAATTTCAATCCATATTTACTAGTACCATGAAGTTCTAGGAATTTCATAATCACACTTAAAGACAAGGTTATTGACAGTAGTCCCTGTAGTTATGAAAAGAAAATAAAAATTGAATATGTAATGCTCAAAAAGTTTATTCGAGACTTTGGCTCTCGTGAGGATATGTCAATACGAAGTTGTATAAGCATGAATCCTTAAATCTTTAAGCCTTACTTAATTCTTAACGTGATGACACAATGAAGGAACTGACGAATGAGGAGCTTAGGAAAATATATAATGATATACCTAAGAAATACGATAAAACTAACAAATACATATCATTTTACCAGGACGTAAGGTGGAGAGGTAGACTAGTGAAAAATATAATGAGGTTTTCCAATTCCTCGAAATTAATACTAGATGTGGGTTCAGGAAAAGGAGAATTGAGCTATATAGCTGAAAAGCTCATGAATGAAGATCATTATGTTGTTATGCTCGATTATGCAGAAAACATGCTTAACCTATCATTAATTGACTCTGAAAAAGTTTTAGCTTCATTCGAGGAGATGCCTTTTAGAGATAAATCCTTTGATATTGTTATGAGTAGTTTCTCTATACATGCGTCTAACGACATAGAGAAAGTGATAAAAGAGGTTTCTAGAGTATCTAAGGGAGTAATAGGGATAATAGCTATGGGTAAACCCGATTCAGAGGTGTTAAGAATTTACTTAGGCTTATATTTAAGATACTTCATGCCCTGCATAGTTAACATAGTAAGGGATAAAGTTGAAGACTACAAATACATTTATTATATCTTTAGAAAAAATAAAAGGAACTCCGAAATAAAGGAGATATTTGAGAAGTACATAGACGTGAAAGTTTGGGAAGAGAAGGCGTTGAAATTGTTTTATTTTGTAATAGGTTTTCCTAAGAAGTCTCACTGAGAATGCGAAGTATTTCATCTATGTTCTCAGAATTAAACCAATTAACTTCCTCGCACTCATTATTCTTAATTATAAGCTTTATTGCTTTATCCACTAACTTTTCTCCCCAGAGACCTGTGGCATTCATTTGGCATGGGTTTTCTACCAGCTCTTTAGACTCCTCGTAAACTATTCCAAGGAATTCTGCCTCTACGTTCTCCCTTATTTTACTCTCAGACCAATTCTTAGACTTCAACGCTTTATATAACTCAACTGGATTCCTCCTCAATACTAGTACAAGATCTATTTCAAGACCCTTTAAGAGGGATGGGTAGATTGTCTCTACAACTGCTCTTTTATCCTTCAAGTTACTCTTAATCACTTCCTTAGCTTTCTCTTCATCAATTATATAAGACCTATATTCATCATCGAAGTGCGTATATACTCTTTTGCTTATTAGCAATTCAGAGATTGAATAGTATTCTAATGAAAAAAATCTAGATAACCCTACTGAGACAGTTGTTTTCCCTACTCCTGGAGTTCCTGAAACCACTATCGTTTTTCCCACCCTCCTTCTTAATGGCTTAAGGGTAAAATCCAAAACACAATCTTTCCAAATCCTTTAAGGGAGTTAAAGGAAATATAGAGCTTATACTTAGTTGCCAGAGTGAAATATAATTCTCAACATAAAGAAATGCGTTTCCAATTTCCAATAAATAAGGAGGATAAATGTTAATTGACTTTATCCAAACCCAACTATCTAATACTACCTTAATTACCATAAAGCAATATATTGCATTAACACTTAAAAGCTTATAAAAAATCATTTATCTTTAGATTCAATAAATGCTTATTTCCCGTATGGAACATTCTCCTGTTTTCACTTTCTTCCTTTGCCTATCTCTTTAGACACTGATCGAAATAAATATGAGTAAGTCCTTCATGAAATTCCGTGTTTTATTTTTAATAACTCTCTGCATATTCCACCTGCTTATCTCCTTAAGGTAGGTTGAGGGGGAAGACTCCTAAGCACAACACGGTCAAGTATTAATCACTTCCCTTACATTATCCCAAGAATTCCCTGCAGGATATCCTCTCCTGTTAATAAAACATATTCAAATCCACGTTTAGTAAAAATTACAATAATGGAGAGAAAAGGTTTTCTGAAGTGAAAGATAGTGTTTCATTAAACCTTTAAGAGCTTAATGCGATTCATATAATCCCGAATAAATATGAAAAAAGGAGGGAAATTATAAATAGGATGAGCCAGACAAAGAAATTCCACTTTATTGTTTTAAGACCGTCCAAGGGACCAAAAGGAATTAGATTAAATAATGCAAGCCAGGAATTAACCCCACCTATAACATAGAGGAAAAAGGTAATTATATAGCTTAGAGGAACAGTTGCTAAGATAAGGTATGATAACGAGGATATGATCAGGTTTGAAATAGGGCCTGCTGTGGCACTTATTCCCACAACTTTGTCATACTTAGAAGGGGAAAAGAGGGATAGCCTAGGGCAGACTATAGCAGTATAACCTACTGCTATGAAATGTAAGGGAAGGATTGATGTCACAATAGTAACGAGCAAGCCAAGGGGGTCCAGATAGAACCTTGAAGGACATCCATATCTTATTCCAACGAATTTATGTGTCAGCTCGTGAACAATTACCCCGATTGATACTGCTACAACGTAAGCTAATACGTAAACAGAAGGTCCCCTTAAAGTAAAGGCATTTGTTAGGCTGAAGGATATTACTATTATTGCTATGAGAAATGAAAGTGGTTCGTTCATTCCCTTAATTGATTTAGTGAGGCTTTCCATGAATCCCATTTCTCCTCTTCTAAACATTTTAAGTTGAGCCTTTAATAATTATTTGATGCTCTCCAGTTACTTATTCTATATTGGTTTGCTAGCAATGATAATAGGGTTCCTTTTACTATTCGGTTACTTAATCTACTTGGCTATTAAGGGTTCAAACAGGGAGAGGGAAGTCAGAGGAGGGGGAATCATAATAATAGGCCCTATACCGATAGTATTTGGATCCTCCAAAGGAATAACTAGGACTTTGCTAATTCTTGCTATTGCTTTAACGTTGCTGTCAATAATCCTATTTCTTTTACAAATAATTTTATATAAATAAAAAATTCCTTTAAGTATATCTTATTATATTAATACTAATTATCTTCGTAATAAAAATACAGCAATTGCAATTACCACTGCTATTACTAATATTATTACTACTATAGGAAATTGAATTCCCAGAATGTTTGATGAAGAAGGTGTTCCCTGATTACCTGTCTGTTGAGCAATTGAAGTGTTTTGGGATAACGGTATTACATAGTATTGATATGATGGATCATCAATTATTATTATTCTGTCGTTCTGAACTAGGTAATTTGTGGAATTCAATTGGACTAATCCATTAGGAGTCTGTTTATATACAGTAAATGCACTACCATTAAGTTTCAGGCTGTCATTTATCATGATGTACCCTGTCTTGTTTACAGTAATTATTTGCCCAATTACTTTAGAGTTATTGACATTCACTTCATTAACTATAGACGATGGGTTTACTATTTCGTTGACTTCACTTATTCCATTATTATTAGGGAAAACTACATAAACCTTCACTGTTCCATTAACATCTACCTTTATTACTTCTCCCCTATTATTTATTATGACTTGATGCAGAAATATTACGTGTCCAGTTGATTCCACCTTATTACTTCCTATTATGATCATGAGCGGTAGCCCATTAACTTTGAGCTTCACAGAGACCTCTGGTTTTACCGAGTAATTGCTTGCATCAGACCTAAGGATTATTAGCTCTGAAGCCCTGTAATGAGATAAATATGAATTAACGTCTTTCCCCTGAGTCTGAGAAGATGTATTAAGATACATTAACCTCAGGAATCCTATTTTTGTACCGTTTTCACCATAGAGTATAATAGCGTATACATTTCCGTCTGAGCTCAACTTAAACCCATCAATGTTCCCTAGAAATTCCATGAATTTCCCGCTGTATAACAAACCTGCATAAGTATTGCCATTAATTGTTACTATTATTGAATCGTTTATCCTAGCACTGCCATTTTCCACCTGAATTTCATTGCTGTATCCTCTTGGTATGGAATAGAATTCTTGCGTTGAAATCGTTATGTTGCTTTTTTGGCTGATTATAACTCTCTCCAAATTAAGCCTTATCGATATAGACTTGTTTACTGGGACTGTTATTGTGTAAGTTGAACTACCATTTAATATTAATACTTTTGCAACACTACTTGAGTTCGCTATTGCATCTGCACTTTCAGTTATATTATTACTTAACCCAGCCCAAACTATTTGCTTGAAGACCCCAGTATCTATCTCAACCATCATTACATATGCCCCTCTGGCACCTATGGAAACTCCCTTGTTCGTGGAACTGAAAGAGACCGAGAAATTCGAGGAGTTTAGGTTGCTCAGCGCTGTAATTGAGTAATCTGTTATTGTATGTGTAACAGTGTAGCTGGAGGAATTAGAAGTTGCCTGCCCCTCATATTCCGTTTCCTCTACATGATAAGTTATTAAATCGTTACCTAATGCCTTGACTGTGTGAAATGTTATGTTGTAGGACCTGTATTCCACTTGGTAACTTTGACTAGATGAAAATGATAGCTGGGGAACAGCTACTAAAGAGGCTAACAACATTATCAAAGGTATTAAATTCCTTGCTTTCACAGCTTTGCACCACAATAAAATCCTTAAATCAGATATAAAAAGAAACCCATGGGATTTACTTTGGAAAATCAAGGGAATAGGTGGGATTCTCCTTATCCCCTCCTTTTCCTGACTCCTTGTATAACTAAATAAAAAAATATAAAAGAAATAAGAAGGAAAAAAATCTTAATCAAATAAAAATCTAATTGCCTAATAGCTTCTTCCCAATAAATACCCGTTAAAATTCCTATATATATTAATAAAGCGTTGAAGAATAAAACCCCTATTAGTGTGAACAAAATGAAAAGGGATATCCTCATCCTGAACATTCCAGCTGGAATGGAAATTATAGACCTTAGTCCAGGTAAGAGTCTGGAAACTAAAATGATGATAAAACCCCTTCTCTGAACGAGTTTTTCAGCAGATATTAACCTCTCCTCCCTGACTTTTAACCACTTAAGCAGCTTTATGATTACTGGTCGTCCCACTTTATAGCCAATATAATAATCGAACATTGCACCGAATATACTTGCTATTGTCGTAATTATTAGAGCTTCATGAAATGAAATAACTCCTTTCCATACCAAGAATCCAGTGAACGGTAAAATAACTTCGCTTGGTATAGGCAAGGAAGCAGACTCACCGAACATGAGGAGAAATATAGCTATATAGCTATAGCTTTCTATTGCCTTGGCTATAAATGATATCAAGTTTGAGCTTACTGGAGTTGTTATAGGCAAGAGAGCTAATAGTAGGAATGTAATACCCATTGCTATAAAAATGTACTCTTTTATCATTATTACCACTTAATTCTACTTATTAGTTTGTGGTTTAGTATTATGGATATTTCACTTTTAAGCTTTTCCAGTTCCACTATTTCTAATAACTTCCCTATCCTTTCAATTCCCCTATTAACAATATCCATTACGTCTTTTTCCTTAACTTCAAGTCCTACATGAATAGGAGGATATGGGTCTCCACTTATATATGAATAGAATCCCCTACCCCAGAGCTTTCCCCTCCTTCCAGCTCTAACTAATTCTTTAATCCTATAGCATTTCAACTCCTCATAAATTGCTAAATCATTCATGTCAGCTATGTAAAAAACGCCCTTAATTCCTAATCTAGCACACGCAGAATCTATTTCTGGAACGGAGTAAATGCCTTCCTCTAAAAACTCACATGCCCTCTCAAGCATTGAGGAAAAGAAGTAATTGAAAGCTCCTCCCTTTATCCACTTCTTAACTATGACCTCATCAAAATCCTTCCTCAGTATTTTATCATTGATTTTAGCTAGAATGTCCTTATTTATATCTTTTAGATTCTTAATGTAAATATCCATTATCTCTTTATGATTAAGCCTTTCATTCACTTCTATAAAGTGTGGATCTGAAATGAATATAGGACAGGGAGGATCTATACATAAAACATTTATCATTTTGGAATTGTCACTGCTCCCATATTCGCTTGAGACACTAAGGACGCATATTTAGCTAATAAACCACTTTTGTATCTAGGTTCCCTAGGAACCCAATTCCTCATTCTTTTCTTCATTTCTTCTTCACTAACCTTGTGGTTTAATTTGCCCTCCTCAACATCAAGCTCTATTACATCATCATTCTCTATAAAAGCTATAGGGCCACCAACTGCTGCTTCTGGTGCTATATGCCCGACCATCGGTCCCCTAGTTGCACCGCTAAACCTCCCATCTGTAGCCAAAGCTACATTAACTAGCCCTGCCCCAACTATTGCTGCTGTTATCCTAAGCATTTCAGGCATTCCAGGTCCTCCCCTTGGCCCTTCATATCTTATTATAACGAAGTTTCCCTCCTTTATCTCACCTTGTCTTAAACCCTTGAAAGTCTCCTCCTCTCCATCATAAACCCTTGCCTTACCTACAAACTTCGTAGTAGTTGTGGCAGACACCTTTATTACTGCTCCATCAGGTGCTAAACTACCTCTTAGAATTCTTATTCCTCCTCTTCTCTTTATCGGAGATGTCGGCTCTTTTACTATGTGGGAGTAATCAGCTTTTGGAAATTTATACTCCATCAAATTCTGCTTAAGAGTCTTTCCAGTCACAGTAATAACTTCCCCATTTATCAGTCCAACTTCAAGTAGTTTCTTCATAATGAGTGGAACTCCGCCTATAGGATCTAAGTGAGCCATTGCATATTCCCCCCCTGGTTTAAGGTTTGCAATGTATGGAACTTTCCTAGAGATCTCATCGAAGTCATCTAAAGTTAGTTTAACTCCCGCCTCATGGGCTATTGCAATTAAATGCAAAACTGCATTAGTCGAACCACCAGTAGCCATAAGGAGTGATATTGCGTTCTCAAATGCTTCGTAAGTCATTATATCCCTAGGTTTTATCCCTAATTCCATTAGTTTCATTAATGCCCTTCCGCTTTCATAAGAATATGAAATCCTTTTAGATGATGTTGCTGTTGGAGTTGAGCTTCCAGGTAAAGACATCCCTAAAGCCTCTGAGATAGATGCCATTGTATTAGCAGTGAAGAGACCTGCACATGTGCCTACTGTTGGATGAGCGTTTTTCTCCACTTCATAAACATGTTCTTCACTTACTTTTCCGCTCATATATGCTCCTAAAGTCTCATATACGTCTTCTATAGTCAACTCCCTTCCATTGAGATATCCAGGTTCTGCACTACCCCCGTACAAATAAACAGCAGGCCTATTTACTCTAGCCATTGCCATCAAAATTCCTGGTTCAGTCTTATCACACCCAGCTATTCCTACGAATCCATCGTATGCATGAGCATTTATTTGTGCTTCAACCATATCAGCTATTAAATCCCTACTCACTAGACTATATCTCATTCCTTCGCTCCCCATTGATATATTATCGTTAACAACCATTGCTGGAAAGGCAAGTGGAGTTCCGCCTCCAGCCCTTATTCCCTCCTTCACTACTTTAGCTAGCTCCAAAGTGTGGAAATTACATGGTCCGCTCTCACTCCAAGCCACAGCAACAGCCACAAGGGGTTTAGATATTGCATCATCGCTTAACCCAATTGCCCTCAAGAATGCCCTATGAGAGGAATTATATATTCCTATATATCTTTCATAGCTAGGTAGGCCTTCCTTTTTCTGTGACATAGTGCTATATTTAATTTGAAATTAAAATTCTTTGCTACACTATATTATTGTTCTTAGGCTCAAATTTCATTATACTTTGGCTTTCTAATATTTAAGGTTATTAAGCACTTCCATATTTCTATGCTTCTTCTGCAACTTACGAGTATAAGGTTACAAATTTCAATGAGGAGTAATTAACATTAATTATAAGTTACGCAGTGGGTAAACTCTGGATAAAAAGTACTACTAATTCACTTATGTTCCTCTACATCAGCTATGACCTTTACTATTACTTTTCTATTTCTTGGTCCATCGCCCTCAACTAAAAATATTGACTGCCAAGTCCCCAAAACTAAATCTCCTTCGTTTATTATGAGGGAGAGACTGTTCCCTAAGAAAGATGAAATCAAGTGAGCATGCGCATTATTATCTATTAGGTTATGCATGTATTTTTCATTTATAGGAAAGAGGAAAATCATTTTCTTCTTTATGTCCTGAAGTAAACCCCTTTCATTCTCGTTTATTATTAAAGCTGCAGTCGTATGGGGCACAAAAACGTATGCCACACCACTCCTTACTTGACTTTCTTTTATTTTGCTTCTAATTAATTCAGTGATATCAACGAGATCTACTCTTTCACTAGTCTTAACCTCAATCTCGAATATTCTTCCCATTGATTACTTCTGAGCCCTTAACTTTTTAAGTCTTTCAAATGCCATATCAATCATAGACTTGGACACGTCGATCTGACCTTTCTGCCACTTAACAAAAGCAGTTGCAAGTAAAATAAGTCCCCTTAAAATCTCTTTCTTCTCCACATCTTTCTCTTCCCTCCAAACAGGCTCAATCACTTCATGACATTCCCAATACCTACCCTCCTCAAAGAGTTTAGGGTAAATATCTAGGGGATTACCTGTCCTTGGTTCAGATAAATTAACAACTTCCTTTAAATTTAAATCTGTTATTAGCTTTATCTTAAAAATATCATCAATTATTGATTCGGAAAAGATGTCCAATTCCAAATACTTATGCCCTAGCCTTACATCGTTAACCTTTAACCCGTTTTTCCTGAGTTTTTCCTTTAATTCCCTTAGATTAAGCTCTAGGGCCTCATAGAGAAGTAAAAACCTCTTCATTAATATTAATAATAGCATAAGGCTTATATCTTTTTCAATTCCTTTACAAAAATCTTATTATCTTATATCCCTATTAAACTCCATGATAAAGCAAATATATACCGAAAAAGCCCCTAAACCAGTTGGCCCCTATTCTCAAGCAGTGTTAGTTGAGAACTTAATATTTGTTTCTGGACAACTAGGAATAAACGAGGAAGGTAAATTAGTTGAAGGGATAGAAGCTCAGACAAAACAGGCTTTGACTAATATAAAGAACATACTGGAATCTCAAGGATGTGATCTATCCAATGTAGTAAAGGTAACAGTCTACTTAAAGGATATCTCTCACTTCAGCATAATGAATAAAGTATACTCTCAATTCTTTTCACCTCCTTATCCAGCTAGGACAACTGTAAAGGCAGAACTAGCCTTGAAAGATGCTCTAGTAGAGATAGATGCGATTGCATACTGTAAAAAATAAGTTATTTAATTGAAGCTCATAGTTAAATAAGATGATAATCCCATATCTCGACGTTTCTTTTTACCTTTTATTAACATTAACTCAATCCAGAATGATCAAAAGTTATTATATCTCCCCTCATTTATCTGTCTTTCTGAAGTATATTAATAGGGCTGGTAACATGAAGAGAATGAAGTAAATTATTAGATCTTCTGTCAGGATAGTAATAACTGCAAACACTATCATTATAAAGGAAGCAATTATTGAGAGTTTTCTGCCGGACTTCACTAAAACCCAGGACTTCCTAAATAAGTCCCTTCTATCTCTTACTATTCTATTGAACGCTATTAAGCCCAGTGAAAAGTCAATGACCAGGAAAACACTTGAAAGGCTTAATATACTAGTATAGAAATTAGATAAAGCCGAACTTATTAAAGGTAATATAGACAACACTGACAAGAAACCGACGAAAACTGTTGAGACCTTTGGGACTCCGTTATTGTTAGTCCTGGCAAATCTGGGCGAGATGAGGAAGTCCCTTCCCATCGCGTAAAAAAGCCTAGAAAGAGTGAACATTGTAAGCCAAAGAGATGATGATGCTGAAGCAATTGTTCCAAGGAAGACAAGAGGAATTAATGATGAGTTAATTAAAGAAGCCAAGTAATTTAAATAAGATGTTGCAAATAGAGGTGAGTCCGAGGAAAATCCTGTAATTGTGGGAAATATTAATATGGAGGTTACAACGATTATTAAGCATATATTTACTCCGATTAAATCCCCAATGCCAGGATATCTTTTTGGTTTCTTACTTTCCTCAGAAGCATAACTATCTACTTCCCAACCATCATATAAGTTAAACAGGATTAGCGAGGAGGTTACCAACATAGGTAAGGAAGACATAGAAATATAGAAAGTATCTTGGTTAATCGCAACTTTATGGGAATTATTAAAGGACAGAACTACTAGCAATACAAATATTGCGAGTTCAGAAAAGAAAAAGAATTGGGTGAACCTGGCTGTAACCTTTGTCCCAAAAAGTAAAATGATTGTAGCAACCGCTATCCATAGTAGAGACATAAGGATAATGTTTAAGTTATTTATCTCCAAGCCAAATGCTGATAGTGTCATAGATGAAGTTGCTATCACGATAGAGGGTATCATTAAGAAATAATGCATAGTAACTATCCATGCTAGAGAATTCCCTATCCTGTTGCCAAAAGCTATTTTATACCAATAATATGAGGCACCTGCATTAGGGTAAAGCCTGTTCAAAGCAAAGAATGCAATTGCTACTAGTGACAATAACGGATAAATAATTAGAGCAGATATAAAGGACTTGTTACCAGAAGTCAAAAAGACTACTCCTAGAGTTTGACTTATACTAAATACTGGAGCAATGCCTGACGTGGACAAGGATACTAGATCTACAAGACCTAATATACCCCTCTTTAATCCAGTAGTTCCTTCTCTTCCACCACCCTCCTCCACTCCACCTCCCCCAAAACCTATTTCTTTAGTAAAACTAAGTTTAAAAATCTTAAGTGTCCAATATGTTTAGCTCTAAGGAATTTTATATAAATTTTTAAACTAGTAAATATTAAGTTTTAGGGAATATATTAGCCATAGTTATTTATTTCCAATGGAAAACTGGTAAGCTTAGCAAGAGTAGGACTGAATGCCTTTCGCTTGAGTTTCATGATCCATATGAGGATAAATGTGCGGCCGATGTTTAATTCCCTAATACATCATGAATGAGAATAATAAAAATAGTGAAATGAGAGTGAAGAGACAAACGGAACTTTGATGTACATTATAAGGGTTTATAATTGTGTTTATCCATAGTGCACTTTTTTCTAACTTTTAATTAATTTACTAACCATAGGGCCACAAGTATTTAAATCATTTGGATTAGTTGAGGGGATGCCCCCTCTTTACAGGGGTTGGTTTAATAACCCTAAAAAGGGGCGTTTTCCTAGAGTATAAGCCAACTAATTGGTTTAACTCCTAAAGCAAGTTATAACTTAAACAAAACGACGTTAGGATTGCAA
>Ga0208151_100100_pt1 | contig 44752 bp, 40 predicted proteins | sample ECH_Bhost_MetaG_FD_187130 | JGI IMG/M metagenome (GOLD analysis project Ga0208151, IMG submission 187130) | Hot spring microbial mat communities from Yellowstone National Park, Wyoming, USA - ECH_B host_MetaG (SPAdes) (version 2) | ecosystem: Environmental > Aquatic > Thermal springs > Hot... | reverse complement strand
TCCACACACTTTTTCAGTACCTTCAGTGTTACATCTATTTTTTGATAACTAAAAAAGTTTTGTGTAAGGGGGCTATCCATCCCCCACGGGAGGGGACTTCCGCCCCCTCAACCCCCGTAAAGTTAAAATATTTATTCCTTATTCGTGGATTAAAATTTATAGAAATTATTTAACTCCCTTCAATTTCCCTTATCTCAACACTAGGGCCTTTACATACATATCGCCTTACTTCCTATCTTTTGAAAGTGTTTTTGATAGTGAACTTAAATCCATAACACAAGTCAATTTAGTCTCAGATTTTCCCAACGTTTTCGCTTATTAGATCTGAAGCAGAACTTAAATCCACTAGGAAAACTACCTTCCTGACTATAAGGGATTTAACTAATCCTTCACATCCATCAACGCTCTGTATTTCCTCTTGAAATGTGTAAGGTTTTGTATCTTTCTTAAATCTCTAAATATATTTCATATAACTTAAATATGCCTTCTTCACTTTAAATACTTGCCAGTCTTCCATCCTAAAAATTTATCATGAGAATACCAGAAGGATCATGTAACTTTCAATCAATCTCTTAGTACTTGATTTTATACTGTGGACTTTCCTTTTAACCTCTAGTATGCTTAATCCCTTCTCCTGCAAGGGGAGATGCTTTCATTTAGATAGGTTAAATACAAGTTTTTCAGTTAATTTCTCGATAACATTAACAACACCCCAGCTTGCGAGAGGCCTTTATAGAGCTAGAGGAGGAGCAATTAGTAGCCTCTTTATAGGGTCCAAAGCTTTGCAATGAAGCTTCCTTAACTTTAAATGCTATGGCTCTCTTAACACATGATTGATCACTTGATGAAGGGTGTAATCCTGAAGCAAGGACTGGAATGATAAGCTCTCTTGAGGGGAAGCTCTTTAGGGTGTTGAGCTAAAAAAGTAAAAATCAAGAGAAAAGACACAGGAAATTATTAGAGGTTTCAGTTATTTTTTACCCTCAATTGCCATATATTTTCATTTAAAGAATAAGATGGATAATACTGATATTATAAAAGCTGTCAATGAGACGATAATTACCTTGTATTTGTTCCCCTTAGCCCTATATAGGGCAAATATAAGCGCTCCAATCTCGATGCCAAGATATTGGTAAACCCCTTTTTCGATATATAGTAAATTTAAGTTACCTAAAATTACTAAGGAGTAAATGTAGTGCGCCGCGGTCATACTCAGCAACCAAGTTAATGGGGATATTATTTTATTGCCTCGCTCAAATCTCTTAGATATCTCTTTAGGTATCTTGTAAACTAAAGAGGAGTATCCTATTGCGAATACTAATATGGACTGTACTATATTTACTCCATATTGTCCTAGAGTATAGGAAGTGAAGTAGTCATAGTAGAAGCCTTCAAGGAACAAGGTAACTATTACACCACCAATGATCAAGGAAGATATTAAGTACGATAAACCGCTGTATTTTCCTCTATCTCCTCTGAGTAAAAGGTATATGCAATAAGGTAAACCGAAAACTGAGGCTAACAGACTCCCCAATAGTAAAGGAGCCAGGAAGGACAGTCCTATAGTATTATTTATTTCCATATTCCTACTTAATAAATTGATTAAATATCTCGTCAAGAAAAATGAGGCAATTGGGATTAAAGAGAAAGATATCATTTTAGTCGAATTATTTAGTCTTATGAAGTTGGATAATATCTTTGAGTATTGATCTGCCATTGAAATGTATCCTATTCCACTTATTACAAAGAACAAGTCTAAGAGATTGTAAAGAATTAGTAATACGTAACTGTAGAAAAACAGGGGGATTAAGAGGCTCGCCATTAAGATTAGTGAGATTAATAGCAAATATGATAATTTGTCAAGTTTGTTAATCCCCTCTAAGTAAACTACATGAAACAGGGAGTCCAAAGTGAGGAAAAGGGTAAGGGAAGTAAAGATAAATACTGAGGGTAGGACGTTACCTGAGACTGCTAGTATTACTATAACTACTAAGAAAACGGAGGAAATCAATGACCTCTCATGCCTTATAACGTCCCAGGAATGGATAACCAAACCCTTAAGCCTTTTCACAATTACCTCTAAAAATCCCTTTCCACTCCTCTTTCTCTCCTCCATTATAGAGTAATAAAGTGAAAGTATTGATAATAAGTAAAAGGTAATGGAGATTACATTATTCGCTTGATCTAGAATCGTTATTACCTCTCACTAGAACAGTTAGTAGACTATGGATATTTAAGTTCGATGTATTATCCATCGAAATTATACATTAAGTTATTTACACCTCTTCGGAACTCTCCCACAAACAACTAAGTAAAAATTATCTAAGTTGATGGTAAGCTGAAAGGAAAGCTGGAGAGATTAGATATAGAGTAAAGGTTGTCAGTCATTAATCAAGGAATTATCAAAACAGAGACTTGAAAATCCTTGTTAGACTTTTGGTGTTTGCCCATAAAGTATTTTTATAGTAAACTATAAATAAACTAATATTTTGATTATGTTTATACTATTAAAATTCTAAAGTTATACATTAATCGAAATTCACTAACCTCTAACATATTAATTTAAATATTTGAAAATAGAACTATCTACGATGAGCGAGAGGAGGTTTTATAGAAGGGAGGAAATAATAGGAAAAATAGCAATTAACATGCTTGGAAAGTCAGTAGGATCTGTGAAGGATATAGCGTATGACTCTGAGGGTAGGATGGCGCTAATAGTTGATAGCAAGGATGAAGGGGAGAAGTATTTTTCTATAGATGAGATAGTGGCCATAGGGGATTACGTGCTAGTAGGGAAAGCCAAAAGTACAGTTAAGAAGTGCCAGAATTGCGGTTTCGAGAATAAACCGGAATACAAATACTGCATGAACTGCGGGAAGCCCATATGAACATGAAAGCTAAGTCTCAGGAAGATCCAAGTTTTTCCCACTTTGAACTTTTTTAGCCCATTTAATTTCTGGATAACCTGAGATATTCCATGCTCCTGTTAAATAATCTTAAGAGATAAGGGTTATATCTGAATCCCCACCTAGTTCCTCTGGCTTACTCACCTCTCTAAAAGGGGGAGGTCTCCCATTGATTCTGGATTAATCTCTCATCTGTGGAGAAATAGAGATGATAAGAGAACCCTAATTAAGGTTAACTACAGGAATAATGTAACTCTTATGAATATACTGAATAAGGGAACTTAGGGCTTCTCTTTAAATTTCCTTTGAGCGTGTATTACCTGAGGTTAAAGATGAACTCTTTGTGAGCCAGTGACTAGGCCATAATACATAACTGCGGTATTTATGTATTATTAACTGGTATTAATAGTATACATTAAGGGTTAATTTTAAGTTTTGCAAAATTCGCAGTTAGGAATTGAGCATTTACTTTACCATTCCATAAACTGCTAAACTCATAGTTCTTCCCACAATATAGGGGTTCATCTTCATTCAGAAGCTACTTGATTTCTAACGTTATGAACTATAAACTTGCCCGGGTTTAAAATGCCTTCAGGATCAAAGAGCTTTCTTATGCCCCTCATTATTTCAATAACTTTAGCTCCGTTATGTTCTTCCAATTGCTTTACAAGTAAATCCCTCTTCTGGTAACCAATCCCGTGCTCTCCGCTTATCGTACCCCCTATTTTCATTGCGTACTCGCATAATTCGTTGAAGAACTCTATAGCTCTTTCCCTTGAGTGCTCGTCATAAGTTATGATAGGATGTAAGTTTCCATCTCCTATATGAGCCACTGTTGGAGCCTCTATTGAGTATTTCCTCTCTAGTTCCCTTATCTTCCTTATCGATTCTAACAAGTACTTTATCGGCACTACTATGTCTTCGCTCATAGTTAACTTAGCTTTGCTTCTAACTGCTAGTCCGGAATAACTCCTTAACTTGTAAAACTCCTCCCTTTCCTCATCGCTTTTGGCTATCTTTACTTTACCCTTTATTAGGCTTAAAGCCCTATCTAACTGGAAATCTGGTATGTCTAAGAGGAGAGCACCTATCCCATCAATCTCGATATTAAATTCAAACACCTCCTTTAGGGCGTTTAAAACTCTATAATCCATGAACTCAGCTATTTCTGGCTGTAACCTCTCCTTCCTAATATTATATATCGTATTAGCGATTTCATCTTCGTTATTGAAAAAAGCTAGTATCCGGTGAACCTTGTACTCTGGAAGAGGTATAACCTTAAGCCAAGCCTCTGTAATTATCCCCAAAGTACCCTCACTCCCTACCATTAATTTAACTAAGTCATATCCTGCCCTATTTTTAGGTAGAGGTTCCCCTAGCTTCACTGTGCTCCCATCTGCTAAAACAACTTTTAACGCTAAAACCCAGTCCTTCATTGTCCCATACCTTACGCATCTCATACCTCCAGAGCCCTCCGCTATAGCCCCTCCTACTGTACATAGAAATGAGCTCGCAGGATCTGGGGGGAAGAAGAATCCCCTTTCCCTAAGAAATGAGTTAAGCTCCTCTAGAATTACCCCAGCCTCTACGTGAATTACCCAATTAACATCGTCAAAATCTAGTATTTTATTCATCTTTGAAAGGTCAATAACTAATCCATCACTCATAGCTGCACCTGTAACGCTTGTTCCAGAACCCCAAGGGGTGACAGACAATCCATATTTCCTAGCTATTTTAAGTGCCTTTACGACCTCTTCTGTATTTCTTACGCTTACAACTACCTTAGGATTCCCAGTGAAATAACCCATATCCTGTTTATATTTTTCACTGTCCTCTAAAACCAATCCTTCACTTAGGATTTCCTCCTTTAAGTCCATAAGGTGTTTGAAATTCTGAATTAAAAAGCATTTACTCAAATAACTTTATGCTGTAAACACCATTCTTCTCCTTAGGGTTTATCTTTAATTCCCTAAGAGCAAGCCATAGGGAAGAAGCATTACTCGACGTAACTGGAACGCCTCTCTCCCTTTCAATTCTATCAAGAACCCTGAAAGTCCTAAAGTTTGTGCAACTTATAAATATGCCATTGACTCCCTCAGTCTTACCTTTTAAAGCCATTTCATATGCTACCATATCGTCTAGTTTACCTATTTCCGTGTTCTTTAATATTCTAAGTCCCTCCATTTTAATTACTTTTATATCGTTTTCCTCTAGAAACTTCCTCTCAAGTTCATTTAGTGAATCTATATATGGAGTGTAAACCTCTACCTCATTGACTTTCAACTTCTTTAGTGCTGAAATAACTGCTCCTGAGGTAGTTATCGTCTTTATCCCCGTCTCCCTCTCTATCTTTTCAACTATGTTCCTCTCCCATTCCACGCCCTTTAATAATGAACCTGTAGTGCAACCATATAAAATCAAATCAACTTCTGCATCAGCCACTTCAGACGATGCTCTAACTGAGTGATAATACATGTCCTCTAAAGCTTGAGGCGTAACGTCAGTTAGCTTCATTCTTGATGTGTAAATTAAGAGTTCCTTGGGCCTATACTCCCAGAACTCCCTCTCCATTGTTGTGTTAGATGATGGAACTACTAGTCCGAGCTTCTTTTCTCTCATGACATATTTCTAGTGTGAAAATTAATAAATTTTCAAGAGCATTACCTTTCTTCTTTTATATGAGAAAGCAATTTAGCTTTCGTGTAAGGGAACTTCAAAGTAACTCATTTCTCATTTGACCAGTGTTTAATTCTAACCATTGGATAATGAACGAAGTGAAATAGTAGTTAAAAGGGCAAATATATGAAGTTTCGTTAATCAATTGCACTCATGCTAACTGGCTTTAATCTAAAGACTTCTTTACTCGGACCCCTTTATTGGCTTATATATTCTCTAGTTCCTTCAATGCTCCCTCAAGTAGTTGCTTAATTCTATTGATCTTTTCCCTCTTCTTTATAAGTTCTTCCCCTATAACTTCAGGTAAGTTTATCTTCAAACCCTCCTTTACCAGTGTTTCATATGCCTTTAAAACAAGTTCACCTGCTTTGCTCTCTCCCCTTAAATGTCTCCTTACTGAGGCCTCTGTTATGCCGAGTTCCTCGGCTATCTTAGATATGGGAATCCCTGCCTTTTCTCTAGCTAATGAAGCAGCAGCAACATAAAGTGAATCAATCCATGTAACCCTCTCATGGGGGTTTCTTATCATTTCTAGGGTTTCCTGAGAGTAGAGTACCATTGTTAGCAATGCCCCTTCCAGTTTCCTTATATCCTCTTTACCGATAGGTTTCAAAGGTATCAACTTACTCACCTCAGTCCTCCATAATTTCCTCCCCTATTTCCCTCCTTTCATATTTATACTCTTCTACTGCCTTCCTCATTTCATCTATATCCTCTTGTGGTAATTGTTCTATTTTTGCTGATAAAGTAGTTATCCTTAAGTATTTGTCCCATTCTACCGTTATTCCTTTATCAGTTATATTCATGGGATGTCTGACCATTGATATCTTAGTATCCCTCATCTTCCAAACTATTATTGATCTATACATCTTTCCCTCGACCTCATCCAAATCCATCCTTATTATACCGTCTACCGCATGCTCAACTCCAGGTCCTCCGAACCCCCTTTCTCCCACAGAAACCTGACTTACTAGTAGTGCTGTGCATCCAAGTCCAGAAATTATTCTCTTTAAGGTCATTATTGTTGATCTAGCTATTGAAGGTTTAGTTAGGTATAAAGTGCTAACAGAATCAATAGATATCCTTGTTGCCCCTAAGTCCTTTATAGCCTGCCTTAAAACGTCTGCCAATTCATGAACATAGTCCACTTGCTTCACCAAGTACTTAGCTTTTTGGGCTGAAGAGCCTATGCCTCCGGTGAAAGCGTCTATTATGGTAAATTTGCCTTCCTTCTCGAATTTCACAACGTCCCAGCCGAAATGCTTAAAGCTCCTTAATACTGAAACGGGATGTTCCTCGAGTGCAACAAATATCCCACTTTCTCCTCTCATTAATCCGTTATATATGAATTGCTTAGCAGCTATCGATTTACCTGTACCAGGTCCTCCTGAAACCAGAACAACGTTTCTCTCTGGAATACCTCCATATAATATCTCATCAAGTCCCTGAATATAAGTTCTTACTCTAGGTACAGTCATCAAATTATAATGTTGAAGAGTATACTTATAAATTTGCTTGAATTATTCACTCACTTAATTTATTGACCTAATATAGTACTGCTATAGTAAATAGGGAAAATAAAGGAAATATTATGCCATTCTAGATAACTTTTAAGTATTTATATTATTTTTGATTACAGAGAAAAGTATTTAACCTATAACAAGATTGCTCTAAATTTTTGAATATTAGTACTGAAAGTCATCTAAGCTTAGAGGCGGTGTTCCTTTTAAGGGTGTTTCATTGGTTCTCTCATTGATTTGGTTTTACACGTTCTAGAGAAGAGCCTATAAGGGATGATAACCCGATACTCAACTTGGACAAAGTAATAATAACTCCTCATATGGATAGATCAGTTAGTGAAGCACTACATAAAGGGTTATGCATGGCTTTAGAGAAAGTAATAAGGTTCTTAAAGCGATTGTCTCTCTTAAATCCTTGGAAGTAAATAGGCTGAATTTAAGCATTAGCTAATTGTTTAGCCCCATCATCTCTTAATACCTGTTTATATCTGCACTTTCAATCATTTTCATTCTCATTCATCATCGGGACTTAACCCTCTATAACCTACCCTGCTTAAAATTAAGTGAGTTATGAAACTCCTTGAAGTAAAACAGCATTAACTTCACAACTCCTATTTCTCTCTTTGGGTTCACAGAGTGGAGATTATAGGGAATTAAGGTGAATGTAAAAATTTCGTTACGAAAAAGAATTAGGCCTCAAGGGCTAAAAGTTTCCCAATCATCTTCTCCTTAAGTCTTGCCTACATTATAGAGCACTCGTGAACAAGAAGTTAGTCCATGAATGCTTAATAGCTATCCCATTTATTATTTAAGGACTTACATGAAGGTCAATGTAGGCGAATTAATAGTTGATAGTTTAAGGAAATACTCAGTTGATCACTCCTTCGGGATTGTTGCGTCTTCAATAGCGGAAATCTTAGATCTCCTTCCTTTAGCAGGCATTAAGTATTACGGTGCGAGACACGAACAATGGGCAGGTCACATGGCAGATTCTTACACTAGGATTTCAGGTAAAACCTCCCTTGTTTTAGCTCAAAGCGGTGCGGGAGTTACAAATTTGGTCACAGCAGCTGCAACAGCATTAAGGGCTTTCTCACCAATAATAATCATAAGCGGAGGAGCTCAAAGTGAAGAGAAGGGGAAGGGGACTTACCAAGAACTAGATCATGTAAGAATAATGAGCCCAGTAACTAAGTTCAGCTCTTCTATACCTAACCCTTCAAGGGCTCAAGAAATAATAAGAAAGGCAATAGTAATTGCAAGGACTCCCCCTAAAGGACCTGTATACATAGAAGTTCCAAGAGACTTATTTTATGAGATAGTTGATTATGATGCAGAGAGGGTTGAGGATGTACAGGCTACCTTTTCACCTAAGGAGGAGATAACAACTAAATTTATTGAGTTAGTAAATAATTCAATCAAACCAATAGTTTTGGCTGGAGGCGGTGTAATCTGGTCTGGGGCATCTAAACTCTTAGAGGAATTCTCCTCTACTTTCAAGGTTCCAGTTGTCTCCACTTACTCCCATAACGACGTTATGGACAACTCTAACTATCTCTGGCTAGGTTCAATAGGGAGGGCAGGCTCTAAGGCAGCTATGAAGGTATATTCTATGTCAGATTTAATAATAGCTCTGGGAACTAGGATGGACAGCTTCACCTTTTTACCCTATTATGGCTTCAAATATGATAACAGTAATGCCAAAGTAATACAAGTAGATATAGACCCTCAAATTATCATGAATAAATCCAAGGGGCTGGAGATGGGGGTAGTCTCTGACATTAAGGAGTTCTTAGGAGGTGTAATGAAGTATGTAAAGGAAAAGGGGGTTAAGATAAATGAGAGGGAGCAGTGGATAAGGGATTGCATTAAGTTAAGGGAGGAATGGAGAAGAGAGCTGGAGAGTCAAGGGATAACTGGCAAAATAGGAGGAAATGGACTTTACCCAACTATAGAGGAAGTTTACAGGGAATTAAGGAAACACTTAAGTAAGGAAGCAATAGTGACACTTGACGTAGGAGCATCTCCATCCTTAGCTTACACTTACCTTGAATTCACTTCGTCACCTAGTCTTTTAACACCTAATCCAGTCGGAGGATTGGGCTTTTCAATACCAGCTGCCATAGGAGCAAAAATTGCCTCTCCAAAAAGAGATGTTTTAGCGATATTAGGGGATGGGGCTTTCACAATGGAGTTACCTTCCTTAATAACTTCTATTGAGTATAACACGAACATAAAAGTCCTTGTTATGGATAACTCAGCTTGGGGGTCCGAAAAGAACTACCAGAAGATATATTATGATTCAAGGTATGTTGGAAGTGATATAAAGAACCCAGATTTGGCTAAAATAGCTGAGGATATAGGATTTAAAGCTAGTGTAGTTGAGAGCAAAGGCCAAATGAGTTCCTATATTGAGGAGATGTTGAAAAGCAGGGAATCACATGTCTTGATAGTGAAAGTAGATCCTAACTGGTTTCCACCGCCTGCAAGGATTGATGTCGTTAAAAAGCCAAAAAGAGGATTATTTAATCTAACGTAAATTAAAGAATGAAAGTGATTTAATTTCCATCTATTCTCTTTGATAGACACCTGAGGTTATTTTAGCTATCCGTTTGCTCCCTTATTGATCTCGCTATTGACGCCTTACCCATTTCCTAGCTTAATTGAGGTTTGACATTCAATATCTTCCTTAATAAACGCAATCCTTTAAACCCTCGTGATCAGGTTATGAAGAATCAGATTCAAACTCTAAACAAAAAAATCATGAAGTCTTTAATTTCTTTGTGAGCTTATAATAAAAATTTATTACGCTTCTTTAAGGGTAGAAAAAGTCATTTAGTTTGCCTGAGTACTTAGAACTCAAAGCGAGAATTAACTTCATTCTAGCCTTCTCAGGGGTTAAAAAGTTAGCCAATATTGCCCCCTTTCGCTCTAAGTACAATATGCTTTCCTTACCACCATAAGTCCTCATCAAGGGGCCTGTCCTTAACCTAGAGGCAACGACGACGGGTTTAGAAGTTTCCCTTATGTATCTCTCAATGGGATCTAATAATTGCTTATTAACCCTCCCACCACCAGCTATCTCTAGTACAATGCCTGTGTTATTCGTTTTGAATAAGATGTCTTCTATCAATTCCTGCCTCATTCCTAGAACTGACTTAAGAACTAGGACGTCTTCTTTTATTAGCGAATTTGGATTCAAGTGAATCCTCTCTCTTAGGAAATTTGTTTTACTAATAAGATGAACGTCGTTTCCATAAACATACCCCAGAGGTCCCCAATTTGGGGACTTAAATGCTGACACAGAAATAGTGTTGGTCTTAACTACGTCTCTAGCGCTATGAATTTCACTTCCCATAACAACCACAACTCCAAATCCATTTAGTCTTCTACTTGAAGCGACTAATATTGAATCAGTTAAATTCATCCATGCGTCAGTTCCAGGTAAAGAGGGATTCCTCATTGCACCAGTTACAATTACCGGTTTATCTAGATCGTATGTAATATCTAGGAAATATGATGCCTCCTCAATTGCTGGCGTTCCCATAGTTATTACTATCCCCTCCACGTCTTCATCTTGAGCCATCCTCTTTACTGCCTTTGACAGTTCAAGCAAATCTTCGAGACTCAAGGATGTTCCTGGCACCTTTGAGAAATCTACAATAGGAGAAACCTCTATTTTCATATCTTTAATGAATTTCTCTATATTTAATAATAGATCTCTTGAAGATAAGGAGGGTACTGCGCCTCCTTCCATCATTGAAAAGGTCGAACTTATAGTTCCCCCCGTTGCAATAAACCCTACCCTCAATTCAATCGATCTAAAGAGGATTTAGAATTAATAAGCATTTAATCCTTGACATTTCACACTAAAAGATAGAAATGCTCTCCAAAGTATTTCACATAGCTTTTTCACTTAAAGTGAGTTTTAGGTTTACTATGAGGGGGTGGGCTTTCTTGCTTCACAAACATCTGTTTGTAAAAAATGAAGTAGTTCACTAACACGCCTTTACCTGAATTCCTTTAGATTTATCTTAAATTGATAAAGGGTTAAAACGCGTTTTCTTGAATGCAATAAAAAATGAAATGACTTTTATATGACTACCTTATCAAGGTTAGTACCTTTAGTTTCTGGTGCTAAAACATATGCTATTAAAGTAACTACCATACCTGCGATGCCATAGAGTGCAGGAGAAAGTTGATAATGAGTAACATAAATTAGATAAGTCGCTATAAATGGAGTTGTTCCTCCGAATACCGCTACTCCAACATGGTAATCAAATGAAAGTGCAGAGTATCTTACCCTAGTTGGAAACATTTCAGACATTGTAGCTGCGTAAGGCCCGTTATATATAGAGCCTATTAGCCCTATTATGAATTGGGCCAGTGCTATCAACGAAAACTGACCTGTGGAAATAAGTATAAAATATGGGTAAACAAAAGCTATCAATAATACAGCGGAAGTTATCATAAAGGGTTTTCTTCCTATTTTGTCTGAGAGCATACCAAATATAGGGCTAAATATAGCAATAGCAGTGTAGCCTATAACTAAAGCTAATGAGACCTGAAGAGGTGGTACATGAATGAAGGTTTGAAGATATGAAGATGCAAATACCCCTGTTGCGTAAGTTATAGTAGTACCTCCCACTATGAATCCTAATCCAATTAATATTCTCTTCCAATACTTTGAAAAGGCCTCAGCTATTGGGATCCTAGTTATTTCCCCTTTATTTTTTATATTAGAAAATATGGGAGATTCAGCAATTTTTAATCTTATTATCACACCTATAACTGCTATTAAAGCTCCTATTCCAAATAATATTCTCCATCCTATTAGCGCGTATTGAGTTGGAGTGAGTAGGACAAGCAATAATGCTATTAATCCATTAGCTAACAAAGGTCCAGTTCCCTGAGCTGTTTGAGCTAATGGCAACCCAGAAGGCTCTCCTGTTTGCTTCAGCGAATTCCGCTGTTAAAACTATTCCTCCCCCAAACTCTCCCCCTAAGGAAACTCCTTGAAGGAATCTCAGGACTGCTAATAGGATAGAAGCAAGTACTCCCCATTCTTGGTATGTAGGGAGCAATGCCGTGAAGAGAGATGATAGTCCCATTAATGTTATTGTAAACACTAAGGTGTATTTCCTCCCTATCCTATCACCTAAGTGCCCGAAAAGGACTGCTCCTAGTGGTCTTCCAGCAAATCCTGTAGCGAAAACGGCTAATGTGTAGAGCAGAGAAGCGACTTGGTTCTGAGATGGGAAGAATAGTTGAGCTAAATTACTGGCAACGAATCCAAATATTAGGAAATCATAGAACTCGAAAGCTATTCCAATCGAAGATGCTATAGAGACCTTGATGATCTCCCTCATTTGATTTTCTTTAGGAAAAAACGGTTAAAAAATTAAAGAAAGCTTTACGTAATTTTAACCTCTCCAAACCCTTTTAGTTACTCTTAATATGTTTTCACCAATGACTTTCCTTATTTCGTTATCAGAGTAACCGTTTTTAACTAACCACCTAACTATGTTTGAGTACTCAGAGGGATTCTCAAGACCATCAACGAATTCCACTCTTGGGAATTCTGGTAGGCCCTCCTCAAATGCTCTAATAGATAAATACTCCCTGAAAACTTTATGTAGCCATACATGATCTCCAAATAGAGTATCAGGACCAAATGCAACGTGGTCAATTCCTACGAGCTTCTCTATGTATTTGAAGTGATCCATAACGCTTTCTATGCTGTGCCTAGGATGCTCCCTTGATATTGTAGTGTGGGGGGCAGCCTCAATTCCAAATACCCCTCCTCTCTCGGCTAAAGCTTGAATTACCTCATCTGGCTTCATCCTCCTTGAAGGCCAAACGCTTCTAGCGCCTGCGTGGGTTATAACTACTGGATCCTTGCTGTAATTTATAGCATCTAAGCTAGTTTTATCCCCTACGTGAGCTAGATCTATTAACATACCTATCTTATTCATCCTCTCGACCAAGTCCTTTCCCAAATCAGTTAATCCCCTATCGTTTTTATCTGCTAATCCTGAGCCAAACTCGTTGCCCCTACTATATGTTACTCCCATACATCTAACTCCCAGACCGTAAAGTATGTCTACTCTAATTAAGTCCTCCCTTATGTGAGGTGCTCCTTCCAAGTGCAGAACCATTGCCACTTTTCCATCTTTAAAAGCCTTCTCGAAGTCCTCTCCCTTCTTAGCTATAAATACAAAGTCTTGATGGTCTATATCACTCCTAAGAACACCTATTTGATGTATTACGTTGTCCCAATCCCAAGGGTCGTTAGATCTAATTAGCGCTATACCATCATGTAGACCCTCGAAAACACCGTCCATACCTGAATAAGCTAATCCCTCATAACCTACGCTCCACCTTCCTGCCCTCATGTACTCTATAAACTCCGACGGATTATCTGGAAATACTTGTGTGTGTTCATGAAATGATATCATGATTGATTTCTCTATTATCTCCCTTGCTTTGTCCTCTTCATTCTTGCTAAGTTGAACTTTGCTTGAGTTCACCCTGTTAATTTCCTTTGCCAGTTTGAAAACCCTGTAGTCTTTATTTGGTTCCAAATAGGAAAAGGACTTATATCCTGAATACCTTTTGTTAGATCCCATAATATGTCCTATATACCGTGAAGCCTAAGAAGTATTAAAACTTTTAGGTTCTAAAATTATCCTCTTCATTACATAAGAGAAATTAGTTTTCTGGTTAAACTGAGTAGATATATAACTATTATTTTACTAATAGTTTTTTAGAAATAAAAAGATTTAAAATATAATTTCCTTAATCCTTCACCCATAATGCCCCTAATGGAGATCAGGTTCAGAAAGTGCGTGTTATGAAAAATATTGAGCTAATATAATTAAATTAAATATAAAAATATATAAATTTTAAAAAATGATAAGTTTAGATTTATGCTCTAGGAGGTAGTTCAGATTTTATTTCTTATATTTCCAATAAGATTGGTTAACATATGTTCATGTTTTTCCCTCAAAATTTATTAACTTAATAACCAAGAATAACTCATGAAAATATTGGTTGTTGGAGCTGGCATAATGGGGAGTGGGATCTCGCAGGTACTAGCTTTAAATAATCATAATGTAATATTAGGAGATGTTGATGAATCTCTGTTAAAGACTTCTATAGACGCGATTAAGGAAGGACCTTATGGATTAATTAGGTTAGTTGAAAAGGGGAAACTTAAGGAAGATGAAGTAGTAAAGGTGTTGTCCAGAATAAAGACTTCAGTTGACTACTCAAATAACTGTGAAGATGTGGAATTAGTAATAGAGGCAGTAACTGAGAATCCCCAGGTCAAGAAGAATGTATTTAATAAATTAGATAAAATGTGTCCAGAGAAGACCATCTTCGTTTCTAATACTTCCAGTATACTGATAAGCGAGCTAGCTACATCAGTTAAGAGGAAGGATAGGTTTGCAGGCATGCATTGGTTTAATCCTGCACCTATAATGCCCCTAATAGAAGTAGTGAAGGGTCCACTTACATCTGAACAAACTTTGAGTTTTATAGTCGAACTCTCAAAAAGCCTGGGAAAAACACCAATAATAGTTAACGATTCTCCAGGCTTCTATACCACAAGGTTCATAATAGCGACTTTATTGGAAGCAATAAGGATGTTTGAGGAGGGAATAGCTGGTATAAAGGAAATCGATGAAATGACTAAGTTAGGATATAGACACCCTATGGGACCTTTTGAATTGATGGACTTAATTGGATTAGACACCGTACTTCACATATCGGAATATTTGTATGAAAACTTAGGTAAAGAACAGTTCAAACCACCTATAACACTTAAGAAGTTAGTCCTGTCAGGGTATTTAGGAGATCCAAAAGTTAAAAGAGGAAGCAAAGGAGGATGGTACTCTTTCTATATAAGAAGTTAGGTATATATCTAAACCTTGGGTTCATATCTACCATCTATTGAGGTCCAGGCAGCGTCAACATATATTACACTTCCAGTAATATATGAGGATGCTGGCATTGCAAGGAATATAGCTACTGCTGCTATCTCTGAAGGCTCAGCCCATCTCCTTAAAGCAGTCTTATTCAAATAGGCTCTATACCATTCAGGGTCTTCCTTTATTTGCCTTGTTAGAGGAGTATCGACGACTCCAGGAGCTATGCAATTTACCCTTATGTTATATCTACCCCATTCTGCCGCAGCGGTTTTAGCTAACTGAACCATAGCCGCTTTAGTCGCGGCATAAACTGACTGACCTTGCTCCACAACTAAATGCCTAATCGAAGATATCAATATGATGCTACCTCCTTCCTTATTTCTCATCATAGATATACCCCCTTCCTTCAAAAGGACGAAACTACCTTTAAGATTTACATCTACAACTCTTTCGAACTCCTCGTAAGTATAGTTCTCTATGGACTTCCTAACATTTATTGATGGTACTATATATAGAGCATCGATTCTATTTAGTTGACTAACGGAGTAATTAAATAACTCCCTAACCTCATTGATATTTGTAATGTTGCACTTGAATGATTTGATATCATATCCTTTAAGCCTCAATTCTTTAGTTAGCTCGCTGAGCCCCTGCTCATTTACATCACTTGCAATAACCTTTCCGCCTAACGATGAGAAAGCAATGGCTATTTCCCTCCCTATCCCAGAGGCTGCTCCTGTTACAATAGCTACTTTATCTTTTATGTTAAATAAATTCTCATAATTTACTATTCAGTTCACCTATTACTTTATCATATTTACCATTTAATTTTTCCCCTCCAAACTGATTTCCGCTAATAATTAATTTAAGACGTAAGAAACAAACATATTTATTCAAAAATAATAAAAAATTTAGATATTTAATAATTTAGATATAGGAATGATATTAATTTTAGCTGATCTTATAGTGTTAACAGTTGAATAACTCTTTCAAACAATTGATAATAGGATGTCTTTTTTAGTTTAATCAATTATTATCAAAAAGGCAATTTTCCTAGTAGTTTCATGGTGTTGCTTAGATACTCTTCCTTATTTCCTTATTTGAGATTAGTAATAATACTAAACAAAGCTTCGTCATTAGTCTCATAATATAGCTAATAGAGCTCATTGAGGCTTTCATTTCATAGTTTTTGAGGTCTGATTTAAGAAGATCGACTACAGCTATTTAAATTAACTATGAGAATTCGCGATTATTAGCTTTAATTCTTCTTAGTGCTAAAGAAACCAAATATACGTAAATTATAGAGCTTGTGAACTCCCTTCAAACTTCTTATCTGTCTCCTTCAAAACCTCATCTATTTTATCTATCCCTTCATCTATTTCTTCTCTGTTTATTACTAATGGAGGTGAAATTATTAACCATGAGGGACCGTAATATATATAAACGCCCATATCCATCAACCTTTTTGCTATCCTATCAAGTTCAGTCATCCTTCCTAAATACTTGTCCTCGTAAGTTCCAAAAGGTGTTAAATTATTGTCTCTAATTAATTCTATGGCCCAGAATAGGCCTACTCCTCTAACTTCTCCTATGCATTTATGATTATCCTTTAATTCGTTTAACCTCTTACCTAAATATTCTCCCATAATCTTCACATGGGACAATATGTTTAACCTCTTGTACTCCTCTAAAACTGCTGGTATAGATGCAAGTGACACTGGATGAGCCTCAAAGGTATGACCATGTGCGAATACCTCTTCCTCGAAATAGCTAGAGATTCTCTCGCTTACAGCAGTGATTCCTAGTGGAATGTAGGACGCTGAAGCCCCTTTAGCAGTTGTCAATATATCAGGTTTAACTCCCCATAAATTAACTGCGAACATTTCCCCTGTTCTCCCCCAACCTGTCATAACCTCATCTGCAATGAAGAGTACGTCGTTTTCCCTTGCTATCTTCTCTAGAGTAGGCAAATATTCCTTTGGTGGAACAATCACTCCGTTAGTTCCAGTAATTGGCTCTACTATTAGAGCTGCCACGTTGGCTTCGTTTTTTATAACATAATCAACGTAATTGACGCAAGCCAAATTACAATCAGGATACTTTAACTTCAGAGGACATCTAAAGCAATAAGGTTCAGGAAACCTCACCACACCTCCCATTGTATTTGGTTCTACAAACCAACGCCTGAAGTCTCCAGTTAATGAAATTGATCCTAGGGTAGAACCGTGGTATGATCTATATCTAGCTAGAATCTTGTATTTAGGCCTCTTATATAACCTAGCTATTTTTATAGCTGCTTCATTTGCTTCAGTTCCAGATGTCGAGTAAAAGAACTTAACTAGACCCTCTGGCATAACTTCTAAGAGGGCTTTGGACGCCTTTATCCTTATCTCCGTCAAAAAGGAAGGTGAGAGATATTGGAGTTTGTCTAATTGGGATTTTATCTCATTTATGACCCTCTGATTGCCGTAACCCAAATTGATGTTTACTAACTGGGAGGAGAAATCCAGATATCTTTTGCCGTTAGAATCGTAAAAGTATACTCCCTCAGCTTTAATGACATTTAATGGATTCCAATCCCTCTGCCTCCTCCAAGTCCCGAATATGTGTTTCTTCCCTTCCCCTATTTCATCCATAATAATATTGTGTTTGAATAACTAATAAGCATTTAAGATGTTAGGGAAATTATTCAATTTTTGCTTACATTATATTATGGGAATTAATTCAGCTTATTACTCCATATTTCTTACCTAAAACATATAATGCAGTCGAAATTACCTTGATAGAGGTTAATAGATCCTTTATATCTACGTATTCATCTGTAGAGTGAGCTAATTCTATTTTCCCTGGACCGTAATTAATCGATGGAATATTAGCGAAGTGTGTGAACCTCATGTCAAACGTTCCAGCGGAAATTCCTATTTCAGGTTTCACTCCTAATATCTCCTCAATAGCTAAGGAGAAGCTGTTATAAAGCTCGTTATTAGTGTTTTCTATAATTGTATCTACAGCGTAGTGCTCAGTGTAATCATATCTAAATCCCTTATCTTTCTCCTCCTTCTCCTTTAAAACACTCAATATTTTTCCCCTGGCATCATCAATTCTCTCTTCAGGTATTAACCTCCTGACGAATGAAAGAGTACATTCGTCTGCTACCGTATTCATCCAATCTCCGCAATTAAGTGTACCAATTAGCAAGGAAGGATTCTTGCCTGCTTCTGGGATTATCTTGTAATTTGATTCAATTGATTTTAACTTATCTGCTTCCTCGTAATATTTCACAAGGATTTCGTTGGCTTTCCTTATGGCATCTATCCCCAATTGTGGGAACCCACCATGTGCTTTCCTTCCGAAGACTTTAATGAATCCCCACAAAGCACCTCTATGACCGTTTAGGATTCTCCATATCCCGGCTGGCTCAGTGAATACTACGTAATCTGTGTTTTCCCTTGATATAAATCCTTTATTAATTAAATAATACGTTCCAGCGTTTTGATTGCCAACAGTTTCCTCATCGCAAACAATAGTTTGCGTTATAGTAAAGGACTCCTCTAGCCTAATTATTCTCCTTAAAACTTCAACTGCATAAATTTGGGAAATTATCCCTGATTTCATGTCTGATGACCCCCTTCCATATATTTTGTCATTAACAATCTCCCCTTTAAATGGGTCGACTCTCCAACCTTTACCTGCAGGTACTACGTCGTAGTGACCATTAAATGTTATCTTTAACTTACCTCTGCCAATTACACCTACCAAGTTTGGCCTATCTCCTTTCCCTAACCTTACTAACTTCTTTAGCTCATCCTCAGATAACTTTACTACCTCGGTAGAATAATCAAAAGCAATCAACTTCCTATTATAGAAGCTGACCATCTCGTTGTATCTCTCACCTGGAGGGTTCTCCGTTGGGATCCTGATTGAATTTATTAAATCCTCAACAATGTCATCCTTCATCTCTTCTATTTCCTTCTCAACTCTTTCTACTATAGCTATCATCTTCTCTGCTATATAATTGTTTCACGAATAAATCTTTTCACGAACATTAATAATGTAGTAACGTGTTCAATCTTAACTTAATATCAATGGCGTTCTTTCTCCATTAGATTTACTCCATCTAGTTAACGTTTCTTACCTCTCCATTAACCTAACCTCCTAAACACAAAGCGATATTCATCGATAAACTTTCAATAGAACGATTTTAATTTCTATAAACCAAAAGTTTTTTATTTGTCCTATTGCCAAACACAATGATGAGAGTATTTGGCTTATTACTAATACTGACTTTTCTATCTCACATGCTCTACTCTTATTCGCAACAGGTAAACATGACAGTATATTACGGAGGGGAGGTGAACGTAAGCATTAGCGAGTTCGTGAACTCCACTCCCAGAATCGTGGAAATTAAATCTCTTGGAACCCCTTTATTTCTAACTGCCTCTCAAAGCGGTCAACCACTTACTGTAAACTATACTCCCCCATACATTAATGTGTTAGTTTATAAACCTGGGATAATTAATGTCTCATACATTACAGAGACGCTTACACAGAAAGTAGTTATTGGTGCCAACTTTTTATGGGAATTTAAGGTAAATGCGTCTGGATATTCTAATTTAACTATCACCCTACCGCAATATTCCTTTCCGCTGGCTTTCGATCTCAATACAATAAACCTACTCAAAGGATATAAAGTAAATAATTTCACTTACACCTTGATGTTCCAGGGAGGATACATTAGTTTTAACTACACGGTAATCCCTCCTACTTCAACTAACACTATAATCAATCCACCCCAAAACTCCTTCACGTTTCTCTATTATATCTTACCCTTAATTGCGATAATACCAATCGCTGTGTTTTCGTATAATAGGTTTAGGAGGAGAGGGGAGAGAGAGGTTTTGGATGAGAGAGATGCTGTGATATTAAGGAGCCTGGAAAAGGGTGAAAAATCCTTTTCAGAGTTGATGAAGGAATTAAACATACCTAAAAGCAGTTTACATAGAAGGTTAAGGAGGATGATCAAGGAAGGTTACATAGAAGAGGAAGTGAGAAAGGGGGTCACTTATTACAGGAAAAAGAAGTAATTAATCTTAGTGTTCACTATTGAGTTTGAGCTTCATTGAGTTTTCACGAATTTACTTAACTCTCATTCCTTTGCCTTCATCGAAGTCTAAGGGAAATGCAGTTCAATTACCCATTAATGCTAGTTGGATATAAGCTCCTTGAGGATAAAGGCCTTGAACTCACATTTAAGTTTCATCCCTTCCCTCTTGAGAAGTATTTAAATCGGATGGAAAATTAACCTTTATTTAATGAAATTAAAGTGTAGGGATAAAAGGGATAGCCGTTACTCTCTTAATAGGTCTACCTTTAGGGATAATTAATGTTTAATCTCAGCTTTCATGATGTATTGAAATAAAGATATTGTAAACATAATCTTGAAGCTAAGGAAGAACCATGTCCTTTTCCTAATGCTTTCTCCCGGCGGCTCACATAATTGGGTTCATAGTCCATAGGATTTCGTCTACCTTTTATGCATTTAGAATCCAGTCTCACACATGGAACCAGTTAAGCTTATTTTGTACTTCTCTTATTTTCTTTGGGCACTATGAAGAAGAAAGTTCTCCTAATAACTGCAGATGATTTCGAAGATATAGAAGTTTTATATCCGATATACAGAGTAAAGGAAGAGGGCTTCGACGTTTTAGTCGCGACACCAAACAAATCCCCTGCTGTTGGAAAACATGGATACAAGGTAGAGGCAGACCTCTCATTTGCTGAGACTAGAGAAGAGGATTTCGATGCATTAATAATACCAGGAGGAAGGGCGCCTGAGAGGGTGAGGATGAAGAAGGAAATATTGGAGGTAGTGAGGGATTTCTTTAAAAAAGCGAAACCAGTTGGGGCTATTTGCCATGGACCACAAGTCTTAATATCAGCTAATGTCCTTAAAGGAAGGAGGTTGACAGGTTATTGGTCAATAAAGGACGACATAGAGTTCGCGGGGGGAATATATGAGGATAAAGAAGTTGTAGTTGATGGTAATCTGATTTCCTCTAGGTTCCCAGGCGACTTACCTTATTTCATGTCAGAATTCATCAAATCCTTAAAGAAATAGTTTAAGTTGAAGGTATGTTTTTTTGGATAATTTCTTCCTTTATTTCTCCTACTACTTCACATGATAGAATAGATTTGCTGTAATCCCTTACGTGATTTATTGCCTCCTCAATAATTTTCCTGACCCTGTCCCCATTAATGCTATAATTAGAGAATTTACCTGACTTCGTAACCTTAACTATACCGCAGTTTCTTAGGCAAGATAAGTGATGCGATATTAAAGATTGAGATTTCTTCAACGAGTTGCTTATTTCTTGCACTGTGGCTTTCTCCCTTTGCATGAGGTAAATCACTATTTCTAACCTAGTTCTATCAGATAAAGCGACGAAGAAGGATTCAAGCTCACCTATTAGAGATTCCATATATTTAATCTAATTCGAAAGTTTATAAGTTAATGAGAAAGTCCTTTACTTTTTAATGGTAAATTCTATTGTGGAATACTTTCATTTATACCTGAGGTGATTAACTAGAACCTCTTCCCACATCATACATTTGTCCTTACTACTCAAGAAAGAGTGTGGTTGACAATTTATTTTGGGCGATATAGTGGAATTACCATGGAGAGGGATTTAGCCCTATTATAAAAATTTAATTTGCTTTGTTATTATATTTATATGATAGAAACCTTTAGACTTACGAAGATTTATTCAGGCAATATATTAGCCCTCGATGAAGTAACATTTAAACTCATGGGGTCAGGTGGAATTATAGGAAGGAATGGAGCTGGGAAGACTACTCTAACAAGGATCTTGTCTACTCAAATAAAGCCAACTAGAGGAGAGGCTTTCGTGAACGGATTAAATGTTATTAAAGAGGCTAAGAAGGTTAGGGAAGTGATCTGTAGTATCCCTCAAGAAGCGAGACCAGTAGGTTTCGCTACCCCCTGGGAGCACGTAGTTATGTATTTAGTTGCAAGGGGTTTCTCTATATCAGATGCTAGGGAAAGTGCGAGGAAAGCAATGAAGGAAGTAGGGTTATATGAATACAAGGACTTACCCTCAGATATTCTATCAGGAGGGACCAAAAGGAAGATTTACGTTGCCATGGCTTTGGCTTCTAATGCTGAGATAATATTTTTGGATGAACCTACTGTTGGGCTGGATCCAATATCTAGGCTAGAGGTGTGGAGCGCTATAAAGATCCTCAAGAAGACTTCGAAAATAGTGCTTACAACCCATTACATGGATGAAGCCCAAGAATTATGCGATCAAATAGTGTTATTGAAGAGGGGGAAGGTCATAGCAATAGGAAGCCCGATGGAGTTAATCAAGCCTTTGAAAAACATGGTAAGAGTGGAAAGCTTTGACAGAGGGGAATACAGGATAGGAAAGATATTCATTTCCTATGTTCCCAAGGACAAGGCAAAGGAATTAATAGATATTGGAGTTTCAATAAAGCCAATAACATTAGAGGACGCATTCATAATATACAGTAAGGGAGAGTGGGATGAGGATATCTCAGAAAATTAGGATTATTGTTACATTCTCCTGGTTTTATGGCTTCGGGGTAATAAAGAGAGGTAGCATATATGTCTTAGCTTACTTGGCGTTACCAGTTTCCTTCCTATTCCTCCTAAACGTTTTAGGAAACGGTAAGTTAATTGGCTTTGCTATATTAGGAGGATTAATTTCGATAATAACTAATAATTCAATATCTTCAATAGGGGACTCGGTTTTCCTGAAACTCGAATTAAAACTACAGGATCTCCTAATACCTACGAGGATGGGGAAACAAGACTACGTCTTAGGTCTCTCCTTTGCTAATCTCTTCTTTTCTTTGCCTGGAATAGTTCTCTATTCTATCCTTTCAATAATATACAACTTACTAACCCTACACAACGCTGTTTTCTACTTAATATCGTTAACGCTATTACTTATATCCACTTCATCAATTGCCTTCATAGTTTCAAGTTTCATTAAGCACACTAGATATTCGTGGGGATTCGCCTCCGTACTCTCTACCTTCCTAGGGATAATCCCTCCAATATATTATCCCTCCACATTGCTCCCAAGTTGGTTTTACTACTCACTTTATGCAATACCAGTTACACCCTGCGCCGTCTTCCTACAGGGAGTTTCTGGTCTTACGGAGATCAATTACCTAAACTTAGTTGCTTTGCTTTTAGAAACCTTAATATATTATTATTTAGGCGTCAAGTTCATCAAGTGGGGGGACGAATGATCACTTCTTGAACTCAGCCTTCTTAGGTCTTATTAAAATGTAACCCCTTTCGTAATCCAATGAGAGCTCGTAATGGGAGCCGAACTTCTCTATCATCGATTTTGGAACGTATATATTCATTGGTAATGTGTAGTATTCGTAGTGATAAACCTTCCCCTTGACCACCTTCTTTCCCATAATTCTCCTTGCTTCAACTGTTCTAGGTTTAGGCATTTTTCCACATGTTAGATTTCTACTTTCTTGTATTAAAATCTTCCTGAAAAAATTACAGGGGAAACTATATAAAGACTAAATCTAAATCTAAACCTTTTATGAAATAAAACTAAAACTTCTAGGAGAATTTAGATCTTTTATTGAGAAGTTGTATAATACTTTACCAGTAATTGTATTATATGCAATTCTATCTCATGATAATTTACAATATTTTTAATAATGCTTAATAATTCTCTCTCCTTATTTTACAAAATGAGAAGGAAAGTTGTTGAATTAGATGATTTAGATATTGCACTGCTAAACAAGCTTAGATACAGAGCAAACAAGAGCCTCACAATCTTATCTAGAGAGTTGGAAGTTCCAATAAGCACTGTAAGATATAGGATAAAGAGATTGGAGGAGCAAGGGGTAATACAGGGATATGTTGCGATTGTTGATAGGGACAACTTGGGATATAAGATATCATTAGTATTAGAAGTGGAAACTGTTCCTAAAATGGTTGAGAGGGTGGCTAAGGATATGAGCCAAATAAATGAAATAGTAAGGATTTATGAACTTGACAGTGGACCTAAACTACACGTTCATGCATTATTTAAAGACGAGAGGGAGGCTTATTCTTTTATAACTGATAAATTATATAACTTAAGGGGAGTTATTTCGATCTCCACATCAAGGATAATTAAGAGATATAAAGTAGACCCTTCTATAATTGTATGACAAATATTAAAATAAAAAAGTTTAACTTTCTTTTATCTTAACATTTATGGACTTTATTGGCATTATTCCAGGTATTTCCCACTTCTCGTACATTTCATCAACCATTTTCTGGAAGTATTCAATATCTTCTTCAGTGAAGTGTGAGAACCTACCCTGTTTCTCCAAATACTCATTTACGGGCTTCCTCTTTATCCTTCCCTCTACTATCCCCTTTGTAGGTTCATTATATATTATTTCTCCATTATAATATTCATATAGAGGCCAAATACCAGTTTCCACTGCTAGTTGTCCAAGCTTGTGAGAATACATTGGATCGTAGTCCCAGCCCTTAGGACAAGGATCTAAGGAATGAATGAATGTAGGTCCTCCTACGCTTAATGCTTTCCTCACCTTATTTATACCGTCCAATGGATAAGCGGGAGTTAAAGTGGCAGCGTACTTTACATTTCTATGCCCCGCAATTATCATTGGGACTACACTCTTCTTCCACCTCCTCTTCATTATCCTCTTCTGTTTCCCAGGCCTACTAAAAGAGGTCTGTGCTCCATAAGGAGTCATGCTTGTCTCTTGAATATCTGTATTTGCTGAGGACTCGTTATCATACAGTATTATTAGGAAGTTGTAGTCATATGTCATTGCGTTTGACACTCCTGAGAGCCCCATATCAGCGCAACCTAAGTCTCCGCAAAACACTACTACATTTATAGGCTCTTCCTTTATCTTGCCCTTCCTCATTAGGGCCCTTAAAGCAGCTGCAGTCCCTAACGCAGCTGCCCCACTTCCTCCCAATTGAGTATGAACCCAAGGAACTACCCAAGAAGTGGTCATGTAAGTAGTATTAGCTACGTACATGCATCCAGTTGCCCCTACAACTATGGTCCTTGGTCCTGCCGCCTTAGCCATATACCTCATAAGGAGGGCTGACTCACAACCTTGACACGTTCTATGCCCCGATGTGTAGTATTCAGCTAATGGAGTGTCCTTTATTGTCTTTATTATTGCCTTATATACTCTCTCATTTCTCTCAATTTCAGACATTTCACATCACCACCTCTCTCCCCTTACTCCAAACCAATAAACTGGTTTGGTTACTGGGGTATCCCTTTGCTCCAAGCCAATTTCGATTATCTTCTCAACGTCCTGTATCGTAACCTCTCTTCCTCCTAATCCCCCAATGAAGTTTATCACTTTGGGTCTCTCCTCCAAATCATAAAGCGCAGACCTTATCTCGTTGTAAAATACTCCCCCTCCATTTGGAGATCCCATAGAGTAGTCCCTATCAACAACGCAGACCACTGAGGAATTCGATAAGTACTTAATTACTTCCCTTGTTGGAAAAGGCCTAAACCACCTAAGCCTTAACATACCCACTTTAGCACCTTTAGCTCTCATGCTCTTTATTGCAACCTTCATTGGTTTTGAAACTGTCCCAGCACCGATTAAGACCACTTCTGCATCCTCTATCATATATGGTTCCACAAATGGATCTTCAGGCATCTTGATTTCCCTTGTTGTGCCTGGAAACCTTCCAAACACCTTCTTGAACTGCTTGTAAGCATCCTCTATTACTTCTCTCGACCTCTCCATTGCAGCGTCATGTTGTCTCCTTATCTCCATCACCCAATCCTCGTTGACTTGAGGTGCTACTGATATAGGGTTGTCAGGATGAACTAAGTACTTCCCCCTATCATATGGAGGTAAGAAGTCCTTGACCAATTCCTTAGGAGGTAGCCTCACTAGTTGCTCTGCATGAGTTAGGAATCCACCGTCCATTGAGACGCCAACTGGTAACATAACCCTTTTGTCTTCCCCAACCCTATAAGCAATTAAAGTAGTGTCAAAAGCTTCTTGAGCTGTGTCTACCCAAACTAAAAGCCACCCAATGTCTCTTACCATTAGAGCGTCATTGTGCTCCACTCCATAAGCTCCTGGATCATCAAGTGCTCTATTCCCAATAACTGCAACAACTGGGGCTCTATCAGTTGCAGTCACCACTATTGCTTCCATTCCATACATCCAGCCTGTCCCACTACTCCCTACTAGAGTCCTAGCCCCTACTAAAGAAGCGTGCTTCACTGCCTCAAATTGACCGTGTTCTCCTTCAGCTACTATGAACTCTGCATCTAATTCGCCGTCAGCAATTAATTTAGATATTGTATCCATTACCTCAGTATAAGGTCTAATTGGGTAGGCAGTAACAACGTCTACATCAGCATACATTGCTGCGTAAGCCACTGCTTGGGTTCCATTCATGAGTATTTCCTTCTCCTTTAATCTTTCTACCTCAGTCATCTTCCCAACCCAGGGACAAATACTCTCTCCTTCTTACCCCTCTCCTTCAATTCCTTTATCCACTCCTTGTATTTTTGTTTATCCTTCTTCCATAAGTTATAGGGGCTTTCATATTCCTTAAAGAGGTTTTCATCTACCATAACTATACAATCCTTCACTGGGCAAACTTCAGCACATATCCCACAACCAACACAGTATTCGTAAGCAATATCGTAATAACCATCAGGTGTCTCATCAAAGACTTCATCAGGGCAATATATCCAGCAAAGCCTGCACTTTATACATATATCAAAGTCCACAATAGGCCTCTCGCTTTTAGTTGTACCCCTCTTGAATTGCTCGTTTCTTTTTCCAAATGGGACTGCTGGGATTACGGCTCCCTCAAGCATTTCCTGCCAAGTAGGCAGTCTAGGTGGAGTATACTTATAATTCCTTCCCTCTCCCGCCCTTATTTCCCTTACTATTAACTCCTCATATGATATCTTGGCGTTCCTAATCCTTTCTTGAGCTTTATCCTTTCTCTTTAAGTAACTCTCCAATGCCTCTAAGTTTATTATATCTGGCCTTACCTTAGCAATTGCTCCCCATACCTTTTCCATCGTCATATCGTCCTTGAAAGCCCAAAGACCTGAGAATGATGCTGGTGACCTTATTATTGCTAACCTCCAGTTAAACTCCTTAGAGGGGATTTCTGGTAATAACTCTTCAGCCCTTTTCTGGGATGTCACTATCATAACCCCTCCTTCCCTTAGTTTCAGGTTTATAGGTTGAACCCCCTGCCACGCCCATGATTCAACTCCTTTCACTAAAGTATCATCCAATACTATAACGACGTCTGCGTAATCAGGTTCTACCCTCGTGGAATACCCTATAAGGTCTTCCTCGTTTACTTCCCCAACAGCTGCGTAATATTTAGCTGGAACCCCATTCCTCTCAGGGGAATCACCGTATCTACCAAATGAAAGTGCGGATTTCCCAGAAGCCCTCGCCATGTAAACTATACCTTCAGCAATGTATTTAGCTAACCTCTTTTGGAATATTCCTCTATATACTATTTCTATGTATTTCACTTCATTTTGCATTATCTCGTTTATTAGTTATGAAAACATATATTTATACTTTTATAATATATTTTTTGCAGATCCCATAGGTTATTTGAAAAGATTGCAGAATTCCAAGGAGATAATTGCTAATATATCCACTTTACTATCAATAAAACGGAATTTGAGCCCAAAAGTAAATTGCTTTTTTGCATTCCTTTTAATTATGTTTTAGCCTCCTTCCCCCACTATTTGACAAGTAAATTCCAATAAACATAATAATTGCCGTTTGTCCCTACACTTTCATTTCACTCATTTTATGTTCAATCATGATCGAGCAGGGACTTAGCCCTCAACCACAGGTGGGTCATGGGACTCCTTCGAGCCCAACGGCATTTGGCTCACATCCCCGCAATCCCATTCTTTTGGGCAGAGCCCACATCTAGTGGGAGGTCATCCTTAATCAATAAAAGTTGATATAACCAAATATAAAAAGATTTCTGTTAACGCGAAAAAGGATTCAGCCCGATTATTTGGCCTAGCGGAGGAATGGAAAGAGATATAAGGGATTGTATAGCCATAGTTAGGGCAGGGATAGAGAATATGTAGGAACTCGCCTTTACTGCATCTATCTTAGTTACTATGAAGTCCCATAGGAGAAATAGAATTGTGCCTCCTAGTACTGAAATATAGATTAAATCGCTTACGAACTCAGTGTTAAAATTGAACTTGTAATCTCCCTCTATTGCAGAGGGAAGGGAAAACATGAGGGCTGTTAATAAGAACTGTGTTGATACAATATCAAGTGGGTTGTAATTCCTCAATTTCCTGAAATAGGCTGTAAATAATGCCCAGAAGAATGCGTTCATTATTGTTAAAATAGCTCCTATGCTGAACTCTATTCCAGAACTGAAAATAGAGTATATTATCACTCCAGAGAAACCTATGAATATTCCAAATAAAGTTATTTTCAGGGGCTTTTCACTTAATATAAAATATGAAACAGGCACTAAGAACAGGGGCATGGTATAACCGAAGACAGCCGATTCTGCAGGTGTCAAGTAAATCAATCCGTAAATCCATAAAGCAGTGCTTATAGTTGTAAATAGGGATAGCAAAAAGGTGTCCTTATTGATTATTATCTTTATCTTATGCTTGATAGGATAGGAAATTAACATCATTGAAGCAAATGCAATTAAATATCTTAAACTCATTATAGCCATTGGGTTTGCGAATTTAAGTGCGTCCTTTACAAAGAAATAGTTTATTGACCCTATAATTATATATGGAGTCAGTAAATGATACAGCTTTATCATCTTTAACCATTAAAATAGCAAATGGGAGTTTATAGTATTGATTGAAGTATGATTTACAAAAGTGGAGATTCAAAGGGGCCACTTCTCCTGACAAAAATCCAATGGTTTCTCTTTCAATTTGCAGTTCAATTAAAGTATATTTTAGATCTACTTAAGATGATGGGGTCTCGGCTTATAGCGAAGCCCTATATTTCTCCCAGCTCTTCAAGTAAATTCCTTAAAGCTAGTATTTTAGAGCTGGAATAATTTAGCCTCACTATCCTTGCCCTTCCAATCTCTATCATTTCAATGAGCTGTTTTTCCTCTAAATATTTTAATTCCTTCATTAGGGATTTATATTGACTGTTACACTTCTTCAGTAGCCTTCCTATGTTCATCTCCCCTTCTTTAAATAAAGCTATTAATATCCTCATCCTGAGCTTGCTATCAAAGAAACTAGCCAATACTTCTTACCTCTATCATTCTGAGTATCTTGTTTTCTAACTCAGTTATAGGCGAGATGTTTAAACCTATTAAACTGCTCCTCCCTCTATATCCTTTACCTGTTAACTTTGTATTTATTATACCTAAAGTCTTTAAATACCTCACATACTCGTAAATCTGAGTGTGTTTCCTAGGTTCTTGTTTGTAATCACTGCAAAGCCTTACATATTCCTCCTCTAAATCCCCTATCATTACGTTGTCTTCTCCTTTTCTCTTTATTAGCCTTATTAATGATAGCAACAAAAGTAACTGGTGAAACTCCAAGTTATTTATTGAATCCTCTATCTGGGCCATCTCTGGATTAACTATTGAGTTTGCCTTCTTAACTAAATCCAAAGTCACCTTATTAACTCTCTCCTTGTCAGCTAGTTCCCCTGCTACCTCTAGCGACTCAAGCAATATCCTAGCGCTTCCAGAACCGCCTTTATCGCTTCCGTGAAAGTCTGCTAAGAACTTTATTGCCTCATCATCAATAGCTGAACTGTTAAAAGCTTCCTCACTTCTATATTTACCTATATCATATAATTGAGCTGAGTTATAAGGTTCAAAGACAATAACGTTTTGGACTACATAGTCCTTCACTGCCCTGCTCAGGTTTCCAAGAGATGCCCAGTCCCTTATTATGAATATGAAGTGGAACCTCTTCATCTTCGTCTGGAAGTTCTCATATAGCCTCGCTATATAGTAAACTCCTTCATCTCCGGAAATAGATACGAAGTAATCGAACTCGTCGAGGACAACTAAAGCCTGTAAGTTCTTCTTATCATAGTAATCTATTAACGATACAAGGATCTCACCTGCAGAGAGCCCTCTAGAGGGGACAGGCATTCCCAATTCCTTGCTCATTTCCAATGCTAGCGTGTAAATAGTCCTGTGTTTATGACAGTTCACATATGAAAAGTTCAACCTAACCCCTCTGCTGCTCGCTATTGAAGTTATTTCCCTACCAAATAGCTTAGTAGTAGCCGTTTTCCCCGTTCCCATTCTCCCAACTATTAAAGACCTAATGGATATAGAACCTGGACTCTTTATTACTGGGCTAAATATAGTTGCTAACTGCTTCAATTGCTTATCTTCCCTGTGAGGTAACCTGTCTGGAACGTAATCCAATGAGAGTTTTTCCCTGTTCTTAAATACTGAGGGATAATCCAGTGATCCCTCAATTATATCCCTAGGGTTAACCATAACTTTCGGTTATCTGTAGAGTAATTATATTATAAAGGTTTTTGGAGATAAAATACCTCTGGAAAGAAGGGCGAAAGTATTAATATAATACGGAAAGCCTGAGGCGATAGGGGTCAACTCTGTTTATGAAATCTATTTCCTCCTTAGTTGGAACTCTAGATGTGGAGTATTCCTCCACAATCACATCTGCCCCACAACTTTCCTTAAACTTCTCAATGTTTACCCAAGGATGGAGAGAAATTAACCTCCATCTTCCGTATTTCCTGTCAAACTTCATTATGGATAAATCAGTGAACAGGAAGACCTCGTTATTTGCCCTTTTTATAGACGAAGTGATGAAATCAACTCTCTTTACTATTGATAGCTTCGATTGCTTCAAATTCCATATTATTAACCTCTTCACTAGCTGGGATAGGAATGCTACTGCAGCTCCTCCACTCAACCTGACTTTCGGTTTATCATAGTTACCTATAACAGACAGATTGAGGTTACCTTCCTCATCTACTTGAACTGCACCAAAGAACATTAAGTCCATTTCCCCTTTCTGCGCTAAATCAAATGAGTCAAGAGATGTGAAAACTGTTCCCATCTCAGCTATCTCAGGGTCTCCAGATGAAGGAGTAAGCCTGTAGCCACTTAAATCTGGGTTATATCCCTCAGCCACATTAAAGAAATTAAAATCCCTCTTATGCAAGAACTTAGCTAGGAGCACAGCAAGTAATGGAATATGGGAGTTTAATCCTACGTAAACGTTCATGTTTTCCTCTATTAGGTCTGAGATGTTCACTATCACTGTGTCAACTATTTCCTCATCCCTACTCAAATACCATCTCCCATATTTTTTCGTAGTCCGGTTCATAGAGTCCATACATGCTTGTAGGGTATGCGCCTTTTGGAGATTTAATGACTGCGTCAACATAATATCCACTTATTGTAGGTTCCCTTCCCTTGAAGTAATCTGTAGACACTACTTCTTCTGTTGTTATTATAACTTTCCTTGCAGCTTTGGCCTTCAAAACGTCTTCATATATAGGACCAAGGATTTCCGCGTTTCCCTCAGGATCCGCTTTATGGACATGGATAATAGCTACGTCTGGTTTAATTGCCTTAACAGTAAGTATTTCATCTCCAGTAAATGGATCCCTAATAACTTTCCAACTGTTAATCGCTTCGTGAATTCTCACTAAATCCGAACCTATAATTCCCCTTACTGGCATGAAAGGAACACCAAAAGCGCCAGCCCTTATCCCAGCCATAAAAGCACCGCATACATCCTCTATAACTTCTATCTCTCCTTTCTCAGCAGCTCTCCTGAAATTAGGGGGAGTACCAATCCATTCCATTATTGCCATAGCTACCCTCACCTTCTTTAAGACGTGATTCTTTATTAAGACCTCTAACCCTAATCCAGGTTCTCTATCTATAAAGCTTAGGTTCCTAATCCCGCTTTTAATTAAAGAACTTATAAAAGACATAGGATTCCTGTGAATAGACATTCCACTTATTGTAATGGTATCTCCTTCAGATATCAACTTTAAAGCTTCGTCAACTCCCTTTAATTTCATAGAAAAAAATTAATTTATATGCTTAAAAAATTTTCAGTAAAATATACAACTTCTTAGTTTACATAAGAGGTTGAAGATCTTGGAGAGCGTGATGGTTAAATACGTGCTATAATGATTTAAACATTGCTTTAAAAGTAACTCTTAAGTGAAAATGTCTTCCCTCTAACTCTCTAAATTGAAAAGAATTCCATTATGCCCTCCGTAAATAGAATTATAAACATAAACAGTATTGGCTTATTCTCATAATAAGATAAACAAATTGTAGAAACCATAACATAGCAGTTGTTCTACTTTAACGCAGCTTAAAGATTTTCATCAAACCCAGAGCACCATAACATATATAAGGCCTTTACACTTCATAGATATCCAAATGTCTTCTTTATCCTGTTTGCTCTTCATTTAATGTGCTCTTTTATCTTTAGTTAGAAGCTAAATCTCTCTTTTATTTCATCACTCGAATATAGGCGTTTTATGCCTAACGAAAGTCCCCTTCCTTAAATCGCTCAATGCCTCTAGTATTTGCTCTTCCGTATTCATAACTATGGGGCCATACCATACAATAGGTTCTCTCAGAGGCTTTCCAGATAATAGTATAAACCTAGCCCCGCTTTCACTCCTTATCCTTATTTCATCTCCTTCTTCATATAACACTAAATTACCTTCTCCTATTTGTGGACTCCTTGGAGAAAACCTTGCTTTTCCCTCTAACACGTAAGCCATTATATTATAGACACTCTTTACCTTATAACTAAATTCTCCTCCAGGGTAAATTATCACATCTAAATAAGTCGGGTCTACATCCTTGCCTGCCTTGACTGGTCCCTCAACTCCATCAAACTCCCCTGCAATTACTTTAACCTCTCCGTAATCAAACTTGACGTTAGGCACATGATTTCTCTTAACGTCTCTATAAATAGGAACTGTCATCTTCTTATGGGAAGGTAAGTTTATCCAGAGCTGTAAACCCCTGTTACTTGTATTATTCAATATGTTAGACTGGAGTATTCCCTTATCATCTGGACTTAACGGTTTTGGCATTTCCTGGTGAAATATTCCACTGCCAGCTGTCATCCATTGAGTGTCCCCTGGGTAAATGACCCCTTTGTTTCCCTCACTGTCCTGGTGTTCGACCTTTCCCTCAAGCAAATAGGTTACAGTCTCTATTCCTCTGTGAGGATGCCATGGGAATCCCATTATATAATCCTCTATGTTTTTCGAACCAAAGTAGTCAAGGAGAAGAAAAGGGTCAGTGAGTTCAACTGTATTCATACTTCCAAAGACCCTGTAGAGCTTCACCCCAGCACCGTCCTTAGTATACCTCCCTTGGATTACGCCTGATATTTGCCTGATCATCTTAAACTCATTAATATATAAAAGCGCCTGGGGTTTTAAAGATAAGAAATAAACCTCTTACATATATCAGATTACTATTACTACTTTAATTATTTATATAAATTATTCATTTCATCCTTTTTATTACTATAAAGACTTAAGCTGTTAAGCTAAAGCCCTCTAACCCTTAAATATACCTACCGAATTATACTAAAGATGCAAATGGAGGGCTTAACGGGCGCAGAAGTAATTGTGGAATTTCTTATAAAGGCAAAAATCCCGTACTTTATTGGATATCCAGGCCATACTGTTACAGAGATACTTGACATTGTATACGATAAGTCAAAGGATTCAGAGTTGGAGACGATTTTGGTTAGACATGAAGCAACAGCCGCTTTCATGGCTGATGGATATTTCAGGGTTAAACACAAACCGCTAGCAATCTGGACTCATACAGGTCCAGGGGCTACAAATGCAATAACGGGAGTTGCAACTGCATTCTTGGACTCTTCCGCAATGCTTGTATTTACAGGAGAGCCTTGGTCTTTATACCATGGTAGGGGGGCTTACCAAGAGATTTACAGGAACGTTGATGCTGAGCTCCCATCATTGTTTAGACCAATAACGAAGAGGGTTTGGCAGGTTAAGGGATCAGACGTTAAGAGATTACCAGAGGTCCTTATAAGGGGCTATAAACTAGCTATAACAGGAAGACCTGGCCCAGTCTTGTTTGATGTAACTCAAGAGGCCCTAGTTGAAAGAGCCCAAGTTTCTGTTCCGTCTAATTTGGGGTCTTACATACCAAGTAGCAGAATAGGTTCAGATAAAGACACTATATCTAGGGCTGTAGAGATTCTAATCAAGGCTGAAAGACCTATAATATTAGCTGGAGGAGGGGCATTAATATCAGAGGCATGGGAAGAAATAGAAGGATTATCGAATATCCTCCAAGCACCTGTAGTAACTACAATTATGGGGAAGAGTTGCTTCAACGAGGAAAAGGAGCTATCCTTAGGTATTATAGGGACATGGGGAACAATGCCAGCTAATAAAGCTACAAGGGAGGCCGACGTTATACTCGCTATTGGTACTAGGTTCTCCGAAACAGATTCGAGTTCCTGGCTTAATGGGTATACCTTCTCAATTCCCCCAACCAAATTAATTCAAATAGATATAGATCCTTATGAGATCGGAAAGTATTACCCAGTTGAGTTGGGAATCATAGGCGATGCAAAGACTGTGCTAAAGCAAATAATTGAGAGAATAAGTGAGATAACGCAAAAGGCAAGGGTTAAACATGAATGGTTAAATAACCTATTGCTTGCAAAAAAGCAATGGACAGAGATGGTTGAAGAATACAGTAAAAGGGAAGGGGATGGAGTTAATCCTCTCTCCCTAATTAGGAAAATGATGGAGTTGTTGCCTAGCGATGGAATAGTTGTTACAGATGTTGGTAACCATCAAAAATGGGTTGCCCAACAGTTCCTAGCTAAAAGACCATTATCAACGATAACTACTATGGGTTTCGCCTCCATGGGTTTCGGTCCTTCAGCTTCTTTGGGAGTTAAACTCGCTAAGAGGGAAAGCCCGGTAGTGTGCGTAACAGGTGATGGTGGGTTTGTGATGAGTTCGAATGTATTGGCTACTAGCTTTGAGTACCAGTTACCTGTTATTTACGTGATATTTAATGATTTTAGGCTAGGCTCTATATATTCTCTACAAAAGAACTTCTATAAGGGAAGGATCATTGCAAGCGAATTTAAGACTAAGAGGGGGGAACCGTATAATCCAGACTTCACTTTGCTAGCTAAATCATATAAATGCGAGGGAAGGGAAATAAGGAATTTGGAGGAATTCTCCAAGGCCTTCAAGGAGGCAATTAGTTCAGATATTTCATATGTATTAGACGTAAGGATAGACAAAGACGCTAGGCTTTTACCTGGAGGAGGTACCTGGATTTTGCCAAGGAGAGAATAGTCTAATTGAACTTAAATAGTCTCAAAATCGAGAAGACGAAAGATTTATTATTTGGATAACCTATCCAAATATAATGAAGACCTTCCAAGTAATTTCAATAGTTGCTATTTTTATAATTATTATAATAATTTTTTTAATATATGAATATATTTATATTAATTCTCCTAATCAGAACTATCAAGGGGGAAGCCAAACAGTGAATAGCATTATGAAAAGCATGAGGTTAATTAGTCTTGCTCCAAGTGACACCCAAATACTCATTTCCCTTGGTCTAGGAAGGGATTTAGTTGGGATAGATGATAACTCCTACAGCTTGTTAAAGGAACTTAATGAGACCTTTCTCGTTTCACCTAATGTAAGCGTAATCATTTCATATCCCACTGTTAATATATCTCAGTTGCTATTACTTAAACCAACATATGTAATTGCTGAGCAGGGTTTAGCTAGTTCCTACGCTAGACAACTAATTGATTCAGGTTTAAATGTAATATTCACGAACAATGATTACGCTTCCAATTTCTACCAAATTGAAAATGGCATAATGGATTTAGCTAAAAGGCTTAATAGAACTTCTGAAGGGCAAGAGCTAGTGAACTGGATGAATTCCCAACTGCAAAGATTCACTTATTCCGGACAAAACACTACTGCTTATATATTATGGATAGACAATAACTATAACTTCTATACAATAGGTGGCAATACTTTTATAAGTAACATAATTTCCCTAGCAGGAGGAGTAAACGTGTTCTCTGGGCAAATAAATTACCCCTATTTAGGACCATCACAACTTATAATAAGTAATCCTCAGGTAATTATGGTGTCCGAGATCTACAATTACAGTTACACAATGTATTTAATAAACACCTTCCCGGGAATTAAAAACGTCTCAGCTTACCGAAATGGTAATGTTTATGTTATCTCAGGCGCCTTAGCTAATGGGTTAACTCAAGAGCCAGGGCCTCTGGCAGTCTATTCAATACCTATGATTAATATGATGTTACAGGGAAAGGCCCCACATTACATAAACTCTTCTTGGGTTATGAAGACAATATCCCCCTCAATACCGGTGTTCACCTAATGAAACTCTACTTGATTCCATTATTAATTATATCCATTTTCCTATCCCTAGTATTTGGGGAAGTTGTAATTCCCTTAAATTACCTGATTAATCCTCCAGGAGTTTATAGGATAATTGTCTTTGATATAAGGATACCCACAGTTATTTCAACAGCTTTAATAGGTGCAACTTTAGCTGTATCTGGGGCTATTCTCCAATCCCTTCTTAGAAATCCACTCCTCGATCCATACATCAGTGGCACATCGTCTGGAGGTGCATTTGGCGCTGTGCTATCTTATTTCTTGCTCGCCTTCAACTTGCCTTTCTCCCAAATTATATATATATCCCCATTAGTTGCTTTCCTATTCGCGTTACTCGCTACACTATTAACAATATCTATAGGGAGAAGGGGTATTACAAGCATGGTAGTGGGGGGAGTAGTTATATCTTATATTTTCTCTTCTCTTTTAACTATCATGATAACTTTACTGGAAACTAGATTTCCTCAAATCCCTCCTCTCACTTTTTGGCTTCTGGGGGAAATTACTATAACTAACTGGAGCTTTGTTTTACTGCTAATTATACTGTCCTCATTAATGATTTACTTCGCCTTAATAAATTCAAGGAAGATTGACTTGGTTTCAATAAGCGATGAAATGTCCTACTCTAAGGGAATAAACCCCAACCTGTTCAGGATGTTATGGATAACTATTATAAGCATTGTGGTAAGCTTAATTGTATCTGAAACAGGAATAATTGGCTTTATAGGAATTATAGTGCCTCATATAGTTAGAAAGATCTCGAGTGGAAGTTCCTCAGACCTAATACCTAATTCATCCTTGCTTGGATCATCCGTTATGTTGTTGAGCAACATAGTCTCTAACGGAGTTTTCGGATTTAAAATACCCGTAACTGTAATAACCTCACTATTAGCTTCCCCAATAATAATCCTAATACTGGTGAGGGGATTTGATGCTGAGGGGGGTCAGCGTTAGAGTTGGGAAGAAGAATATTTTGAAAAACATAACTATGGAAGTAAAAAGCGGGGTAAACCTAATTTTAGGGCCTAATGGTTCAGGTAAGACCACTTTGCTTAGGACAATAATAGGGATGCACAAACCAGTAGAGGGGGAAATAATATCCCGAGAAAGGAAGTCGTACGTTCCCTCAGAGTTCTTCAGTGCACAAATAATGGTGAAAGACGTCTTGGTCTCCGGAAGTAAAATGCCCCTTAAGAATTACTTGTATTGGCTTGACTTGTTAGAAATAAGCTGGTTAATCAAAGAGGAGTTCTCTAAACTAAGCACAGGGCAAAAGAGGTTGTGCCTTATAGCTAAAGCACTCACTGAAGGTGATTTAATCATAATGGATGAACCCACTTCCAACCTAGACATTTCAAATCAGTTAAGGGTAATGAGTATAATTTCTAACCTAAAAAAGGAGAAAGAGTTCCTAATAGCTACAAACGATGTGAGTTTAATTGATATAGCTGATCACATTAACGTAATCAAGGAAGGGGAGTTAATCTTTCAGGGAAGTAAATTCGATATTAATGAGGAAGTGCTTTCCTTAGCCTATAACGTAAAAGTTAGGAAATACGAGTTCGATGGAAGATCTTTTTATAGGTTTGAAATTTAACCACTCCTTATTGCCTCCATAGGTGTTAACTTCGAAGCCCTCCATGCAGGGTAAATTCCCGCTACGACGCTAACTAAAACTGCAATTACTATTGTTATTAAGATTACGTCAGGTGTTATTACAGGGCTATAATTTATGCTGAAAGTTCCGTTCCCTGAGTTGAACCTAAAGCTAAAGGAGGATATAACAATAGAGGTGAAAATACCACCTAAAACACCTATAAACCCCCCTAATAGACCAATTATAATTGCCTCAGAGAGGAAAGTTAGCAAGATGTTGCTAGAAGTCATTCCAAGGGACATCATAATCCCTATCTCCCTAACCCTTTCATAAACTGTAGTCATTAATATGCTGGCAATTCCTAAAGCTGCTACAAAAAGAGATATGGAGGCAACAACTATTAGTAAAAAGGAGATCCCGGCTGTTATACTACTTATAGTATTAGCTATTTGAGAAACCGTTACAACCCTCACGCTAGCTCCCAGTATATTTGATATCTCGTTCGCTATTGTGTCAACATATTTTATTCCATCTACTTTAACTACTAAAGCACTATATTGATTTTGATTAAGGATCAGCATTGCCTCGCTCAGGGGCAAAAATATAGAGGTGTCTGCGTTAGATAAAGCACTAACCACTCCTCTATTCAATATTCCTTGGACTATTATTATGTAACTATTTCCCCTTAGGTTAATAACAATTGGTTGACCAACGCCTATTAATACCCCAGGGGAGGGATTTGCAATAGAATAACCTATAACCGCTAAAGGCGATTTCCCAGGTAAATAGGTTTTACCTGCAATCAATGAAAAGCCCCCTAAAACTGCAGTTATGTTGTCCACTCCTACTATAGTGGCTGTGACTTGTTGTCCTCCTAAGTTCAGCACAGTAGTCCCTAGGACAACGGGATAAACTGACTGTATTCTCCCTAAGGATGTGACTGCGGATATCATATTAGGAGTTATGCCATTCCTAGTGTTACCAATTACTAAGATAGTGTTCGGTCCAAGCTGATTTAGTATCCCTACTATGCTGTTCCCTATTCCAGATGTAGTTGAGACAAGCGTTATTATACTACCAGTACCTATAACTACGCTAACTATAGTCAAGACGGCTATAACCTTCTTAGCCTTTAATCCCTTCCAGCCTAAGATAAAGATCTCATTGAATTTCACTTCCTCCCCCTTCTTATTATTATATATAAAAAGAGGGCAATTATAACGACAATTAAGGCTATTATGATAATAAATTGAAACCCAAAGGCGAACTGTCTGGAAGCAAGTGTTGAAGTAGTGTTTTCACCTACATTCATTGGTAAATTCAATGACAAGTTAAAGGGGTGGTTGAGGTTGTTTTCATAGCTTATTACTACTGGAATAGTGTAATTACCTGCTTTAGAACTGTTGGATACTAAAAATGAAAAAGTGAATGTTACTAACGAGTTGGGGGCTATATTTCCTATGTAATACGTATTTCCACTTATAGGTATGAAATTACTCTGCGCATTCTCATAAACTATAACACCGTAAGCCGTCCCAGCTCCCCTGTTAACTAGAGTGCCTGTAACTGAAACTATATCCCCTTTTGTAGCAATTGAAGGGATCTGGATGGATTGAATTAACTGCAATTGGACTTGCTCTGATATTAATAAGTTCACGTTATTAATTTCTTGATTTAATACATTAAAGTTATCATAATAGAGAACATTTGCCTGTATTGATAAGAAGTTAGACTGTGAGTTAGTGTAAACTTCGAGATTAAAACTAACGCTCTGGTCGGGGTTTAGGCTATTTATTTGGAGTGAACTAGGATATACATAGCCTTGGGGAGATGAGAGGGAGATAGATATGTTATTTAGTTTATAATTAGCTATATTAATAACCTTTAAAGTTACATTTGTCAGGGTTGAAGATGGAATAGTAGTAGTTAAAGGGGATATTAGTATTGGATTTGGGTTCTTAATTATTGGCATTGTGTAGAAATAGAGAGTTTCGCTATATGTTTGCCTTAAACCGTATGCATTGAAGTAGTTAATTGTTACTACGATCGGAATTAAACTTGAGAGGGTTGACTGAGGAATGAAAACTGGAAGAACCAAAGAGGTCTCTCGACCCTCCTTTAGATAACCAATACTAAAGGTTGAATTAAGTATTCCTGCGCCCTGAGATGAAAGGGTTACACTTAAATTATATGCATCTCCACTCCCTAAATTACTAATTATAAGAGTCACGTTGTTCAATCTTCCTTGAATCAAATTGTAATTGCTTGAGTAAACTAATATCCTTTCTTCTCCTAATACGTGAATTGGAAAACTTATATTCTGAGTGTATTGCCTTATTACTCCACCTTGTATTGCATAAAGTACTGCTTTCCCATAAATAAAATATGTCCCCTTACTCACTTGATCCAAATCAACGTTAACTGTGAACTGAGAAGAACCTTCATCCCCTTGAACAGGTTGCTTTACGTCTATTACATTTCCTCCAGTTATGTTATGGAAACCCCTAGGTAAATTAAGAGTTATCTCTATCATGCTTAAAGGGACAGGACTTACGTATTCGAAACTTAGAAAAAGAGTATTGCCCTTAGAGTTTGGAGCCCCAGTGAACTGGGAATTAGTTATCATTAACTGCGGAGTGAAGTTAGCTTGAATAAATATAGGCATCCTAAGGACTTGAGATGTGTTGAAGTAATTAACCTTCACTGGTACATAGAAGACTCCTGATGAAGCGTTTTGATATATAGATGCTATTACATTAATTGCCTCCGTGACTCCTGATGGGAGGCTCCCCACTTGAATGAAGGTCTGCTTAAAGCTAACTGGATATACGTTTTGGAGCATTAATGATACGTTTGTAGCGGTAACTGAACCTGTGTTCTGTATCTCAATAGTTAAGGGCAAATCAATTGCGCCAGGGAAGGATGTTTGAGGTGAAGATGGGGTACCCCACAGTGAGTTGAGTACGAAACTTACATTACCAGTTATTTGTACTTGAAAGGTTATATTTTGATATTGAATTGAGGACTTCTGAGTATAATAGCTGACGAGTAGGAACTCGTTGTAAACCCCTAGACTAGCCAACGATGATACTGAGACTAAAAGGGGGATTTCCACCTGTTGAAAGGGAGCTAGATAGGGGAAGAAGAAGCTTGGGCTCCCATTATAGTAGTTATAAAGGGTGAGAGGAAACGAAACTTGAGGTGTTACGGTTACATTATATAGAGGTGTTTGGGAGTTCACTATAGTTATCAATAGCTGAACGCCTCTTTCACCTGGGGAAACTTGCTGGTTTGGCGTGTTCCAAGTAGAATATGCATATAAGCTCTGAGACGTCCCAGTTTGTATTTCCAATATAGATATCAATATAATTGTCAATATAAGTAAATGCTTAGACCTCATTGCAGTTAAAACCATTTATTCAGTAATAAGTTCTAGGGAAAACTGTTCACCTCCTTCATTAATTTTAGTTATTTATTAGATATACATAATAATGAATACAACAAGAGGGCTAGGTGGTTTTAAATTAATAAGGGAATTCTATAGAAATTATGTTCAAAGGAATGGAAAGCTTATCCCTTTAGTGGGAGATTGGACTTTTTAATAGGAAAGCCAAATATTAAAGCTTTTTCTAATAAAAGCAACCAAATCCATAAGGTGAAGTACTCGTTGGCCCATTAAGCATGAATGTTAAGGATAAACCAAATCAATGAAATACCAAGAAGCAGAGACTGCTATTTCTCTATGTAGAGTTTGCTCAGAAATTTTAGCACTAGAGAAATCTCCACTTAATGAAAGTTTACAGACTCGAAAATGTTTATAAAGTCTATAAGACTAAAGCCATGGAATACGTTGCCCTTAGAGATGTTAATTTGGAAATAGAGAAGGGAGATTTTATAGCCCTAGTAGGCCCGTCTGGTTCAGGAAAATCAACTTTACTCTACATTTTAGGTCTACTTGAGAGTGCTACCTCTGGGAAGATTTACCTATTGGATAGGGAAGTTAGCAAACTAAACGAGAGGGAAAAGTCTAGGATAAGGAACAGGACAATAGGATTTGTATTCCAATCATATAACTTAGTAAACCACTTATCAGTTTATGAAAACATTGAGTTACCTCTAATTATTGCTGAAATACCTAAACATGAGAGGGAAAGAATGATAGAGAAGGTATTAGAAATTATTCCAGGGATTAGGGAGCTTGTTAAAAAGAGACCTAACCAATTATCCATGGGGCAGCAACAGAGAGTTGCTATAGCAAGGGCACTAGTAATTAATCCCGAAATAGTTTTAGCCGATGAACCAACTGCAAACCTTGACACGGCTACTGGTAACTCTATTGTTAATCTAATAAGGGAGCTGAACGAGGAACTGAAGATTACAGTAATCATGGCAACACATGACCCGGAAATGCTAAAATACGCTAAAGGCATAGTTAGGATAAGGGATGGAAAGATAGAATTACAGAAGTGAGCTTCTTCGCTTGTATCTCTTAAATAGAAACCATTACTAGGACGTTGCAATTCACTGAACAAGTTGGGGGACTGCAGAAGCTATTCTGATTTTGCTCTTAGTCAATTCAATGGCTACATTCTTGATTAACTTGGCCGTATTTCCCTTAATGAACTTTCCCTCTAATTCCCCGAAATACTTATCCCCTACCCTCAATACTATAGCCCTTGTCTTCGGTCTGAACTTTATTAGTTCCCCTTTACTTAATGCATTCCTCATAGCAACCTCCCCAGATTGAGAGGCTATCTGAGCCGATTGGGGAATGAACCCGTTTTTGAAAGTAGCGCAATCGCCAGCACCGAACACATCTTCATAGTCTACCGACATGAGGTACTCGTTTACCAGCATCCTATCATTTTTGGAACTCAAATCCCATTCCCTAATTAAACTGTTCCCTTTAAATCCTCCTGCAAAAACAACCAGTTCCCCTTTGATTAATCCCTTAGATGTTAGAGCACCCCCCTCAACTATCTCCTCAATGGAGGTCTTTAGCTCTACTTCCACACCAATTTCCTCAAGTAACTTCAAAGCATACCTTGAAGTCTCAGGACTTAGGAATGGCAAAAGCCTGTCCTCTGCCTCTATTAGTTTGACCTTTACCTTTGAATTAGCCTTTACTATAGACCCTGCCAGCTCAATCCCTAAAGGTCCTCCACCAGCTATAATTAAGGAGTTAACGCTTTTCACCTTATCCTTTAACTTCATGGCATCACGGAATCCCTCGTACTTTAATGAGTATCTCTCAGCCCCTTTAATCCTAGATAAGTCCTGCTCATATCCAATGGCTATTATCAATTTGTCATATTTTATGTTCTTCGACTGAGTCTCTACTGTCCTTTCCTTGAAGTCTATCTTCCTGACCTTTTCCTTCAAGTCCACGTTTCTCGGTATTAAAGCGGTCTCAGCTCCTTCACCCTCTATGAAGTTAACTAGTTTGGGAGTTAACTCAAAGTATTCCCTCTCATCAATAACAATTGCCTCCTTATTTATTGCCTTGGCAGAAATGCCAGCAAATCCTCCTCCTATAACTACGATCCTCATGTCTAATAAACCTCTATTTCCAAGATTTAATTGTTGTTTTCATCAATATAAGGAGTTATTTCTATATATCCGTTCCTAACTCCAATAGGTTTAGCGTACTTTACCAATAATCCCTTTCTTAGACCTTTATCATCAACATAATAAACATAATACTCATAGCCTCTCTCCTTATCTTCCTTTATTTTCTCTGTCCTCCATGTTCTGCGTGGATTTAGATTTGTCATTATTTGCTCAATAATTTCATTAGCTACTATTTTCTCAAAACTCCATATTAGACCGTAAATATAAATAACGTTGTCCGTGATTGTTGAATAAGTTAAAAGAGCTTCTGGCAAATCAATAAATAAGTTTTTATCCGCAAGGGAAAACTTAAAACCTCGCCTTTTAGCAAATTTAAGTTGACTCATTTCTTTCCCCAGTTTAAACTTAGATCCTACATTTTTAAATCCTGCCCCTAAAATATAAGTTAGATATAAATATATATATAAATGTACACAAACGTTTTTCATTTTAAGTAAATCCTCCATTACTTTGCCAGTAAATAGAAAAAGGTGAGGGAATGTGATAATTTAGCCCCTTTGACCACTTAATTAGTAAATCGTGGTTTTCATGACAACGTCCCTATAGATATAGATAATCAACGAAAAACAGTAAAGCTTATATTATAAAGAATTTATTTATATTATAATGATAAAAAGCTATGTTTTAAACTTGAGTCACAATGATTGGTCACTGAGAACACATGGAATAGGAGAAGATAAACTAAAGGTAGTAATGAGCAGGAGGATCCCATATAATGGCAAAGAAAATGTTATAGGCGAAATATATGCTGAGAGCGATTTCTTGTTAAAAGAGATCATTAAAACTATGAAGAGATCGAGGAGAGTCAACGAGGTGAATTTAATTGACATAGTGAAGACTAAAAACGATGTAAGGGCTACTATCCATGTCAACGTTGATCTTAAGGGGCTGAATCCTTTTTCGCGTTAACAGAAATCTTTTTATATTTGGTTATATCAACTTTTATTGATTAAGGATGACCTCTCACTAGAT
>Ga0208151_100098_pt1 | contig 45142 bp, 56 predicted proteins | sample ECH_Bhost_MetaG_FD_187130 | JGI IMG/M metagenome (GOLD analysis project Ga0208151, IMG submission 187130) | Hot spring microbial mat communities from Yellowstone National Park, Wyoming, USA - ECH_B host_MetaG (SPAdes) (version 2) | ecosystem: Environmental > Aquatic > Thermal springs > Hot... | reverse complement strand
CCTGGGGGTTTGGGGGGACAGGTGGATTTTCCTGGGAGACGACGGCCTATACGAAGGTGTCTTTGTGCACACCGGCGGCGAGAGGGGAGAGGTGGGGTACCTCAAAATAACTGCGCCGTATAGAGGGGATGCGAGAGTGGCCGAAGGCCCGCCTGTGATCGGCGAGTTCCTCCCTAGGGACTGCGGCTTCTACTCCCCGCTCACGAGGCGTTGCTATAGCGATTGGAGGCTGGAGGTCGTCAGAAAATGGCCGCTTGAGAGGATTGAGGCCAGTGCCTACGCCCTTGTATTAGAAGAGCTTCTTAACGAAGGCTTGGGGGGACCGCCTCCCTCCGCCACGACGTAGAGGACATCGTAGCTTTTTGTTACCTGTCTCGTTTAGTAGCGTTTAGATGCTGGAGAAGCCCGTAGCTTCTGCGAAATGTGGTGAGATATTGCGGCATGGGCCTCGCCAGATACGTCGAGCTGTTTACCGCATGTCAATTATCGTTTTGTACAATCTCTACTCCGGCATTTTATAAATGGCGCTCTCCAGACTTTCTCCACGTACGCCCAGGAGGTCGAGGCGGCCCGCTGGGTCGGCATAGCCTCCGCCATAGTCGACATCCCCTCGCTCCTCAACAACAGGTACTGGCTAGGCAATAGACGGCTCGCGGTGTTGGCGGCCACGAACGGGGTTTTGTGGGGTTTGAAATGGCTTTCTACGGCTACCAACACGCCTTGATTGATCTCCTCGCGGCCAAGGGGGTTGTGGCGGAGCCGGAGACTGTGCCTCTACGCAACACCCTGAGGGCTCTGGTGCCGATTGCCGAGTCGAGATATGCGCTGAGGAGGTGAGGAAGAGGCTTATCGAGCGGCGCTTGATATCTGGCGCTAAGTAGATAGTTGAGAGGTGTCTGGCTCAGTGCGCCGTGGGAGGAGGTAGGGCCTTGGGGGAGCGCGTTAAGATTGCTGGCCAGACGCCGCTCTTTTGATGTAGGCCACCACGTCTTCTACGTCTCTCCTCACCATCTCCTCGCTGGCGTATCTAGACACCTCGGCGTCTCCGTCAAGGCCGTTGTATTGGAACTCGTGCAGGTTCAAGGCCAGCTCGACCATTAGCCGTAGGTCTCTATCGCCAATTATGGCCGCCACCTCTCGCATCCTAGACGTCGGCATCACGGCGATAACCCACTCCCCTCTCTCCACGACTTTAGTGGGGCTCAGCCTGCGCCTGCCCGGGAAGGCGGCGACCACCTTATCCCTCTGCGCCGCGGCTACAGCCGCCAAATAGGCCTTGACCGCTTGAAATGCCTTGCCGGCGGCGCTTCGAATAACGCCGTTTTTCAAAAACTCCTCTGCGAGCTCCGCCTCGTACAAAGCCTCCTTTAGGCGGTCTCGCCGGTACTTCTCTAAATCCGCCCAAGGCTTTGAAAGAGAGAGCACGTCAATAACCACGGGGAAAAGATTTAAACCTTCCCCACGCTCCCCGCCACTTCAATAGGCGTTACGCCACATAACCGCCTCAACCTCGCTCTCTGTAAAGCCGGCGTTTCTTAACTAGTCAAGGTAGGCTCCGCCACACCACGGGATTTTCTGATCCAAGGGTTCACATGCCTTTCTACAGTCAATGAGGCGGGTCAAGACGTAGGGCTTAAATCCGCACACCGCTCTAAACTCCCACTACTAGTGGCGGCCGTAGCGATAAACCGCGGCGGGGAGCTGGCTACGAGAGACGATGATTTCGACATAGGGGAAGCCGCTAGAATCCTCGGACTACTTCTGAAGGTGACAACGCCGTGACGTCGCCTTTCGTCCACAGCGCAGAGCCGCTAGCGTCTCTTGGGAATTCGCCAGCCGAGAAGGAGGCCCCGACTGCGCTCCCCGCGGGCCTGCCGGAGGCCCGGCGCTTGGCGTTAGCTACGTCGTTGTAAATGTACAATTACGACGTTTCCCTAGCCAAGTAAACCCGTGGGGGTGGTGTCTGAACGCGACGTGGTGAGAGCGCTCGCCTGGAAAGCCTCGTTGACAGCCGCCGCAGGAGAGGCGGCCACCACCACAGGCCTGGTGTATATACTGACGACCCGGTAGAGCTCGCCGCGGGGAAATGGAGAAACGCCGTAGGGCGCGTCCTGGATAAAACCGGCGATTTATACTGCGTTGTTTCTCAACGCGATATAGTGGCGCTGTTACGCCGCGCGCAAAGCGCCCGCCCCCGGGCACACAAGCCTTTAAAAACAAACTTTTGTCTCTCCCCACTTCTGGCTATTATCAATATACGGCAACTGTCCAAGAGATGCGGGTAAAGATATTCCAAGCATTATTATGTTTAAAAGTGGTGGGGCATATTCGTGGTTCCGGTCTGGGTTGAGGTGTTGAAAAAGGTCTACCCCGCCTTGGCTAGGCACCACAACGCAGTGGTTGGAGGTTCTCAAGTTTTCTATGTAACTCTCGGCCTAGCGCTCCCCTCAAAAGACATAGATATATTCATAGAAGCATTCAATCCGATGTTTCTATCCCGCATAATTGCAGAGGCGCTTGGCCTCGGCGAGGAGAGGTACGAGGTCTTTAGAAAAGGCGACAACGTAATTTTCCATTTCTTTGTTCCGGTAGAGGTGGGCGCCGTCTCTGTGGAGGTTATGTCGAGAACTCACCTAGGCAAGATTTCAGAAACGCCCCTCTTTAACGAGGTGGCCTTAGTGAAACGCGACTGCGTCGAGTACTGGACGCTTAGCCTAGAGGCATACGCGGTGCTCCAGGCCACTAGGCCAGACGGCCCTAGGGACGTAGACGTGGCTAGGTTTAGGCTGGTAAAAGACAGAGTCGATTGGGAAAGGGCCAGGAGGATCGCTTCGGAGCTGAAGGTTAGAGATAAATTTGAAACCTTTTACAGACTTGTACATGTATGACTTGATTGTAAAATACGTCGAGACGGGGGATCCCACGTTTCTCGAGAAGGCTGCAAGAGAGGCACTGCGGAGCGGCGCCTTTCTAGAACACGTACTCGATCTGATCCTCATAACGCCTGTCGAAAAGCTCCCACCCTCCGCCCGGAGGCTGGCGGCCGGCGTTAAACATCTCGTGTCAACGGCCAACTGCAGCTCCCTACCCCAGCGGCTGGCGGTGCCTTGCGAAATCGCTAAGAGAAGGCTAGACTTTATAAAAGTGGAGGGGGAGGAGGTGCCGGAGGTCGAGGCGCTGGGCGTGGATAGGGTTATCTACGCCTTCTGCAAGGCGACCGGCACCGTAGTGTAAATCGCCGTATTTTTAGACGCGACGCGGCTTAAATTCATGGCCTCTAACCAATTCTCCAGTTGTGCCAAGTCCCTACTTCTATCAGAGGGAATAGCTGGACGACACACAGCCTATATTTCACGACAAGCCCGATGGGCTGTGGCTGTCCGCCGCTGGCCGTTGACATGAATATAAACGGGCGCTTATCGGCAGTTCTCGCTCTTACTTCGACCGGCTGTACCACGTCCGCGCCAGCTGGCGGCTGGATAACGAGCTGGACAACTCCCTCTCAGGCGCCCACTGTCACATTCTCCGCACGGGATACGCCACCTGTTGCGGCGAGGGCTGCGTCGAGGAGAGAGACGCCGTTGACAACCTCGTAAGGAGCTCCCAAGCTTCTTGTTCTCCTCATGAGCTCCCAGTCGGAAGCCGCGGCATCGCGTGTACAGCGATGCGCGCATCTTGCCTAGGGAGACCTCGGCAGGTCTCCTGGCTTTGATATGTGAGGCGCATAGCCTCGAGACGTGGTCTCTCAACCACGCTCCGCCACCGCCGGCGCACCTCCTAAACCCCACGCCGCTTCTCACCACGTCGTTTTGTATGGAAGCGGGAACCCGACGACGCAGGCGTCAACGACCACTGCGTATACCCCGGCCACGCGGTCAGCCGCCACACCGGCGGGACCTTGCCTCCTCCGCCCAGCGCCCGTCCCCCCTACATGTGGCACGGCGGGGCGGCTTGGCATATACGCTTGACTAACGTCTTCGATCTGCCGAGTATCGACGTGGATGCGGCTCCGGCGGCTCCCACCGCCAGGGCGTATACGGGATGTGTGGGGGGCTGTTCCCACCAGAGCCATATCTCGCCTGCCCCGAATACCAGCCGCGCGGGCATGGACAGAAGGCCGCCCACTATGTTCCACAGGAAGATCCACACAACCGCCACGAGCCAGCTGCCGTGGAAGACGCCGCTCCGCACCCCGAAGAGCAAGGCCAAGGCCACAGCCACGAAAAATCCAACTAACGCCAACGCCACAAGCCCAGGCGCCGTCATGGAGAGAAAGAACAACAAAAACACCGCGCCCCCCGCCGCCACGTAGACAAGCGGAAGCCTACAGGCGTAGTAGGCAATCTGCAACAACAAAAACACATAATACCCAAAACCCATAAACCCAACCCACAACCTAAACCCCCACCACAAATCCAAACCCACAAAAAAGCCATACACAAAATACGGAAAAGAAAGAACGACAGGAGACAAGACGAGAAAAAGAAAAGGCAAAGAAAAACCCACCCTCATTTGTTCACAAAAACGAGACAACATCACCTCTCCACAAACGCGACATCATCTGTCACCCTCATGCCAAAGACCCAATGCCGCAGATATTGCAGATCAAAGAACGCGTTGGGATCTACCGCGGGCATCGGCGAGGTGATGGGCGACCGCATGCATAGGTGTGCAGAATCAGTCCCCACTCTGACGTCGACGATCTCTATGACTCTGTCTCTTGTAGAGCCGCCCGTCTCAAACGCCACTTGGTAAAATTTGTCGAATATGCCGGAGCGCCAATAGACCTCCACGTACTCCTTGGTGATGGACATCGTCATGGCTGGATGCAACAAGTCCCGCAGATCGAACACCCTATCGATAAACCAACCCAGCGGGCGGATATCAAGCCGAAAAAGTCCAGCACTGCCTTCACGGCTTGAGACAACTTGAAGGCCCACGTCATCCACCAAGGCTCCTCAAATATATCTCTCCAGACGTTGATAGGCAACCACCGAAACCCCCCATATTCACCCCCCTCGACAGATTTATCCCACTTGATATACACGTTGACGCGCAACGCTCGGAGCTCCTCAAACTTGTCTCCCTTGGCATACACAACGACAGGCCATGCGTAAGCCTTTGCAGGCTTACCTCTAAACCACACTCCCTTAATTCCGTAATCACTCGGAGACTCCACGGCGAGGAAATCGGCTACAATCCCACTGGCCGCGCTGTATGTCGCTATGTTTATCAACGCCGCCGTATAGTTCACCTGGGGCAAACTAGCAGCGGTGCATGCTCTTAGAGTCTGGGAGAAGAAACCTCTTAAAACAAGATATAGCCATTTATTTACATTTTTGTCTATGTAGTTTTCGGCGAATCTGCGGCCGGATATGTCGGTTCTGTATATTTTCACCTCGGAGGCCGGGAGGCTGAAGGAGACTTTTATCGCGACAGCCTTATCTCTGGCCCTGGCCTCGTCGTACCAAAGCCCCACTGCGTCTGGGCTTAACGTCGCCGACCTCTGCACCTCGTATATACATGCGCCGTTGTTGTAGCTAGAGGCGGAGAAGGAGGCGGAGTCTAGACGGATGTGGCCGAACTCTCCCACGTAGGTCGTGACTGTCAAGGTGGGGCATGGAGGCGCGCTCCAAGGCACGTACACAGTCATGTCGAGGTTGAGCGTCTGGGCGTAGTAGCCGTCTGCCACAGAAAACGGGCCGAATATTAGATTCCTCATAGGGGGATTTAGTAGGTAGTAATAGACAGCGCCCCCGACGTTTTGCGATCTGTCCGCGGGCCCGATGCCTAGGAAGTAGGCGCCGCCTGCGGTGGGTATTGCGTTTTTTCTAAACCCTAGGGTTGCGTTGGCGCCTACGACGTAGTCTCCGCTGTAATACGGCACGAAGCACAGCTCCATTCCGATAAACTGGTTGGGCCAGCTGAGGGGGATGGAGGTCGTGTATGTGGCGTATCCGTTCCTCAAATCTACGGCCCACTGCCCCAGCAAGCCCCTCTTGTCCAAGGTGGCCGGATCCACAGCCCACACCTTCACGATCCCCCTCCCGACAACGGCGCCGAGGCCGTAGCTACTCGTGTAGACATACCAAGCAGTCCTCCACACATACGTCGCGTTGTAGCCCACAGAAGCCACAGTAGGATTCTCTAGTATGACGAAGGCAGAAGAATCCGGCATCAATACGTTGAGGCAGACCTCGTTGTCTGCATTTATCCAGCCGGTGTACTGCCGGTAGATAAAAGCCCCGTCCGGGGAAACCGGCGTAGATTGGGCGTATTGGTGTGGAGAGAGTTGGCGGCCTTCTCCTACCTCCTTACCTAGAGGTTTTCCGGCGGGCGGCTTTGTCCATTCGGCTGCGGCTTTGGGGGCTGTGGGTTTGGCGTCCGGCTTGAGGTAGCTGTATGTGGCCACCACGTCCGGCGGCGCCTCGACGAGTTCCACGACAGTTCCGTTGAGGTGGATTCGCAGGATTCCGCCTCCGGCGTCCGGAGGCGCCTTCGCCCCCAGCGCCTCCCGCGGGAGGTATATCACGGCCTTTTTGAAACTCCACGTGGGTATGTCGACCGCGGCGTTGGCCTCGACCCAATACGCCCTGTCCCACTCCCCCACGTAGGCCACGTGCACAGGCTTGAAGTCCCGCCCGTCGTAATACGCAAGGGGCGGGATTTCGAAATCCCCCTCCACGAGCACCGCCACGTCGGATCCCCCCGCCGGGGGCCACCCCCCACGACGGCGGCTCCGGCCAGGGCAGTTATCAACGCCACGGCCAAGACGTAGGCCGCCAACCTGGGATTGGCCACATTCCAACCGGCAATCCCAATTTTATTTTTACGTTCGACTTTTTCTAGAGTTATTTTCAATATTTCCGAGAATCGTAACTATATGAAAAATGCGACCGCTCTGGCTTGTTGCGGATCTACCGCGTGCAGACGGCTAACGAGGCTGAATTCGGGACCTCTAGGCGGGTCTCGCGGAAGGCGCATCCCCCCACCCAGGCGGTGATTACCTCGACACGCCGACGCGGGACCGAGGGAATCCCACCCCCAGCGCCATGCAATTCTATTATTATGGACAGGCGCCCCTCTTAAAGCGAAGAAACCGTAGTCTTAACACCTCCCAGCGGGGTGGCCGGGCGGTCCAAGGCGCGGGCCTGCTAAGGTAGGCGCAGCGAGGCCCCAACGTGGTGTTTATCGACCTCTACGAAGACGGGGCGAGGTTCCAGGTGACGGCCGATCCCAGGCTCCCCATCTTGGAGCGCATATGGCGTGGGGATTACGTGGGGGTTGAGGGGCCGGTGGTGAAGACGCAGAGGGGGACTACGCAGTTAAGGCCGTCTCGGTCGCGCTTCTGGCTAAGGCAGTCCAGCCGCCTCCGGAGTGGGGCGAGGTGGATAGGGATTCGCCATTTTACATGCGGTACCGCTCGGTGGCGATGGTGCTTGACCTGCAGCTTAGGTGGCGGGTCGCGGCTAGGGCCCGGTTCATACAAGTGCTTAGGGAGGCGATGTGGAGGCGGGGGTTCGTCGAGATCCCCACGCCTGTGCTCCAGCCCATATACGGCGGCGCCGGCCGCTACGCCTCTGCGTTCAGAGGGTCCCCCAAGTCCCACCGCTCACGCACCGACCACCTCGATGTTTCGCGTTAACGGCGTTCTGTTATGCGCGCAGGTTTTAGGTATGAGCTGAGTTCGTAGGGTTTGGCGGTCGTGGTGTTTATCATGTCGACCGGGCTCTTGTTTGACCTGGGGGCTGGTATTGACACAAGGCGGCTCCTCCGAAAGACGGGATGGCTTGCCTTTTCGATCAGCCTCTAGGCAGGTCCGTGGGGAGAAACTTTTAAGGGCGGGCTCCCTCCGTGTTATGAGTAGTGTTGTGTGGGTTTTAGTTGTGGTGTTTGTGGCGGCGGCCGGGCTGTATTTCGTCTACATCTCCCAGCAGGGGAGAGGCGCGGCGGGGACCTCCACCTCCGCAACTACGACACCTCAGCACGCGGGAACTCCGACACCCACACAGACGCCTACATCCCCCAACGCCCACGACCGCCCAGACGCCGGCGCTGCAGACCACGACAGCCGCAAGTCAGACGGCTACGTCGACGTCGCAGACCGCAACTCCGGGTCCGACCGCTACGTCGACGTCTACTGCCCAACAGCCCGTCGCCTCGTAGCCCCAGTTCGGGGCCAGGAACCACGAGGTTAACTATACCGGAACCATGATGCTATATGTCGGCGACGCGCCGGTGAAGATAACTGGGTGGGAGGTAATCGGGGTCGGGCCTCTGGGGAACTACAGCTTCGGCTGGACTGTGGCGAGCGACTCGTCTGGCTCGGTTGTCGAGACGATATATAAATACGCCACGGAAGGCAACTTGACGTATGTAGTGAGGTGTATACCGGGCTTCTGCGCGGCGGAGACCGTGGCGACCGACGGCGCGATGTACGTCTTTCTCCGCGGCGTCAACGCGACCCGGGTGGAGAAGGGCCGTTGCACCCACCTCGGCTACACTGGCGTCTTGTATGAGGAGAAGAGATACATGGGGCCGGAGTTGCTTTCTAAGCTTCTGGGCGAGGTAAACGGCGCCGCCACCTACACAGCGGAGATATGCGAGGTCGCGGGGGGTTCAGCTAAAAGGTGAATGGCGTCATAGAGATGGCCATAACGGAGCAGGGCCGGACCCTGACCATAAGGGCCGAGGTCAATGGCGCGGCTGTGAGCGTGAGGCCCTTCGACCCTGAGAGATACCGGCAGATACTGCAGGAGGCCAAGGCGGCCCAGACGGCGAAGGCTTAGAGACGCAGGCGTGTGTTCTTAAACGGTTTTTGTCGGCGTCCTGTAGCGTTGCAATCACGCCGTTTGGCGTGGATACAGTTTTAGACGTTAACAGGCAACTTGACGAGGTTTGCATCGACGCAGGAGGAGCACGAAATCTTCGAACTCGGCGACCTGAGGGGGAGGTTCGGCGGCAGGGCCGGCTGGGCATGCGGAGGAGGCTCGTGTATAAACGTCTCTTCCCCGATCCCGAAGGGCGGTAGGGGGAAGCTGGGCGACTTGTTCCCTCTGGCGAGGCTGTTGGGGCTTGATGCCGACGCCGAGATAGAGTCCGTCGTCGAGATCTCCGACGACCAGCCGAAGGCTTATATGGAGGGCGAAGGCGTCTACGTGCGACTTATTTGCACCGCAGAGGAATACAGACCGCTTAGGTGAGCTGTAGAGCTTTCAGCATGTCTTCTCTGAGCTTTTGGACATCTTCTCTTGTCAGCAACCGCTGGATCGTCTCTTCTATCTCCTGTGGGCCTTGTGTGGGGTTTATATGTAGGAGGTCTTCCAGCGACGGCGTTACTAGGTAGAAGTGGATCACCAGGCGGCGGCTCCTCATGTAGTTGATTTCGCATCTAAATGCGGCAAATGTGTTGCTCAGAGTTGTGGGGGGTTCGCACCTATGTGTTGGTCTAAATTGGGTAGGAAAAGACGTTGTAATACGTGTTTCTATTATCTCTTTGCCGTAGTATTGGAAAAGATAGTCAGTTGTGTATATATCGGTGTCTCTGAGGATTAGCACGGTTGCTTCTCTGGGGATGGATCTCATCTGACTTATGAGGATCTTCAGGTTTTCATCTAGGTTCCCAACTCCTTTTTCTACCACAATGGGCAGATGTCTCGGCGGCTCCTCATGTATCATCCATATTAACTCACTCTTCTGGTTAAGGGCATAACGTCGCGTCTTTATTGGGCCTTGGAAGAGTTTGCTAAGGAGGCGGTAGTCGTTTTGGCCTTCACAGAGTACTAGGGCCCGCATTGTGGGCTTCTGACGCATTATGGGCCTCTGAGGTCGTTTTTGAGCTTGGTCAGGTGTAGCCAGGCTGTTTCTCCGCTTAGCTCCTCGTAGTCTATGTAGCCTTCGGGGAGGCGGTAGAGCCTTAGTAGTTTGATGCGGTGCAGGTCGTTTCTTCTTTTTGCCTTTTTAAGGAGGTATCGGATAAATTCCAGCGACTGCGTTGCGGCGATGAATTGGGTTGGTGCGGTTAGCATCAGCTCGGCGGTTCTTCTCAGGTAGCCGGGGTGCATGTGGAGCTCTGGCTCATCTATTACTGCCAGGTCGACCCGTTTCACGGCCAGTATCAGCATGTCGATTAGAGCTCTGAAGCCGGATCCCATGAGTTCTAGGGGCACCGCTACTCGCTGGTTTTCGTGCTGTAAGACGACATGTTCCTCGCGGATGTCAACCACGTAATTAACGATTTTCCGTATCTCCTCAACTAGTTGGATCTGTTCCAGCGGCCCGAGGTTTTCCGGTTTCAACATCCTTTTTGTGACGAAGTCCGCTACTTTAAGCGAAGCCGGTAGCTGAAGTTCTTCCAACTTCTGTCCCACTTTTTGTACTGCTTCAGTAATGTATGGGCTAATTGCATGCGCGATCTCAACAATAGATCTGTGACTTGGAGTGAAGGTATCCTTAGGAATCTTCATCATTCTTTCTAGTCGTTCCGCGATTTGATAAGCAATATCTGGTGTGGAAAACCTGAAAGGATCGGAGGACATAAGCGGAAGTGTGAGTGAAGACTTATCAGCATGTACTGTAATTATAGGGTTTTTTAGCATCATATTTGCTATGATATCGTATGAAATTTTTAAAATAATTTCTCTAAAATAATCAAATGTTTTAAAATATTTATTGAAGACGCCATGTTCTTCATATAATTGACGAAGAATCGAGTCCGGTATCTCTATCATTTCGTCGATATGCGCGAGTATGTCCCAAATCTCTTCATCGCCTCTAGGTTCTTGAAATATCTTTATTTTTATATCAACTTTATCTATGGTTCCCTCTATTTCTGCGTAGGGTTTTTCGCTAGTCTTATTTACAATATATGGATATCTTCTTGAGAGTATATTAGGTAACGCGGGGGTATCTAGGGCATCCCTAAACCTAGACGGCGCCGCGGCGAGGAGCACAACTGCCTCTAAGAAGGCTGTTTTTCCGGTGTTGTTTCTGCCCACTATGATCGTTATGTCTGCCGGCTCTGTCGAGATCTCCGTCAAGGGGCCGAAGTTTCTTACCGCAATCTGTTGCAAACGTGCCACATATATGCGTTGGTTGCTATATTAATTTGGTGATTCTTCCAATGAGACCTGCGCGTAGGGCGTGGTCGGCTAGTGTGATTGCGGTCATGGCTTCTAGGGCTTTGGGGGTCGTATCCGTCTTTGAGCCGTATGGCGGCTGGGCCGTTATCTGCTTTGGATTATGGCGCATATCCAATGTAGGGGACAGACGGAGAAACTGTGCCGCGCCGACGAGTGGTCTGTCTGGTTCTTCCTCCGTTTCGGCGCCGATTCTGGCGTCAAGGACGATAAGGGCGAGGCGTTAGTTACCACATCGCCGTATCTACGACTGTAAATTACTTTTAGTCGTCTCATAAATTCGTGGGTTATGAGGTCTGGATTAGAAAGGCGTTGAGGTTTAGGGACTACGCCGAGGAGGATCTAAGAAGCGGCAGATACGACTCGGCCGCCTTCTTCGCACAACAAGCCGCTGAGTTTCTGCTAAGGGGCGTGTTGATTAAGCTAACCGGCTCCCGTCCGCTGACGCACGCTGTATCGGAGCTGTTGGCATATCTAGCGAAGACGCTAGAGAAGCCCGTGCCTGAGGACGTGATGAAATGCGCCGAGGCCCTGGAGACGCACTACATACAAGCAAGATACCCAGACGCGCGGCTCAACGAATACAGAAAATGGGAGGCGGAAGAGGCCGTGAAGTGTATGGACGCCGTGTGGGGATATGTTCGAGAGGTGGCTGGAGGCCTTGCGTGAGGTGGCAAAGGCCAGGGAGGAGGAGGCGCGCAAGCTCGTAGAGGAGCTCTGCAGGGGGGCGCTTGCTGTCGCCCTCTTCGGCTCCAGAGCCAGAGGCGACTACACGCCGCTGAGCGACTGGGACCTGCTGGCGGTGATCGAAAGCGGCGACTACCGGGTGGAACACAGAGGGGTCGGCCAGGTGGTCTGGCTACCGCTGGACAGGCTGAAGGAGGTCCTGGAGTGGTCCATGGTGGTGCTAGACGCCGTGATGGACGCGAAGCCCATATGTGGCGACTGGGGAAAGCTGGAGGAGGTCAAGGAAAAAGTGCAGGAGTACATCAAGAGGAGAGGACTTGTGAGGACAGAACACGGCTGGCTACCCGCCTAACCACGCGGCGAACATCGTCAGGCCTTCGCCTTAAGGACGCCGGCTCAGGGGGCTTGTTGCGCGCATGGATCAGTACCGGCGGCTCTGCCGCGGAGGTGGCGTATTATAACCACTACCGTGCAGCCCAAGGGCCGCTATGACGTCGCCGCGGTCCCCAGGGCCCTAGAGGCCGTGGCCGCAGTATAGCCGGCCACATCCTATGTGCGACTCGTCAAAAGAGAGAACCGCTAAGGGCAAATCCGGCCCGATCCCTCGGTCTGAGGCGTCGCGGTTGGGACGGGGCGCGGCCGGCCTAGAGGCGTCGTGGCTCGCGGCCCGGCCGCCGTCCCCGCCCATGTACGGCCGCTGGGCCTTATAGAGATATATATTATATAGTTTAAAAATATAAAATTATTGTTGTTTAGGTTTTAGATAGATTTTGTTGCCTATTATAGCGTTGTTCGGTATTAGTACTTTCGTGCCGTCGTTCTTTATCACCGTGGTGAATAGAGTGCTTACGTCCTCGACTACGCCGTCTTCGCCGACTAGGTTGACCGAGTCCTTTATCTTGAAGGGCCTCGCTATCAGGAGGAAGAGGCCTGCGACTGCCTGGCCTAGGACTTGCTGCGAGGCGAAGCCTACCACGAGGCCTATGAAGCCGCCGAGGGCGACGCCGGCCGCCCCGCCGGCTACTCCGCCTGCAATCGCGGCGAGCATGGCGCCTATGCCTATTATCCTAATTATGTTCCGCACGGACGCGGCCACCGAGTGGTCGTACCTGGCCCTCATGCTCCAGTAGAAGAACTCGGCGACTCCCGACACTATGTAGTAGCCGAAGAGCAATGCGAGCAGTATCTGGACGTAGCCCTCGTAGCTGGCGGCCGCTATGCCGAATTGGGGCAACAGCGTCGACATGACGTAGTGGACGGCGGCCGATATGACCACGTACACGACGACGTACACCACTATCTTGGCCATCGTGGCTCCTGTCTTTTTGGCTACCTCCGAGCTTGGGAGTGGGCCTTCTTGGCTCATGGGGATGATGCCTTGGGTCCTAATAAGATACCTGTGTCTTACAAGAATAATATATATAGATATCAAGTATGTTTTATTATTTATCAATCTAGGTCTATCTGATTTCTTCGCGGCTGTGGAGTCTCAGTGCGGTTAGGAGTAGGGCGGCGGCCGCGGCGGCGGTGAAGGCGAAGGCGATGGCGCCGCCTTCCCCGACGGCCGTGTAGATGTAGCTAAATGCGAGGCTTCCCAGAACTCCGCCGACCGCCTTCCCTGTGTAGAGCACCCCGTTGTTGGCCGTGGCGAACCTGGCGCCGAATATCTTGCTCGACGCGTTGAGGTAGAGGACTATGAGGGAGCCGCCGAAGAGCCCTATGAGCACAGTGCCGGCCGTGTCTAGGCCCAGCGCGAACAGCGCGACGCCGAGCATGGACGCGCCGAGCCCTAGGTATATCGTGTTGAGGACGCCCCACACGTCCGCCACCTTGCCGAGGACGGGCCGCGCGATGCCCACCGCCAGCGGGTATATGGACGCCAGCAATACCAGCTCTGCGCCCGAGCTGACTAGGTGGAGCGACGAGGCCAGCGTCAGCAGAGGCACCGAGCCCAACGCGTAGGAGGCATAGAGCAGCCAGAACCTGGCGTCTCTGGCTGCCTGTATGGGCGTCTTGCCGGATAGGCCGCGGGGGTAATCGGCGACGGCCATCAACGCCGGCAGGACGGCGAGCTCCACGGCGCCTATCGCCAGCGCGACCTCCCTGAAGCTACCCGCCAGCGCTATTATGGGGTTCGCCACGGCCGAGCCGAGGCCGAAGCCCAGGGAGACGAGGCCAGTTGCGAGGCCCATCTTTTCTTGGTACCACTTCACGGCCAGGTTGAACGCCACTCCGTACAGGACGCCCTCGCCTATACTGCCCAGAGCCCACGCGGCGTACAGAGCCGCCAGATTGGGGGCTATCGCGGCGCCTATGAAGCCCAACGCCGATAGTAGGGCCGACGCGACCCCGACGGCCCTAGGCCCTTTGACGTCGGCCAGCCCGCCTCCTACGGGCTGGGCCAGGGTCGACGCCACGACGTAGATCGAGAAGCCGGATGCCACCAGGACGGGGCCCAGCCCGAACTCACGCCCGAGGAGAGGCCCCAGCAGATTCCAGGTATATTGATAAAGGGAGTTGAAGCACATGGTCACAAACCCTATCAATAAGTACGTCGCCCTTCGCACTGGCCCACCTCTTTGGGGTAATAAAAATAATTGTCGACCCCCGGCCCCTGCGGGGTTCCTACCTCTTCAGGAGTCTGGCGAGCATTCCGAATATCACTACGGCGAAGCCGGCGCCGGCCACGAGGTCTCCCAGCATTCTGAGCCATATCACGTCTATCACCACGGGCTCCTGCCAGAAGCCCGGCGCGCCTGACGGCGTGTATAGGGTCTTGGTGAACCAATAGCCTTGAGACAGCTCTTGCTGCATCTGTAGAACCGCCAGCGGCTCCAGCGTCAGCAACACCTGCAGGTAGAAGCCGACGCCGATAATCACGGCGGCCCACCTCATGAACCTCAGGTCCCTGTCGCTGAACTTGCCCGACAGGTAGAAGGCCGCTACCCACATCAAGATGCTCGGCACGCCGTAGGCCAGCGGGAAGGCCGCATGGGCGTGGGCCATGGTGCTCTGGGCGTCGTGCAGGAAGTAGTTGAGGGCCGGGGCGTTTATGAACGCAGCGCCTAACACCACAACGCCTATGCCCCCTCCGATGCCGGCCACCAACGCGTAGGTGAGTAAAGTCTTCTGGAGCTCTGTCTTCGCCCCTCCTCTCCTCCAGATCACTATGGCGTAGATGATCATGAAGCCGAGGGGCACGGCCTCAAGTACGCTGACTATGGCGCCTACGTACATCCAGAACGTCGGGAGGCCGGTGAAGTAGTAGTGATGGGCCGTGCCTATCATGCCGGTTACGATCTCGCTCGTAGCGTCCAGGCCGACGACGGCCAGCGCGAGCCGCTGCGGCACCAGACCCGCTATGAACAACAGCACGGCGACTACGGTCACCACTATCGGAGGCCAGAAGCCCTCCACGTACGCGTGGATGGTCATCCACCTGAAGTATTCATCCACCTGGAAGTTCGGCCAGGGCGCGACCACGGGAAGCGCGCCGATGAACGTGCCCGCGGCGGCGCCCGCTATAGCTATCGACAATATCTTGGCGAACGGCTTGAGCGGATCCGCAGCCGACTTCGACGCTCTGTACCACAGATATGAGAAATAGCCCAACGCCGCGGTCAATAGGAGGAGCCAGAGCGTCCCCTGGTCTATGGCGTCTCTGCCCTGGCTGCCCACTATGAACCACCAGGGCGATGGGATATAGCCGAGGTAGCTCAGCCAGATCCCGAAGAGATCGCCGAGGGCTACGGCCACGCCGAGCGCCAGCACTGCTAGCACCTGCGTCTTGGTCGGCTTCACGCCGAAGTAGGGGAATACGAAGAGCGAGAACGTTAGCCAAGTCAGGACTATCCAGAGTATGGCCAGGTTGTAGTGGAGGGCGCGGGCGACGTTGTACGGCAGTATGGACAGCAAATTGACGCCGTAGAGCGACGGCTCGGTGTATAGATGCATCACGTACCCCCCGAGCAGGCCCTGGACGCCGAGAGCCAATCCGAAGAGGGCGAAGCCCCAGAGAGTCAGACGTTGCGTCCCGTCGGGCTGCGGGAGCTGTATCGGAGTCCTGGGGTCGTGCCAGTAGTCGAGGAACTTAACTACGATGTAGGCGGCCATGGGCATCACCGTCAGCAGTATCGCGATTATCATGCCCCATGAGGCGTAGATCACGTTGTTCGTCGGGGCCAGCAAGCCCGGCATGTACGGAAAGCCGTTGGTCCAGTTCTCCAACGCTATTAGGGCGGTCCACGTAAAGTATGCGGTTAGGTCCTTCACGACCGATCTGTTGAGTATCAAGTTGGGCTTAAGCCTATACTGGGACGAGTTGGGCCCCAACATCTGCGCGTAGTAGTCCACGGCTTCGTAGAAGCCGCGCGCGAAGGCGTCGCTTACAACGACGTCACTGCCGTCGAGTTTCGGCGTCAACTGCGCCTTTATGGCCGCCATCGCTGTGGCGTTGCCCTGGGGGACTGAGCTGAAGCCCAGGCCGTGGGCGGCCGAGTCCTCGAGGATTCTGAGGGTGTACGACGTGAAGTCTATGCCGTAGTAGGCCCCCATGCCCAAGACGGACCCGTAGTCCATCAGGCCGTATTTCTGGAAGTAGTATTTCCCCATCACGATGTCGTTGCCCGTGAACAACACAGCGCCGTTGGCCGTGACCACTTCGTCCGGTATTGGGGGGATGTGGGTGAACGTGTAGTAGGCCATAAGCGCATATGCGACATACACCAGGATCGTGGCCGCCAGAATCACGGCCGGCCAGATACTTTTACCGTTGGGCATGGCATTGCCACATCTGCAGAGTGTAATGCCTTCTGGTTAATCGGATTAACCTTCCGCTCGGCGGCTAGCTCTATTCTCGTGGAGGGCCTCTAATGATTTGAAACGAAAAAACGAGACGTTTCTACGGAATTCATACGTGTGTATTTGAGGCCATGTAGTGCGTTGCCCCGCGACGCCGTGGCCCATCTCGGCTTTAGGGTTGAAGGCGGCCGGGTGCAACACATAGTGTTGACGGCCAGAGGCGCTGTGGCGGTCTCCAAGAGGTGCGACGACTGCGTGTTCTATAGGCTGATGTCGTCCAGCTACGTACGGGGCACGCCCTCCATAGACAACGGCGTCATAAAGGTAATTGTCGCGGATACCAGGGGAGCCCGGAGGGTGTTGGCAGAGCACAGGGGCCAAGTCATATCGGTGACCCCGGTGAAGCGTAGCTCCCTGGTCCTCACCTATAAACAGAGGGAGGTCCTGCTGGCGCTGGCCAACGGCGACTCCATATCGATATTGGCGCGGTCCAGCTCCAGATCCAAGGTGGCTGTTTACAAACTGTTCCGCAAGGCGTTGAGAAAAGTAGTAGAGCTGGTTTAAAACGAGGGGCACTGTGTTTTGCGCTTTGAGAGGCCGATTTTAATCGGATTCACGGGCCCTCCCGGAGCGTTAATCAACGCGATATGCGGGCTGGGACTCGCCGGCATCGCCGTCTTTGAGGGAAGGCTACCTCTCCAGTTCCCCGTCCGTGGGCCGAGACACCGCGCGAGGCCGCGAACCACAGAACTTGCGGCCATCTCCATCTCGCCCGGGACTGCTCGGAGCGCTCCGGGGCCATCGGCTGTTCAAAAATGGGCAGAAAGGACTGGGCCGTCATCTGGCTAATCACGGCGGCATCTACAATCGCGTTCGGTCTCTACTACGGCCGGCACTCCAGTCGATCTTGTCGGGCGATGTTCCTCTGGCTCTGGCCCTCCACGTGCCTGTGTTGATTACGTACTTGGCGGTAGGCGCGTACTTGTTGAGGTATATAGACGTGGAGGTGTATCTACGCGGGAGGCTCCTCGCCGAACAAGCGGCGTACGCCCTCCACGCTCTGGCGGATCCCTACATCGCGGCGGCGGGGCCCATCTGGCTTGCCGCTGGCTTGACAGCCCTGGCATCGAAATACGGCGCATCGCATCTCCGCGAGATAGGCGGAGAGGTCGTGTTGTCGATAATCGAGGCGTTTATAGCGGCTACGGCCAATATACTGAGCTTCGCAAGGCTTGCGATAATCTACATAGCCCACGGCATATTCACGTCGGCCGCGCTGTCCCTTCTGGCGTTGCCGGGCGGCGTAGCTCTGTATTTTCTGGCGCAGTTGCTGATAGCCGGCTTCGAGGGGTTTCTGACGGCCATACAATCGCTTAGGCTGATATATTACGAGACGCTCTCCAAGTTCTACAGAGGCTCTGGGCGGCTCTTCGAGCCGTTCAGGCTAGGCGAAAGCGCCGACATGCGGAGGGAATCCGCCAGCTAGCAAACACAGCGTAGCTACTGCGCGGAGGTTCTAGCCTCCATACGGGCGGCGAGAAGACGGCCCAGATCGAGGCTCGCAAGAGGGAAAAGCTTAAAAACCACTAGAAATATATGTAAAGGGGCCCGTAGCTCAGCCTGGTAGAGCGGCGGAGGATCGACGTCCGCCGCGGCTCTTAAGGGCGAAGGCGCCCGTGGAAACCCGTAGGTCGTGGGTTCGAAGGGGATGGCCCCGAGAGTCCCACCGGGCCCGCCATGGTTTTCTCGGCTATATGTAGTGGCGCACACTGTCTGATCCGCGGCTGGATGACTCCGGCAACGCCGCGGCGTATACGTCCAGAAGGCCGGCCTGCACATAGCATCGATACGCCACTCAGCGACGCCCGTCTATCAGTATCGCGTTTAGGCTGCAAATCGTCTTCTGCAGGTCTCGCCAGGTTAGCGGCTGGGGCTACTGCCTCAACCTAAACGGCTTGCCTTCGTAGAGCGCCTTCTCGGCGAGCTCGGGGGCGGCCTTCTCGAGCTCGTCCTTCAGATATACTGCCTCTCTGGATGCTCAACGCGTTTAATCGCCAAGAGGCGGAGGGGAAACGTCTTGTCGTAGGGGCAGGCCAAGGCGTCCATCAACCTATACTTCATAGGTCGTCAATTACCCGATAATAAATTTGGGCCGCGCCGGGCCTCAGGCCCCCTACGAGCCGCGTGCTCTGTGTGGCTGGAGGGCGTACGCGGCGGCCGCGGTTGGGGCTAGGGGTATCAGCGGCCAGCCGTTTAGGGAGTAGACGACGTAGCCGCTTGGGTTGGGGACGAGCCAGAGATACAGCGACACGACGGCGGCCCCCGCCAGCTCGTTTATCCTCTTCCTGCCGTCCCAGAGGAGCGCGGCGGTGGCTAGGGCCTTCGCGGCGATGGGTACGGCGAGAGGTATGGCGTAGTCTACATGGTATATGGGCGGGTAGCTCAGCGCCATCCATCCGCCCACCAGGAACTGATCCGCGGCGGCGCCCAGCGCTAGGAGCGGCAGAAACGCCAGCTTTGCGGGCCGGCTCTGCACGGCGATTAGCCCGGCGGCGCCGGCTAAAACCAACGCGGCCTCCATGAGCCTGAAGTGGTAGGTGTCGGCGAGAATAACCACGGAGTCCACGGCGGCGAAGGCGAGGCCGAGGTGCCATCGGGAAGGCACCGCGGAGGCTACCGCCGCGGTCAGCATTATGAAAAAGTAGCTGTATATGGTGTGGGGCAGGAGGGTGATGGCGACGGCGTATGCGTAGGCCACGGCGCCGAGCGGCCTGCGGATTTCCAGCGCCGCCATGCCTATGGCGGCCAGCTCCAGGAGGCTCATGAAGTCGCTGTACCCGCCGTGTAGCGCCAGGTAGAGGAGGGCCAGGGCCGACGCCGCCAGCGAGTAGCGGTCTCTCTTCAACGCCGCGAGGAGGTAGGGCGCGGCGACGCCGGGCCAGAGGTAGAGGAGCTCTCCCGACTCGTGCGACAGCACGAGGAAGGCTAGGAAGATGGCCAGCGCGTGTAGCGCCGTTGGTCGCGAGAGGGCCACCGCCTCCTACTGGGGGTCCCCACTTAAATTTTTGACGCGGCCTGCGCGACGAGGGCGTGGAGCCTTCTGAAGGTGGGGGGGGGCGTGTGGAGTGTATGACGACGAAGGCGTTGACTAGGGCCCGGTACTCGAAGCTGGTTCTTATCCTCTCGAAGAAGTCCTCCAGGAGGGGGAAGCCGCGGGCGTTCAAGAAGTTGTGCAGCTCCTCCAGCTCGCCATCTTTGGGCTTCGCCTTTCCGAAGTTGACTCTGCGGTCTGTGACGTGGCGCTCGCCCTCGCCGGGCAGGAGCACCTTGCCGTACGCCGCCTTGAGGCGCCACGTGGCGCTGTCTGTGCTGTCTACGTCCACTGCCGCGAGGATGGGCGTCACGGCGGGGTTCCCCATCCCCAGCACGTGGATGGGGCCTTTAAACTCCTCCCTAGCCCTCTGTATTAGGCGTAGCGCCAGCTCTCGAGAGCCTCGGGGGACGCCCCGCGTGATTAAGACGTAGGGCACCGCGGCGCCTATGGCCAGGGCGTGCGTGTCGCGGTACAGCGCCAGGAACCTCTCGAAGAGGGCGGGGTCGCGGTGGACGTGTAGGACAGGCACCACCGCGTCGCCGACCGCCCTCCTAAGCCTCAGCCAGTAATTGATATTTGCCGCGTAAAACACTCTTTCGTACGGCCTTCCCATCCCCCAGCCACATTGTTAGCAGGGGCGTCCACTCCCCGCGCCTGAGGTGGCTAGCCACCAGATCTATGGCCTCCGCCTTACTCCACCTCTGCATCCAGCCCCTCGCCTTGATATGTATATGTATGCTCGCCCCCTCGCGCGTCAAGTTGGCCGAGGCGATGTACGCGTAGAGCTCTCCATATCTCGCCGCAGTCCAGGCGAACACCTGCCAAGGCTGTGCGGTCTCACGCCTCCACCAGCTTGACGGCCCTAGCGACTGCCCCCCTCGCCCCTCACGTAGAGCTGGAGGCGCCTCGCGCCGTCCCCCTCGCGGGTGAACGTCATTCTATACTCCTCTACGGCGCCGTCCATCTCGGTCTCGACCACGGCGTATAGCTCGCCGTCCTTAACCTCGCCTCTCTAATGTGGAGCCTCTCCGCTTTGCCTTATCGACCACTTGCCGACAACAGCTTCGACCGGCTTGGTACTACTGTTTTAGCCTAAACGGCTTGCCTTCGTAGAGCACCTTCTTGGCGAGCTCGGGGGCGGCCTTCTCGAGCTCGTCCTTTATGGACTTTAGGAACTCTACCTCGTCCTTTTCGTTCCTCAACTCGTCGGGGAGCATGCGAGGTATCTCCTCGATTATGGGGTACCACCTGCCGCAGGTGGGGCAGTAGATGACGCCGGTCTCTATCTCCCATCTATGGCACTCCTCGCACGGGAGCGTGTCGGGCTTTGGATGTTCTTTTATCTTGAGGTCGCGGTAGGAGCAGTACTCCTCGCAGAAGGGCTTCCTGGGCCAGGTATACTGCCTCTCCGGGTGTTCGGTTCGTTTAAGAACTACGAGGCGTAGCGGAAAGGTTTTGTCGTAGGGACACGCCAGAACGTCCATTAGTCTGTATTTCATGCCTCCCGGATGGTGCGCCTTTTTATAAATTGCTTCAGACGAACCCGTTGAGGACCAGGCTTTCTAGCGACTTCTCGAGGGGCCTCCTCAGAGATATCGCCAGGAGGATTGCGTAGAGGACGGCGGACGCATAGAGCCCCGCCGCGGGGGAGGCTATGGCGGCGACGCCAGCGACGAAGGAGGAGAAAGCCGAGAGGCTCAGGGCGAACGTCCTCAGCCCTACCCTCAGAGGCCAGGTGTCCTCCCCCTTGATCTGGTAGGGAGAGACTATGGAGAATAGATATGCATAGATAGACGCGAAGGGAGGTATCTGCCCGAGCGCCGCCACCGCGACCCCCAGCCCGTAGCGGTAGCCGAGAAGCCACGCGGCCGCTCCGGCGACGGCTAGAGGCGACACGAAAACCGCCGCGGACGCCGCAATGGCGAGGAGCATGTGCCTCATGTAGCGGGGCCCCAGAGACGCCGCGGAGATCCAGAGCCTCTCGTTGGCCACCGCGCCGGCCCCCATGAGCGAGGCCGAGGTCGCCGACGCGGCGAACACGGCCACGATCGCCGGGATGGGGCCGCCGTAAGCCATAGAGGCCGCGAGATACGCCGCAGATGCGGCCGAGACGGCGAGGACTAGCTTGCCCATGCCCACTCTCCCCGTCCTGTACTGGACGCCGCCCCATGCGCCGCGCCCCACGACGCTTACGTTGTACAGCTTAAGCATATATATGGCCCTTATGGGGCCGTTCCCCCTAAAGGAGATCTCGCCTCCGGATAGCTCGGCGCCGCCGCGGACATCGGCGTAGGACTCCAGCTTCTCCAGCTCCGAGAGGGCGAGGAGGGATAGGGCGGCCGCCGCGGTGGCCGCCAGGACGAGACCCTCTGGGTATCCGAGGAGGGCCGAGGTGGGGGCGTAGGGCCAGCCTAACGCCGGCGAGATGAGCCAGACGCCGAGTGCGCCGGCCGCGGGGATCCGGAGCTTCAGGGGGAGCCTGTAGAAGGAGATCGAGGCGGAGACCGCCAGCGCGGTGAGCGCCAGCGATGCGGCTAGAGACTCGGCGAGGCCTAGATACGGCGTCAGTAGGGACATGCTTATGACGTACAGGAAGAAAGGCCAGTAGAGGAGCAGCTGGGCCGCGTAGAGGGAGGCCGCGAGGGCCCGCCTATCCACGGGGGCCTGGAGAAGGAAGTCCAAGTCGGCCCTCAGCACGAGGGGCCCTCCGCCCAGCACGGCGAGCGCCGTGATAAGCGCGGCGAGCGAGACGGCCGCCAGGGCGAACGGGGCCAGATCGAGCTTAGGCATCAGGAGCGCCTGGAGCGTGATGTAGGCCGTGCTGACGCCCAGCAGAATCACGTAGGGGCCGGTGAAGCGGGATTTGACCACCAGCGCCAGAAGGCTCATGGCCCCCTCCTGATTATCTCGGCCACGGCGGCCTCGAGGCCTTTCTCCCGCGCGCCGGGGACCTCAGCCAGGGGGCCCCGCCAGACTATCTTGCCTCCTGACATTATCAACGCCTCGTCGGCCAGGCGCTCGGCCACAGAGAGTATATGGGTGGAGACCAGGACGGTGGGCCCCAGGGACTCGAGCAAAGCGACGACGGCCTCTTGGGAAGGCACGTCGAGGTAGTTGAGCGGCTCGTCGAGGAGGGCCACACGCGGCTTGTGGACCAGGGCCATGGCCACGGCAAGCCTCTGCCTAATGCCTCTGGAGATGGAGGAGGCCTTGTAGCGAAGGAAACGCCTAAGCTCCAACGCGTCCACGAGCTCGTCCACCCAGCCCCAGTCCTCCACGCCTCTCAAGGCGGCCATGTACTCCAAGTTCTCCCTCACCGTCAAGGCCAGATACGGCTCGGGGTCCTCGGGGAGGTAGCCCGATATGCGCCTAGCCCCCTCGGAGCCGGCCTCGAGGCCCCCGACAGAGGCCCTCCCCCCATCCGGCTTGAGGAGCCCGGCCAAGATCTTCAGGGTGGTGGACTTGCCGGCCCCGTTGGGGCCCAGGAGAGCCGTTGCGCCGCCGCAAGGCACCTCGAAGGACACTCCGTCAAGCGCCCTCAAGTCCCCATAGCTTTTGACTAAGCCAGACGCCGCGACGCAGCCCACGGAGATGCTCGGGTATGTCTATAAAATAGTTGCAGGCAGGCCGGAGGCGCGCGGCTTTGCCCTAGAGGGCAGAAGAGTCGAGGCGCATCTCGCCGCTGATGGAGCTTCCAGCAGACGGCCGGCAGAAGGGCCGATGCGGACCCCCGTCGAGATCCGGCCCAGGGGAGGCGCGCAGAAGCCGCATAGGGAAAAAGCTTTAAAAGAGGAGAGGTACAATGTAAAGAGGGCCCGTAGCTCAGCATGGATAGAGCGGCGGAGGAGCGGCTCCGCGGGGAAGGGGCCCTTTTTGTGATTAACGATTACGATATACACACCTTGCTTCCGTCTTTTGTCGCGCCGAAGTCGTTTTCCGGGGTTCAGGCCACGGCGTGATATTCGACGAAAAGACGTTGATAAAGCTGGCTGAGGTAGACGAAGCAGCGACCCATTCAGCCACTCCATGTATACAGAATTACAATCCGACCCACGCTCCGCAGCGTTACGGAGAAAAACTATAAAAACACACGGCTTCAAAGGTGCAACCCCGCGGACCGCTGTGCCGAGCCTTCTAAGCCGTAGTCGGCGCAACCGGCGGACGTCGCGGGTTCAGGCGAAGCCGCCGAAAAATCCCGCCGGGCCCGCCATCTGGGTCCATCATTTTCGAAGTGGAGAGGAATTGCCGGGGGACAAGCCGCCTTCCTCCCTAGAGGTCTTCGCTAGCTGTAAATAGACGCCAGTCGCTCTGGACGGCGGCATGGCGCCTGCGGAGTCGGCCTGCCGTCTCTCGGACTTAGCTCAAGTCGCATGAGCCGACCCTCGAGGGCTGTGGCTCCATATCGGCGGCTGGCTCCGCCCCACGGCAGACGCGCCGGCCGCCATGATGGCTACGCGCCCGGATGCGTGGCAATATTTATATATGGTTGCGTCGTAGGGCCTAAGCCGCCGTAGTCTAGCGGCTAGGATAGGGAGGCCCCCTAAGGGTGGGCTGTGGCCCCATTGACCCGGGTTCAAATCCCGGCGGCGGCCTACTCGGCGAGCTCTTCCGGCTATCGTCGACACGGTCCGACTGGACGCTGGTCGATTCCACATGCCGGCCGTCGTTGGTTCCACACCACGTTCGGCCAGACCCGTCATACCGACTCAACCCGGCTAACTCACGGCGATGCAGGCTTCGAGGAAACAGCGAAACGATTGAGGGTAGAAAAGGGTATGTCCTTGCAGGATCTTTTTCGGCGATCTCCCTCTGCCTCTGCGTGCCGTTCTCCGCCCTTTCGGCGAGATACAGCGCCCTGGCCCTCCCGACGGGCCGTTCCCCCTCGGCCAGCCTCAAGAGGTCCGTGTGTCGATATGCTCGAAATGAGCGGCTCCGAAACGACGACGCTCGGCATAGGCCAGGCCGCCCTAAGCCTTCCGGCGGCCCTGAGGCCCTCCTCAAACCGCCGATGTGGACCTGCGTAAACTTTTTAAGCGAGTCCTATATATCGCGCGGCGGCGGTAGTCTAGCCTGGTTTAAGGGGGCACGGCCCCCGACTACGGATGGCGGCCTTCCACGCACATGCGAAGAAAGCCGTTGATCCCGGGAGGGGATCCCCCGGGAGTTCGAATCCCGGCCGCCGCACCACCTCTTCGACCGCATTAAGCCTATCCAGAGGGCTGGAGGCGGCATGCTCGCCGATGTTTAAACCCATCGCCCTGCAGGCCGCCGTGCAAGCGCCAGGAGGCCTTCCAAGTCTGACGGCGATGGGATCTCCGCGGCTGTGTTGCGGTTGGCCGCCTCCTCTGTTGCCTACGTCCTCACTATGAAGTAGGTGCCTAGCGCCTTGGCGGCCAGGACTCCGCCCCTTTTTCTCAATTCTCCATCCACGACGATGGTGTGGAGGCCCCGCCTCAAGACCTTAGCCGACACCTCGTAGGCCCCGGTTTCCGTCTAATCCGACCGGATAGATGTTCGATGCAGCGTGTTGCTGTGCGGCGTTGGCTCAACAGTTCCACATTTCGGTTAAACTCGGCACTTCGATTCAATATCAGTTAGCGCACAGCAATGCTAGCTTAGAGGAATGTGGCAAAGGATAAAAAGGGGATGTCTTTGCAAGAATTTCCTGGCAATCTCTTTTTGCCTCGGTGTTCCGTTTTTCGCCTTTTCGACAAGATATAGCGCTATAGCCTTCCTGACGGTCTCGTCCCTCTCTGCCAGCTTTAGGAGATCTGTTGCGGTGATGTATACGACGTATTTGGCGTTGGACTTCACAATATTTGGTCTAAGCCCGGCCACCTCAAGCCTCCCGGCGATTTCCAATGCCTCCCCAACACCGCGGGTATAGTGTACAGCATTGAGCGAGCCGCTTCTGCTACTGACGAGATGTAAAGACATCTCAACGCCAGCCACAACTACCGCATGGCTCCTCAGTTTACTTCTCTCTCTGTGGTCTAACTGCTCGGTGGAGACGTCAATGTTGTTCCGCCTATACGTCTCCCTAAGGACGTCTATACCCCTCTTCTTCGTTTTCAACTTGTATAACTTCCTGAAATCCTTATCGGTGGCAAGCTTTATGTTAGTCCATTTATGAGCCCCCATAAGATCTAGTAACATACCATACGTACCCGCTGCCTCCTTAAGCCTCTCAAATGTCTCCTTACCCGTGGCGACAAGGGCTTGATCTATGCTTATACTCTTGCCTAACTTCCAGGGTTCTTTGGCTGAAATCACAAGCTTATATTTATTGTGTAATATATCATTACGTCTCGATTTGCCGTCACCAAGCCACATAGTAAGCATAGGCGTCCACTCCCCACATCTGAAGTAGCTTGTCACCATATCTATGGCCTTGTCCTTGCTCCACTTCTGCCTCCAATCTTTCGCAATGGCATCTATCAGTATGGTTGCCCCTTCATGTGTTAAGTTAACCGAATTAATATATACATAAAGTTCTCCATGTCTTACAGTAACCCATGCGAATATCTGCCAGGGCTGTGTGGTACCCATGAAGGGATGGTTATCTATCTTGCCCTCATCGCTCGCCCTCCAGCCCAGCTGGAGCAGCTCAAGCCGCTCACGCGGAAGCTTGAGTATGTCGGGGAAGCGTACCGATGCACTGACGCCGTGAATTATGATGTATGGAGCGAACCCTTCTCTTACATACATCCACGTCCCGTCCGACGCGTACAGCTTGTTGCCCTCCAGCTTATACGCACCCTCGGCGACGGCCTTGTACAGCGTCGTCAGCTTCTCTTTCGTCTGCATCCACGCCTCCAGCAGAAGCCGTTTCAGCGTGTCTCTGAAGTCAAGGAGCTGCCTCCTCTCCTCCTCTGTAAGTTGGAAGGTCTTCATGATCTCCTGCGTCGCGTATTCGACGTAGGCGATCCACGCCTGGAATACCCAGTCCACCGACCCCCGCAAGACGCCGTGCCTAGAAACCTGCTCAAGAACCTCCTCCACGGTCGGCGGCTCGGCCGGCCTCAAGGCCGGCTCAAGGCGGCGTCTAAGTTCGTCTACAGAGAACTTCCTCTCCATGTCTCTATCGGAGGTTACCGTTAAATTGATTCGATGCCGTCGCTGGCCGAATCGAGCCGTAGCGCATGCGGGGCGTCCGGCAGGTTTCGAATCCGCCGTCCGGCCCCTTCACAGCGCGTCGGCCGCTAGGCCCCCTGTCCGCCCTCGGCCGCGCGCTTACAGGAGCATCCCCAAATCAATCCTCACAGGGGCTAACCCCTGTCAAGGCTGATTTTATGTTATCCCTGTAAGCGCCGGCGGATCCGCCGAGGGGCGGTTCAACTTGGCGGTGCACCGCGGAGCGCGCATGGAGGATGACGCGTTCGGGCGGTGCTACGTCGCATGCATGAACCGCTACGCGGACGGCTGCCGCAGGGACCCCGCGATATGCCCTGGCGCCCCGGGGGCCGCGGAGCGCGTCGGGCTCCGCCCCGCCGAGTGCAGGCCCGCCGACATCGACATGGAGCCGGTCGAATGGGAATAACCCCCTCCCTTTTTTCCAACCTCCGCTCGACGGAGCGCCGGCCCTATGTGGAATCGATGCGGCGGAGGGGCGCCGCGATTCCCTTCGGACGGGGGACTAAACGCGGCCGAGGCGGAGGAGGAGAAGGAGGGAGAGGGGACTGTCGGATGCGCCGGAGCCGCGATGCCGGCGGGAGGCGCAAGTGGAACCAGCACGCCGAGGGGGGAAGTCGCAAGTGGAACCGACACGCCGAGAGAGGGGTCGGCGGCAAAGGCAAGTTGAACCAACGTATCGAGCATCCGGACGGCGACTGATGCAAGTTGAACCGATCGCCAAGGTAAGGGGAAATCGATGAAGCCATGAGTGCCGCCCGAGAGCTCCCCGTAGAGCTCCACGAGCCTTCTCATGCGCGACTCGAAGACGCCCAGGGTATGGCCCAGTTCCGGCCTGACATATGGCCCACGATCAAGGTCGGATAGCCCAGAAGCCCGCGCTCGGCAAGCAGATCCATGAAGTGTCTCAACTTGGCCATAGACTCTTCCGACGCTCGGCCGTGGGGATCGAAGAAGTCCTCAGCCAGTATAAAAAAGCGCAGCGCCCTCACGCCGAGCCCCCTAAGCGTATCTAGGTCCTCCCTTATATCGTCGGGATTCCACTCCTTCCACATCTTTATGTTGTGCCTCCGAGGCCAGTAATTGACGCCGAGTAGAAACATAACCCATATGGCCGAACGGCAAATATAGCTCAAATCGCGGCTATTCGCCGAGGCCCTCCAGATCCATATACCCATACCGCCCCACCTATGGAATCCACAAGCCGCTTCTGGGCAGGCGTTATTGGGGGTCCACGGGGTTCAGCTAGAGGCCGTCCCCGCTCTAGGTCGAGCCCGTCCGCCGCGCCCAGCCGCGTCCTCCGCTGGCCTCCGTCGCGTTTATGCGCCCCGTCTCCCTCGGATGCCTCAGGGAGTATACTCTAGTTATTACAATGTGGCTAACAGTATTGCAACGCTATAAAGATTAAATACTCACATGGGTAGGTACACTATGCGGGCATACACGCTGACGGACAAGTTCAAGTCGATATTTGCCAGAAGAGGCCGCTCGATAGTGCTGGCCTACGACCACGGCATAGAGCACGGCCCCACCGATTTCCTGGACAACCCAGACTCGGCCGAGCCCGAGTATATATTGAAGATCGCGCGCGATGCGGGATTCGACGGGGTCGTGTTCCAGAGAGGCGTTGCCGAGAAGTACTACGACGGAAGCGTGCCGTTGATACTCAAGCTAAACGGAAAGACCTCGCTCTACAACGGCGCGCCTGTCTCTGCCCCCAACTGCACGGTGGAGGAGGCGGTGAGCCTGGGCGCAAGCGCCGTGGGCTTCACCATATACGCCGGGAGCGACTACGAGTGGAAGCAGGTGGAGTACTTGGCTCAGATAAAGCGCGACGCCGTGAAGTTCGACATGCCGCTGGTGGTGTGGTCCTATCCGAGAGGGGGCAAGGTCGACGCTAAGTACAATGGCAACGAGCACCACCCCGAGGTGGTGGCATACGCCGCCAGAATAGCGTTGGAGCTAGGCGCCGACGCCATGAAGATAAAATATACGGGAGATCCCAAGACCTTTGCCTGGGCCGTCAGAGTCGCCGGCAAGGTGCCTGTGTTGATGTCGGGCGGGCCTAAGACGAAGACCGACGAGGAGTTCTTGAGACAAGTGGAGGAGGTGATAAGCGTCGGCGCTTTGGGCGTAGCCGTGGGCAGAAACGTCTGGCAGAGGAAGAACGCCGTGGAGTTCGGCAAGCTGTTGGGCCGAATGGTCTACGAGGGGAAGAAGGTGGCCGAGATCCTCGAGCCGGCGGTCAACTCGAGCCCATGAAGATCGGCGTACTGACTGGAGGGGGCGACGCGCCCGGCCTCAACATAGCTGTATATACATTCGCCAAGCTGGCTGAGAGGAAACACGAGGTGTATGCGATATTCCACGGCTGGAAAGGCTTGTTGAACAAGGAGGTCAAGAAGACGTCGTCGTCCGAGCTATTGGACTTCGCATTCGCCGGAGGCACCTACATAAAGACGTCGAGGACCAATCCGTTTAAGGACGAGGAGAGGGCCAAGGTCCTCGCGAAAAACGTGGAGGAGCTGGGCCTGGACGTGGTCGTGGCCATAGGCGGGGACGACACGTTGGGAGCCGCGGGCGAGGCGCAGAGGCGCGGGATCTTGAACGCGGTAGGTATACCGAAGACCATCGACAACGACGTATGGGGCACCGAGTACACCATAGGCTTCGACACGGCCGTAAACGAGGCGGTCAAGGCCGCCGAGAGCTTCAAGACGACGTTGATATCGCACGAGAGGGTGGGCGTGATAGAGGTCATGGGCAGAGAGGCCGGATGGATAGCGCTACACACGGGCCTGGCCACCATGGCCGACTTCGTGTTGATACCAGAGAGGGAGGTCGCCTGGGATCTCGTCGCAGAGCGCATAGGGAGGGCCTATGAGGCCAAGAGATGGGCGCTGGTCGTGGTGTCGGAGGGCGTCAAGTCGTACGGAGGTCCTGTGGACGAGTTCGGCCACGTGAGGCTGGGCGGAGTCGGCAACGAGCTCGCCGCATATCTGGAGAAGAGGACGGGCCTCGAGACGAGAGCCGCGATACCCGGCCATATAATTAGGGGAGCTCCGCCGACCGCCTTCGACAGAGTGCTGGCGGTTAGATACGCTACAGCCGCCTATGAGGCCGTCGAGGAGGGCAGATTCGGGGTCATGACGACCTATAGAGACGGCGAGATAGGCTATATGCCCATAACCGATGTGGTGGGGAAGAACAAGCTGGTCAGCGGGGCTTGGCTTAAGCTCTACGAGACGTATTGGGGAGGCTCGGAATAGGTAGAGGACGTATTACTAAAGCGTAAAGTTTTTAAATAGACATCACAAAGCACCTCTCGGCGTCCGGCGGCTCCTCCTTTGGCAATTAATTTCTATAGGGCAAGCCCCCTATCAATAATGGAGTCCTCGCAGAAAAACGCCTATTTTTTGTAGTTAAGTTTTTATATTCACCGTTTCTCTAGGCACATGGCAACCGCAGAGGAATTAAGGCTAACCGACAGACAGGTCCAGATACTACAGCATCTGTTGCAACACGCCCAGCCCATGAGGGTCTACACCGTCTACGGCGACCAGGACGAGATAGCCCGCGAGCTGGGGATGACAAGACAGGCGCTTGCGATACACCTCAAGCGACTGAAGGAGCTGGGGCTAGTCAGGACGGGCAGGGAGTTCGTCGACGTGACCGAGAAGGCCGTTAAGTTCCTCAAGGGCCAGAGCAACGACGTCATAGTGCTGGTCAAGGTGGAGCCGAAATATAGGGACAAGATCTACGACTTCTCCAAGAAGTTGCCCATAGAGAAGGCGCTCAGGCTCGCCGGCGAGTACGACCTAGCCGTCATCACGCAGGAGACCGTGCTGGACAAGGTGCTCGACTCCCTCAACAACCAGGAGGGAGTAAAGGAGACAAAGACGTTTATCAGCATAGGCACCATAAAGGAATAAGAATCCAAAGTATATAAAATACATATTTTTCATGAATATTTAGCCCATAGAGGGGGGCCGTATTCTCCGATCCTTGTTGGGCAGTCCGCAAAAGCCTTAAAAACGTGGGGGATATGCGTAAAGGGGCCCGTAGCTCAGCATGGATAGAGCGGCGGAGCGCTTGCCGGCCGCCGTAGGCCGCAAGGCGCCGACCCTCCGGAGCCGTAGTCGGCGCAGCCGGCGGATGTCGCGGGTTCAGGCGAAGCCGCCGAAAAATCCCGCCGGGCCCGCCAACCGCGATCGGCCTGTCGGCATCTCCATATTAATATCCATGGCTTGGTGGCGCCATGAGGCTCTCGATAGCTATAACCATCGCGGGTATCGCCATGGTGGCCATCGCGGCCGTCCTGTTCCTCTTGGGGTCCCAAGCGAGCTCGTTGGCCTCCTCCGTCAACGAGGCGCTAGCGCAGCTGAACAAGACGAAGGCCGCCGTGTTGGGTCCCGGCGATAACGTGAGCTTTTCGTTCCCGGAGCCGTCGATCTTGTTGGTCAACTCGTCCGCGCCTCTGAAGGTCGTGCCGGAGTCGCTACGGGTTGTCGTGCAGGGGACCATCATGGCGGTCGCGGTCCAGCCGGGCGTAAGCGTCTACCTGGTCAACAACAGCACGCGCCCCGTCTCCTTTAGATATGCGGTGGTGGCTATAAGCCCGTCTCTGTCTAGGGCGGTGTTCTTCGCGCTTATCTCGCTGGGCCTGGGCTTCGTCGGCTTCGTCGTGTTGGTCGTGGGCGTCGTGCTGTACGTGTTAAAGAAATAAAACCTGCATGCCATACAGCACGTGGATCTGTTCCGCGTCGACGTATCGCTGATAAGAGACGGCGTAGTGGCGCTGGATTCGGAGACAGCGCTTCTTCTGAAGTACATAGAGGAGACTGGCTCGATATCGGCGGCCGCGAGGAGGCTTGGGATGCCCTATTCCCGCGCCTGGGGGCATATCGCGAGGTCCGAGAGGGAGCTCGGCGTCCGTCTCGTGGAGCCTAGGAGAGGCTACGCGGGAGGCGCGCAACTCACTGAGGAGGGCAGGCGCCTGTTGGCCCGCTATCTCGAGTTCGTGTCGAGCAGATTCGGCGGGCTGGAGGCGCTCACAGAGGGCATGTGCGACTTCATGTACGCCGGCAGTTCCGATATATTAGTGAGGGATCTGCTGGATAGGCTGAGGGAGGAGGGGTTCTGCGTGGAGGTCAGATGGATCGGCTCGGCCAGCGGGCTGATGATGGCCGCCACGGGTCTCGCCGATGTGGCCGGCATACATCTGCTGGATCCTGCCTCCGGCGAATACAACATCCCGTACGTGGAGAGGCTGGGGCTGTCGCAGGCCGTGGCGCTCCATAGAGGTTTCATGAGGTCTATAGGCTTTGTGTATAGGCCCGATGTGGAGTTCGGGGGCCTGGAGGACTTGTTGAGATATAGAGTCGTGGCGCGGAATCCGGGGTCGGGGACGCGGCTCCTCCTGGAGCTGTTGGTGGACAAGCTCGCCGAGAAGTTGGGCAGGCCCCGCAAGGCGGTTGCCGACTCCATAAACGGGTACAGCACCTCCGCGAGGACCCACGAGGAGGTCGCGGAGGCCGTAGCGCGGGGGGAGGCCGACGTCGGGCTGGCCATAGCGGCGGCCGCGGAGAGATACGGCTTGGCCTACAGGCACGTCGCCTTGGAGCGCTTCGACTTTGCCGTGAACAGACGCAGTCTGGACAAACCCGCAGTAAGGCGTCTGCTGGAGCTCCTGAGGAAGGAGCAGCCGCCTCCCGGCTATACGCCGGTCAGGAGCGCAGGCCAGAAGGTGTTAATCTGACCTCTCTCCTCTGGGCGGGAGCCCCGTCCACGGTTCTCCACAGCTTGTTCAACATGGCGCGCCGCCTCTATCAGCCCATGGCCGTACGGGCAGTGCAACGCACGCCAGCTGCCGCTGTCCGCAAGTCTGGCGAGGCGGACTGGGCGCGTTCTGGCATCCCTGAAGCGAGAGGCGTCCTGGTCGGCGGAAGGCCCGCGGCCTATCTACGCCGTTGCGGCGGCCCCTCCAAGAGGCCGTGCTGCGATGGCGCGCGCAGGAGGGCCGGCTTCAAGGCGCCTGAGGCCTATCCCAACGTGTTTGGATAGCTTTTTTATTTGGAGTCGCCATAGGTCTGTGCAGATTTTTCTGGCCACAGAGAAGGGCGTCTACGAGCTGATCCCCACAGGCGGCGCCCACAGGATATGTTGCCCAGACCTGGAGATAGTTGACGTGACGCCCTTCGAGGGGCATCTCTACGTCTGCTCGCCTAGGTTGGGCCTCTTCGAGGTGGGCGGAGGCCGGCTCAAGAGGCTCGCGTCCACGCCCTGTTGGCGCCTCGTGAGGCTAGGGGACTCGCTCGTGGCGTCCATGGACGGCCCGATGCTGGTGGACGCGCTTTCCGGCACGAAGGTGGCCGAGTTCCCCGAAGACGCCGAGAGGCTCGGGTGGAGGTTCCTCAAGGGGCCTGCCCACATAACCGACTTGGCGCGGTTCAAGGACCTATACGTGGCCTCGGTCGAGGAGGGCAGTCTCTTGGCCGGCGGCGATCTGCGCAGGCTTAGGCCTACCCGCTTCTGGGGGGATCTACACGCGCTTCTTCCCGACAGAGAGAGGCTGTACATCTCCACGTCCACCGGCATCTACTACACGAGCGATCTGGAGAGATTCAACATGGGCCGGGGCCCCACAGGCTATACGCACGCGGTGGTGCGGTGCGGCGGCTATCTAGCCACGCACGAGATGTCGACAAGGCCCCTCTGGGTGTCGGTCGACGGGGTGATGTGGCGCAACCTCCCGATAGATCTGCCCAGGCCGGAATACGGCACGACCAACCTGGCGTGCGTGGGCTCCAAGGCCATATACGCCGTGAGGCAGGTCTACGTGATAGACATAGCCCGGCTCATGGTCGAGAAGCTGGCCTCCGGCCTGCCGTTGGTGCTCAGGGTGTCTGTTCTCTAACTTGGGAAAGATTATGGCGTAATTTTGGAAAAATTATTTTAGGGATAAACACGCTCTTTACTCATGTCCAGAACAACAACCCTCGGGATAATCGCGGTGGTGCTGGCGATACTGGGGTTCGTAGCCGGATACTACGCGGCTCCGAAGGGCCCAACCGCAACGCAGACCGTCACCCAGACTTCAACGCAGACAACTACAGTCACCCAGACGGGCTACGTGACGCAAACAGTCACCCAGACTTCAACACTGACAACGACGGTCACCCAGACTGCGGCGCCCTCCATGCAGATGCCCACGCCGGTCCTGGCGCCGATCTCGTCCTCGACGGTATCAGTCAACGCCGCGGAGGGCGCCACGGTTAGGGCCGGTCCGATAATCGCGGTCATAAGGCCCGGTACCTACGCCATGGTGGGCAACAAGACGCTCTCTAACTACAACTTCTCGATAGTGCTGTACAGCGTATACTGTCTCGGCGCGTCTCCCGACGGCGGATGGCCCGTATATGCGTTCGCGTTTGCCGTCAACGGCATGGTGAGCCCCGCGGTGACTTTCGTCGACAGCATGGGCAAGCCCAGGCCGATAATAACCATAGCCTATATGCCCGACAACTGGTCCAGCTGGACTTGGCTCGGCTACAAGGCGCTGAGCAACGGCACTTTGGTGGGCGGGAGATACGCCTTCGTGGATAAATGGTATTACGTAGGCGGAGGCGCCTTCGTGAACATACAGTTCGTCAAGCCCGTCCCGTGGGTCTTCACAGCAGGTCCATATAGCTACATGCCGCAGTTCGCCACGCTCAAGCCGCCTATGTCCAGCGCCGCCAGCGGCCTTGTTCCCGTCGAGATCGCCGAGGCCGCAATAAACGGCACGACGGGAGGCGCGTTGAGAGTCGGCAACATAATTGCGGTGATACCGCCCGGCACATACCTCAGCGACGGCCAGACGATGTACAAGACCTATAACTTCAGCTTGATCTACTACGCCACTTTGTCGATGCCAGGCATAGGCGGCCTGGCCCCCTTCGGCGCCTATGCCTTCGCCGCCAACGGAGTTGTGAGCGCCAAGTATACGTTCGTGAATGCGGCTGGGTCGCCTTCGCCGATAGTAACCATAGCGGTTCTGCCCAGCGAGACCACCAGCTGGACTTGGCTACCGTCGGGGCCGGTCCAGCAGACGTCGGCGATCGTCAACGGCACATATAGGTTCGCCAACGTTTGGCTCTACGGAGACGGCTATATCGTGAACGTGCAGTTCGTGAAGCCCGTGCCTTGGATATTCCTGGGGCCTAGGTGATCAACGATAAAAACCGAAAAATGTTTTTCTTTTCTGTGGGCGGATCGGCGCAGCCTCAAGAGGGTTTTACTGCTCATACTCCTAGGCACGCGCGGCGGCCCGGCCCGGCTCAAGATATTGGCGAGGCTGAGGGCAAGGCCTATGAACGCCCACCAGCTCTCGAAGGAGCTGGACATAGACTACAAGACGGCTCGCCACCATCTAGAGGTCCTGGAGAAAAACGGCCTAGTGGAGAGGCTGGGCGAGGGATACGGCGCCGTCTATACGCTGTCGGATATGTTGCAGAAAAACTGGGATTTAGTTGCGGAGGCCGCCAGGTATTTAGGCTATGATTCCCTGGATAATTGACATAATTCTTGCGTCGACCGCATTCGCCTTCTCGATCTTCGGCCTGAGGAATTATATATACATCAGGAAGACGCATGTAGGCAGATATATGTTCGCCATCGCCGCAGCCCTGACATCGGCGTCCCTAATAGCGGTCGCCTCCTTCGTGTTCTGGATGTTCAGCGGCCACGGACCCGACGTAGCGATCCCCTCCATGGCCATCTCGGCGTTCCTTGCGGCGTCCTCGATAGCGTTCTACAGGCTTTCGTCTATCTAGATTTCGCTACGGCGTGTTGCGTAAAGATTTAAGTATATGTCGTGAGGGGTACGTGGAGGTGGACGTGTTGATCCAAGACGTCGCGAAGGTCCGTCAGTATCTGGATAGGTACTTCTTCAAGTTCTCGGACGAGATAACGGGGGCTTTGATAGCCATATTGAGCCGCGAGAACTACATAATGATAGGCCCTCCGGGCACGGCCAAGACCATGTTGGTGGCGTCGCTCTCCAAGCTACTTAGGGCCCGGTGGTTCTACCGCCTCCTCACCAAGTTCACCGAGCTGGAGGAGATCATAGGGCCTATAGACGTGATGGAGTTACTCAAGGGCAACGTGAGGAGGATCTATGCGAACTCCATAGTGGAGGCCGACGTGGCTCTGCTTGACGAGATATTCAACGCGTCGAGTGCGATACTCAACACGCTCCTGACGATACTAAACGAAAGGGCCATCTTCGACGGAGGGACCGTGGTGCCGGTGAAGACGTGGACGGTCTTCGGCGCGTCGAACAGGGTCCCCGACGAGGAGGAGCTACAAGCCCTCTACGACCGCTTCCCCCTGAGGGCCTTCACCAAATACGCCTCGCCTGAAGAGACCGAAGACCTCCTCAAATCCGGATTGGCGCTGAGGCAGGAATTCGACCAGATGTCCCATCTGATGACCATGGAGGACATCAAGGGCCTCAACGAGTATGTGAACAAGATGGTCTACGAGAATAGGGACGTCCTGGTGAAGCACATATCGCCGCTGATAGCGGCCTATCTGGACCACGTGGTGATATCAAACCGCACCAGGGTGAAGGTGCCCATATACGTCATGTCGTATCTCACGATCCTCGGCGTCAGGCCCAGCGACCTAGACGCGTCGAGCATAAGGGCGGCTACTATAAAGATCTTGAAGTACCTCGTCCACGATAAGGAGGATTTAAACGAGTACGAGGCCTTCGTGGCGTCCCACATGCCGGGGAACCTGTCCGCGGTTTATGACATGATAAACGAGATCAAGGCGCTCATAGCCAACAACGCGGTGACTATAGCGCGCGAGAAGCTGAGGGAGGCCGAGGAGCTGCTGGACAAGGCCTACGCCGACCCCACGCTCTATAAGTTCTTCATGACCGAGATGTCGGAGATAAGGGACGCCCTCAGTATGTTGAGAAGCCAGCTGTAGTCGTGGGCGCCCTGCTCAACGTAGACTATTCCGACGAGCTGACGAGGCTCAGGGTCCAGGAGATAATACGCCACATTCAGCGGCTTGGGCTTCCCATCAAGCTGAACAAAATACCCATGGAATATATCGCCGACTCATTCTACGCCCACTACCGCGTCCCCATACTCTCCGCGGCCCCTAGGGATGAAAACGAGGCCTTGTGGTATATATTCCTCAAATCCTATATTTCTTCCGACCTATATCAAGAAATTAGTAATCTCAGTAGATATAATTATTCGATATCTAGATCTGCATCCATAAAGTTGCTCAGGGCCTATAACAGCCTGCTTTCGCGCATAGAGCGCGGCACCGTTCAGGGCATGAAGGAAGGCGATGAGAAGAACCTGCAGAAGTTGATGAACAATCAATCCCTAAGGCAGGAAATAAATAATCTATTGAGATTCTATATAGGAAATATAAAGAATTTAGATAAGATAAGAAAGTATATTTCGAAAATTCTTGGCGACGATGTGGGCAAGGAGGTTGCGGATCTTCTATTTGATGTAGATATAGACCCATATAGGGCCAGGCTGGCCAAGATCTTGGAGTCGTTGATCAAGATCTTGGCCAAGGTGGATCCCTACGTCGACGAGGGGACCGTCTTCGAACGGGCAGGCGTGCCGTCAGGCATCAGAAGCATCAGGAGCTTCTCCGATCTACGTAAGGTGACTAATTTAGGCAAGGCCATCTACAGGGCATCGCCCACGCTGTTCGCCTACAAGCTGGCCACCAGATCGCTTTCGGTCAAGGACGTCTCGCTCGACACTAGGGATAAGATCTACATGCTTGTGGATAAGTCCGGCTCCATGTTCTACTCGGTCTACGACGGGTTCGCCATGGACATGACCCAGAAGATAACGTGGGCCACGGCGCTTGCGGTCGCATTGATGAGACACAGCAGAAAGGTCGTATTGAGGTTTTTCGACCAGATGGTATATCCGCAGTTGACCAATATCAAGGATGTCATCAAGGCCCTGCTCAGAGTTCTGCCGTTAGGCGGCACAGACATAACGTCGGCGGTCCACGCGGCCGTCATGGATTCTAGGAATGCAGGCCTTAAGAGCTACAAGCTGGTTATGATCACAGACGGCGAAGACGACTTCGTCAACCCGGAGGTGCTGAGACAGGCGAAGATGGCGTTTAGGGATGTCAAGGCGCTTTTGATAGGAGGCTCCAACTCCGTGATAGAGGCCGAGATACCGACCATAAGGATTGACTCGACGGATATAGAATCCCTTAAATATATATTGAAAAATATATGAAAAGTGTATCTATATAGAAGGATATAGAAGAAAATTTTTATATTCTGGAAAAACAAAAGGCCATGAAGGTTAAGGAAGTATTGCGCAGACCTCCCGTGGTGATACCGGTGACGGCCACCGTCGAACAGGCGGCGGAGGCCATGGCAAACAACAACGTGGGCCTCCTGGTGATAGTAGACCCGCGAGACCCCAAGAGACCCATAGGGGTCATCAGCGAGAGGGACGTGATCAGGACCATCGCCGGCAAGGCTCCGCTGACAGTCACAGTCGACAAGGCGGGGACCATGGGCAATTTCGTCTGGATAGGGGAGGACGACACCATATACAGAGCCGCATACCTCATGAGGAAACACCAGATCAGACACCTGGTGGTGCTGGACAGCAAAGGCGAGCTCGTTGGCGTACTTTCGATCAGAGACCTCATAGCGGAGGACAGAATAATGGAGAGCCTCTCTGCCGACAGAAGGCCGTCGACAAAAGAATAATTTTATATAATAGGGCCCGTTTTCAGGCTCCATGAACAGAATAGTTCCGGCCTTAGTAGTCGTAGCCGTCGTAATTGCCGTGGCCTTGATCCTTCTGTTGAGGACATCGTCGCCGCAATACCCAAAGACGCTCAACATCTCGGCCATAAGCTACCCAAACGGCGTCTATCTCTACGACGTATATGTCGGCGGTAACGAGATCCCCCTGGTCTACGTCCAGTACGGCCAGAGCGTTCTGCTCGTATCTGCGCGTAACGGAAGCGAGGCCTACCTCTTGCTGTCGCCGCAGAGGCTCAGCGAGCTGTACAGATCGGCTAACACCACCCTTACTTTGGTCGATTACCCAGAGCTTTTGGGATACACATGTTCTAACTTCACAATAGCTCAGACAATCGCCGGCGTGCCCGCCAGGGTATCCAACAGCGTATGTTCGCCGCAACAGTTCTCAACCTCGACCAACTTTATCCAAATAGTGTCGGCTCTGTCGCAGACGCCTCCGCCGGCGACGCTCACCTTTAGCGGCTCGGCGCCAACTCCATTCGGCGAGGCGGCTATCTATAAGAACTCCACGTCGATGGCGTATTTATTCTATACAATAAATATTACATATTATCTATATAAGTTAAGCAATAATGTAGTATATAAATACAGTATAATTGTATCGGCTGGTCCCTCTACCTTCAACGTAACGTATTTGCTGAGGTCCGTGGGCGATGTGAACTCAACATATACCTCCATAATATCTAACCTCTCGGGCGAGATGCCCGTGAAGGACATGGGAGGCCTCACATTGGTTGCGGCGGCCAAGAAAGTGGGCATGGTAGCCACCGGCGGCAACACGACCGTATTGGCCTTCATGGGCCTTAACGACACGCAGTCGGCCCAATTCCTAGTTAACAACTATACGTTGCTTAGAGGCGTCGGCCTAGTCATACTGGATGCCCCTAACCAGCCGCTGAACTACGCGGAGAGGCTGAGGTGCCTCTACTCGTCCCTAGGGAACAAAAGCGCCATTGTGGACCTCCTGCGGGAGATATATGGCCGGTTGTTGAGCAACGCCTCGAACCCATATGGGGTTCTGCCCAACAGCACGTGCGCCGTGGATCTATCCTCCGAGTCGGCCCTCTTGAGCCTGGCGCTTGAGGGGGCCAACATGCAGCCTCAATCGGCGGTCCTCCCGGTGTTTGTGGTGGTATACCCCAACAGCTCCTACGTGGTGATCACCGGCTACAACCCCTCCGCCCTCGCGTCGGCTCTGGGTAGATGAAGTGCAGAGCCCTCGTGGCCGACATAGACGGCACGCTGACTCTCTCCAGGGACACCTACGAGCTCTCCCTAGAGGCGCTTGCGGCTCTTAGAAGAATACGGCATTTGGGAGTTCGGGTCGCGCTGGCGACCGCCAACGGCCTTGACTACGCCCTGTCTATAGCGCGCTATCTGGGGGTCAACGCGGTGATAGCGGAGAACGGCTGTATGGTCAGCCTCGAGGGCAAGGTACACGAGCTGTGCCAAGCCTTCCCCCGCCAGGAGGTGGTCGAGGCTGTCCTATCCACCGGCCTGGCTAGAGAGAGCGAGCAGAATAGGTGCAGAAAGTACGACCTGGCGTTCTACCCGACCGCTGAGCCGGACGCCGCCCTGTCGGCCGTGAGGTCGCGGCTAGGCGGCTCCTACAGGGTGGAGTACAGCGGCTATGCGATACACGTGAGGCCGCGAGGGGTCGATAAGGGCACCGGCCTGGCGTTTCTGTGCAAGGCGTGGGGGCTTCCGTGTGGCCTAGTGGCGGTTGTCGGCGACAGCGAGGTGGACGTCCCTATGTTGAGGCTCGGATGGGGTATAGCCGTGGGCAACGCCGATGAGGAGGCGAAAAGGGCCGCGCGGCTCACGGTCGAGGGGCCCAGCGGGCTCGGCTTCGCCGAGGCTGTGGATATAATCATAGATGGAGTTGCTTGTTCAGACTAAACGCAATGGATATAATCAACTGTTCCCCTACTTTGCGTGAGCTATCAGGTGGAGCTGGGGATACTTGGCAGCAACTTCGCGAGGCTTGCGCTCATGAACGCCGCGATAAGGCCTGATGCGAGGTTGGAGAGGCTCTACTCGATCCTGGCGCGCCTGGGGTATTTCGTCAAGAGGGGCGATATATACATAAGGACGGGCAAACTGCCTCCAGATAGGGGAGACCCCACGATAGCCAAGATAGTGGACGACGTAGTAGTGCCCCATCTGCTGGGCAACCCCATAAAGCCGAGCCCCGCCCTCATACATTCATTCACCTACATATTCCAGGGGATCAGGGTACGCATGGCCGCCGAGATTCTCCCGTGGGGAGGCCTCACCTTGGTGGCCGGATTCCTTCCCTGCGGCTTCTCGTCGGAGCTCTCGGCCCAAGCCGGCAGAGACCTCGTGATAGCTGACGACTTCCAGGACGTTTTGGATATAGAGAGCGAGAGGCTTTCCTATCTGCCAGTCATGGCCTCCCCCGTGTCGTCGTTCTTAGCGCCGGCGGTCTTCATAGCGCTGGAGCCCTCCACAGATATAGAGTTTATTAAATCAAAATATGGTTCCTTTAATACTGTACTAGTATGTCACAGGAATATAAATTTTAGGCAACTAAAAAATTTGGGTGAGGAAGTTATATATGTCCATGTAAATGGTACGCTCGGCGAGCTTGCCTCGCTTGTCGACGAGGCGCTGGGTCTAGGGGCTCCGCCGACTTGCGACAGCGTCATGAAGGACGTGGGCGGGCAGGTTATCCACGACGACGAGGACCTCTGCGTTATAAGTTCTCGATGATGGGCCTTATCAGCTCGTTGGGCGGATCCTTAATGGCGGATATGTAGTATATCTTGCCGGCCCCTATGGCTTGGGCCATCTCGTCGCCCTCTATAAGCGTCCCCACCTCCTCGGCTAGGTCCCTCTTGTTCCCTATCAGTATGACCTTTCGGAAGGGCTTCAGCCCCGCGTCGAGCAACGCGCTGTGGATATCGGCTATGGCCCTCAGCGACGAGGGGTCCGTCACGTCGTACATATAGGCGAGGAGGTCCACGTAGAACGACCACATCCTGCTGAAGTTAAGCGCCACCTCCCGCGCCAGCTGGCCGGGCACGTCGATGACATCCATCTCGTAGTCGCTGTAGTAATATCTGTAGATGCCGGGCCTCAAGGTCACCCTGGGCCTCAGCGAGAGGCCCAACAGCCTATATATATAGGTGGTCTTGCCGACGCCTCCAACGCCGAGAACGGCCCATATCACCCGCTTCACAAATCCTCCAGCATTCTATCTACTAATAACTCTAACTTTCTAACTTCGGCCTCTATCTCCTTTACCCTCTCGTACAGAGGCTCGCCCCGGCCTGTCAACAGCGCCGTCAAGATCTCCACGTCCCTCGTGCTCGCACTGCCTCTTCGCCACGGCCCGTCCGACGAAATAGACGGCATATCCGTAAAGCAAGATTAAAACAGCTGCCGCGAAGTCGCCGACGTTTAGGTAGGGCAGCGGCCTGATCCTCAGGTATTCCAGAAGTAGCCCTCCGATATATAGATAGGCCACAAGGAGAGCGAATGAGAACAGCACGACGGCCAGAGCGCCCCTCATATGGCCAGCGAGGCCAGCGACGTTATGGCCGTCAGGACCACCAGCCGTCTAAAGATCTCGTACTCGCCCAGGGCGCCGTCTCCGACCAAGAGGCGCACCAGGCTTAGTATGCTGGAGTCGCAGTTCTGCGCCACCTTGCCTCCGATCAACACGGTCGGCCTGTCTATCTTGCTCCTGCCCCTGATGCCGCGCGCGGAGAATATTATGAGGATGCCGTTGACTATATACGGCATCGAGGCGAAGACGAGCTGGGGCACCATGTTGTAGAGAGCCGCCAGGGCCGCCGCCTCGGCGCCTAGGAAGTAGCTGCCCACGTTGCCGTTGAAGGCGCTGGCCGGGTAGCGGTTGAAGACGAACAGCGCTAGGGAGGCCGCCACATGCACCGAGAAGGCGTAGAAGGCCTCGGCGTCGCCCCTGAGGAGGGCCCCGGCGGCTAGAGATGCGCCTATTATCGCGTTGGACAGCGGGAGAAACCCGTTGACCGGATCCAGCATGTTGTAGGCGTTCGTCATAACGGGTATGGCGAGCACAGCGAGCCAGGCGGGGCTGTAGAACGTGCCCATGAAGGGCAGGGTCATGCGCAACTTCACGGCGAAATATAGGGCCGTAGCGGCCAGCAGAGGCACGGCGACCCTTATGAGCTCATTCACGTCATATATATCGTCGAGCAGCCCAACCAGCCCCACGACGCCCACCAAGGCGACCACGTACCACAGCCTAGGGTCGAGGAGGGACAGGATGGACAGCCCGACGACGCCGGCGACCATGGCCACGAGCCCCCCGGCCTTGGGCACGCCCTGCCTCCCCTTATATACGTCGACTGAGACCAAGCCTCTGGCGCTCTGGTAGCGCAGCCACGCGGGCCCTAGCGCCACGCCGGCCGCGAACGCGGCAACAACCGCGGCTATCTGGAGCATGGGCGAGAGGGAAAGAGGCTATATAGATATTGCAAGCGGTCTTACCCCTCGGCTCGGAGATGGAGCTTAACGGCGGCTCGACATCTCCAGCTCCGACTGGTCCACATGGCCCGTAGCGCCGGCCGCGCGGCTCCATGAACCGGCCCGAGGGGCCCGTGAGGGCCGGGCTGAGGCGCCGGCGGGCCGCCCTAAGGGGGGCCTTTTGGGACGGGGAGGAGGTCAGAGGTAGCCCAGGAGTATCGGGAGGACCAGTGTGGCGTCCGCCATGATGTGGACGGCCTTGGCGTTTCGTTTAACCTTGCCCCAGGTGATGGCCTCCTTGGGCCTCGCGCCGCTTAAGGAGCCGTCGTACTCAGTCGCCGTAGTTATATACACTACGTAGTCCAGTCCGCCCTTGAATTGGGCCCACCAGATCACGTGGTGCTTCGATATGCCGCCTCCCACTATAAGCGCGGCGAGGCTCCTGGCGGACGCCACGAGCTCCCTCAGCCTCTCCTCGTCTTTCAGCACATCGATCACTACGCGTCTGCCGCCTCTCTTCACCCTCTGTACGTCGTTGTACGTGAGTATGGCCGTGCCGACAGCCCCGTCGGCTATGCCCGGCACGAACACTTCGACTCCGGCCCTGGCCGCGGCCCCGAGGATCGAGCCCTCGGGCATCAATCTTCCGAAGTGCCCGGCGAGCTCGTACGTGGCTATTCTCTCGGCGTCGAGCGAATCCAGCGCTCTAAATACGAAACGCTCGACGTAGGGGCCGTACTCATCCCTGCTGATGACCAAGTTGCCCAGCCTGTGGTAGCCCTTGTCGGCCAGATCCGCATCGTCTAGGTCGAAAGACGCCGGCAGATACCTGGCGCCCTCGGCCTTCGCTATATCGTGGTCGAGGGCCCCCGCCGTGGTCACAACGACATTGAAGAGCCGCCTCCGGATCGCCTCGGCGATCGCCTCCCTGAGGCCTGTCGCCACGAGGTTGGCGGTGAAGGAGAAGAAGCGTAGATCGGCCCTCTCGACCGCCTCCTTCAAGACGTCGGCGGCCTCAGCCACGTGCAGGGCCTGAAATCCGCCGATTCTCCTATAGGCCTCTATAATCTCCCTCATCTAACTATCCTTATCTCCTCGACAAGGCCGGCGTCTAGAAGCTTCCTCAACGCGTTTCTAACCTCCCGCGGCGTCGTGTTGAGCTTCGCCGCTATATCCTCCACGGAGTTGTTGCCGTCAACCAGAGCCATGATCTGCCGAGTGAGCGGATCCTCGATGGAGGTAGTCTTGCCGGAGGGCACCGGTATCTCCTTCCCCGGGATCTTGTACAGATAGATCTTGTGGGACCGCCACTCCTCATACACCTCCTCGATCACCATAGGCCGCCATCCAGACACCTCGAAGTCGTGGCTGACCACCCTAGTCCCCGGCCTCAGCTCCTTCTCCAGCTTCGGCTTCAGCCGCTCGTTGACCGAGGTCAGCAGATACATGGTGACGACGTCGGCGTCCGAGATATCGGCGTCGAAGAAGTTGGTGTTCAATATCTTGGCCCGCCCCTCCAGGCCCAGATCCCTGATCTTGGCGGAGCTCTGTTCGTAGAGATCCTTCCGTATCTCTACGCCGTAGGCATACGCCCCGAACTCCTTGGCGGCCATGATCACTATCCTGCCGTCGCCGCTGCCCAGATCGTACAAGACCTCGCCGGGCTTCACCCTGGCCAGCTGCAGCATGCGCCTGACGACGACCTCAGGCGTCGGCACGAACGGAACGTCGTAGTACATATAGGTCAGGACAATATCCCCATTTAAATCTACCAATGGGGAGTCCCAGGGCCACGGAGCTGGCTCGCCCACGGGCTACGACGTCCCGACGGTAATAAGATTGATGCCGATGGTTGCCGCCATGCGCGTCGCGGCCCTCCGGTAAAACTTATATATCGCCTATAACACTAACGCCGTGCCTCACCGTAGTAGGCATAAGAGGGGTAGATCGTCCTCGACAAGGCCTCCGCACCCCACCGCCCCCAGCTGGATCCAA
>Ga0208151_100096_pt1 | contig 45459 bp, 37 predicted proteins | sample ECH_Bhost_MetaG_FD_187130 | JGI IMG/M metagenome (GOLD analysis project Ga0208151, IMG submission 187130) | Hot spring microbial mat communities from Yellowstone National Park, Wyoming, USA - ECH_B host_MetaG (SPAdes) (version 2) | ecosystem: Environmental > Aquatic > Thermal springs > Hot... | reverse complement strand
AGCTAAAAGCGCACTTGATGAAGTTTGTGGAGCAGGGAGTGATCGCAAAGTTTTGGGTTCCTGATAGAATTGTTTTGACCAATGAGCAACTTCCAAGGACGAGCACTGGAAAGTTCGACAAAAAGCCGCTACGCGAAAAGTACTCGCAAATCCTGAATCAAGTTTAAAAAAAGACACGCTTTCCGCTAACCCAAACTTCCGAATTTATTGAAAGGCAGTCAACATGAACTTTAGAGCGCAATATGCCACCTATCGTGTGGTTGTCGCCTAGCGCGATGTGAACTGATCCCAGAATTTTTTTGTCGTCGAATTCGCCCTTTGGAGTTCTTCTTAAATGGTTCGTTCCAAAACCGACCTCCGCAAGCTCATGTGCGTCATCGTCTGAACTAATTAGCCTTTCCAACGCTCTTCCAATTTCGCCGTTCTTTAGTGAAGCAACCCTTCCATTTTCAAAAGTTATGAGTAGACCATTTTCGGGTTTTCCCAACCCCACGATTAAGCAGTCTACATAGAACTCACCGAAACTTTCGTGTTCAACTGGCGCAATCGCCACTTCCGCGTAGTCAGGAAGCGCACCCCACTCACCCGCGTTTCTGATCAAACTCGTGATCGCGATGGGTTTTCTTCCCTTTGTGTAAAGCCTGAGTGAATGCCCTCTAGTAGAAATCGTTAATCCCTCCGCTTTTTCAAGCTTTTCAGCAAGAAATTTCGTTCTTTTTGCTATTCTTTCTATTTCCTGAACGCTTGGCGTGTTTTCAAGTGGTTGCGTGACGAACCCAACTCTACCACCTCTGGAGCACACCTCGTGCTTAAGGTCTGAGTGGCCTAGGGCGAGGGTTAAGCGCTCGCTCACACAAAAGATCACAACGTCGTGTTCAATTGTTTGAAGTCTGTTATAAGGGGAAAGCGTTGGGCTTGGGTAGCCTAGTAGCTCGAAAGCTTTTTTGATGATCCTAGCTTTTTCTTGGTTTGGTTCGTCGTACACTATAAGCGACTTTTCTTCTTTTTCCACTCCAAGGCAATAGGTTATTATTACTTTAGCGCCCTCAAGAGCAGTTCTTGCAATGTCCATGGTCTAGCACCCTCTTTGCGATTCTTTGGGACCTTTTCTCGACTTCTTTTAGCACTTCGTTAAAGTCAATTTTTAAAAGCTTTCCATTAAGATACACAACCTCCCCTCCAACCATCACCAAGTCAATCTTTGGTTGGTCGCAAAACAGCAGAGCTTGGTAGGGGTCTCCAAAAAGCAAAAAAGGCTCTTTTTCTAGTAGCACAAGATCCGCGATAAAGTTGGGCTGAAGCACCCCAGTGTTGAGTGAAAAGATGTCTGAAGCGCATTTTGTTAAAAAACAAAATGCGCTTCTTGCGTTCACTATGCTTGGATTGAGCGCGTAGTCTTTGGCAAGTAGTGAAAGGAACAAGGCGGATTTAATAGGGTCGAAGTTGTTAGAAGAGTTTGCGTTGTCAGTTCCAACACAAATCCTTACGTTTGAGCTTATCAACTGCACGAGTTTACCAAACTTCCACAAACCCTTTCCTTTTTTGAGTTCGGTCACAGGGCATGCCGCAATCGCACAGTCGTTCGCTTTTATCAATCGCACTTCTTTATCACTCAAATCTGTCGCGTGTGATATCAGCGTTTGTCTCGTAAGGAAACCTATCGACGCCAAGTGTTCTATTGGCCTCTTTCCAGTCCTTTTCACACACTTCACAACGTCTTCATGACCCGAGGCTTCGTGCGATGTGGCAAGCGTTTTGTGTTTCTTTGCTAAAGCGATGGTGCCCTTGTACAACTCGTCGCTACAGGTGTTTACGCCGATGAGAGAGGCTATAGCGCGAACTTTTGTGCTTTTTGAAAGCTTTCGAAGTAAATTTTCCATTTGCTCTAAGCATTTGTCTGTGGGTCTTGCGAATGGTGTGTTTAAATCACAGTTCCACATACCGATAAAAGCCCTGATACCACACCTTTCAGCCGCTTTTGCATCAGCGAGTGGCCATAGGTTTGCTGAGTCAGCGTAACAAGTAACTCCATGCATTAGCATAAGCGCTTGAGAAAAAAGCGTGCTCCAGTACGCGTCTTCTTGTGTGAGTGCTCCATAGTATGGAAGCGCGTAATTCTGAAACCACTCAATGTGATTAGCTGTATCTGGGATGCTGTTTGCAAAAAGAGTTTCTTCTGTGTGAACGTGTGCGTTTATCAAACCTGGAATTGCCAGTTTTCCTTTGCCTTCAATTACGTAATCAATTTTGGAGAAGGCAGGAATGTCAGAAGAAACTTGGACGATTCTTCCGTCATCCACAAATATGTTTGAGTTTTTTCTTAAGCCACTTAAGTCCAAGACGTCAGCGTCCCTGATCAACACCGCCAATTTTACAACCCCAAGTAAACTTCTCTTACCCTTTTGTCGGAACCAACTTCTTCAGCCGTTCCTCCCATCACGATTTTTCCGTCTTCTAACACGTACGCCCTGTCCGCTATCAAAAGCGCGTTAGCCGCATCCTGTTCAACAAGCAAAATCGCGGTGTTCGTTTCATCTCTTATCTTCATTATTTGTTCAAAAATTTTTGAGCGAACCAAAGGAGAAAGCCCAACTGATGGCTCATCGAGCATTAGAAGTTTCGGGTTTGACATAAGCGACCTACCTATCGCGACCATCTGCTGCTCACCTCCTGACAAAGTTCCCGCAAGCTGTTTTGAGCGCTCTTTCAATACCGGAAAAAGAGAAAACACTCTTTCCAAGTTTTCTCCTACTTTGTTTTCGTCTTTTTGTAAGTATGCGCCAAGTAACAAGTTGTCCAACACGCTCATGTTTGGGAAAAGTCGTCTACGCTCAGGACAAAGCACAAGCCCTTTCTTTACTCTTTCCCATGCCGGGAGTGTGTCGACTCTTTCTTGCTCGTAGAGAATTTTGCCAGCACAATTACGAAGAATTCCAGCAATGGTAAAAAGTAGTGTGGTTTTTCCCGCACCATTTGGGCCTATTATTGTGGTTATCTCAGCCTTGCGCACTTCGAAGCTCACACCGAAAATCACTTGTATCAAACCGTATCGCACGTCAACTTCTTCTACCAGAAGCAAAATCGATCCCTCTGCCAAGAAACGCCTCAATCACCCTCTTTTCGTTGACAACTTCTTCAGGCTTTCCGCTTGCGATTACATAGCCTTGGTCGAGTGCGATAACCCTTCCCACAAGCTTCATCAACTCCCTTACTCTGTGCTCCACAATAAGAATTGACGTGCCGCTTTTTTGTAGCCACTTGATCGCCTCGCTCACAATCTCTATCTCTTTCAAACTCAATCCTCCAAACGGCTCATCAAGAAGTAGCAAGCGTGGTTTCAAAGCTATTGCTTGCGCAACGCCAAGTCTTTTTAGCTCGCCGTGAGTTAGTTGTGTCGCTTTTACATCAGCCTTGTGCTCTAAACCCAGTTGCCTTAGAACTCCCTCAACAACATCTTGCGGGTTTTTCTCGCGCTTCCAGCTGAACATGGCCGCAAGTAAAACGTTTTCGAACACCTTAAGATTCAAAAATGGTCTTACGATCTGAAAAGTTCGCGCCAAACCAAGCTTAGAGATGTAAGCTGGACTTTTTCCTGTGATGTCTTTGTTACAAAAGATCACTTTTCCTTGGTCAGGCTTTAAAAAGCCTGTTATGAGATTAAAAAGTGTGGTTTTTCCCGCACCATTTGGGCCTATTAATCCAACAATTTCGTTGTCACCAATTTTAAAGCTCACACAGTTTACTGCGACAAGCCCTCCAAATCTTTTTGTTAGTGAGTCGACCACCAAAAGCTCCTCGCTCATTTGCTCTCTCCCCTTACATACCCCCAAATCCCCTTTGGAAAGAATAGCAGTATCACAACCAAAAGCGTTGCAGAAATGAGTAAGCGTGCGTCCTGAATGTAGCTAATCCTCAAAAAATCTATTGCGCCCTCAAGAATAAACGCCCCGATCACACCCCCAACGATCGTTCCTATACCACCAAGTGCGCACATGAACACTGGTAAAGCGGAAAAGAGCAAGCCAAAGTTTGTCGGGCTTGCTACCCCATTAGAAAAAACGTACACCGCGCCGATCATTCCCGAAAAAAGGTTCGAAAGAGAGAAGGCTATTAGCTTATAGCGTGCGGTTTTAATTCCAAGCGCTTGAGCGCTCACTTCGTCGTCTTTTATAGACCTTAAAACCAACCCCAACCTTGAATAAGCAACAGCGCACAAAGCGATTCCAGTGAGCGCGAATATCACAACCGAAGCGTTGTACACAAAAGACGTGTTGTTCACAACCGCGTTTACACCGAAAATGCTTCCATCCTGCACCAAAGCAAAGTCTAGAAACTCGGATGTGGCAATTGGAACAAGTAGCGTAACCATGATAAAGTAGTGACCTTTTAATCTGAGGCTTGGCGCTCCTATAAGAAAGCCAAAGAAAACCGCGCTCAAACCTGATAGCGCAATCGCTTCAACTGGCGCAATTTTGTAAGCGGTCCAAAGATACGCCGCTGTGTAGCCTCCAACCCCAAAAGGAAAGGCCAAACCAAAGTTGAGGTAGCCCGTCACTCCTGAAAGTATGTCCCAACTCATCGCAAGAACCGCGTACATCGTAATGAGAGTGAACACACCTAGGTAAAACTGGTTTTGTGTTACCGCCTCGACCAAAACGAGCAAAACGGCGATGACAACTACGAACAAGATTGGCAAAAAATCAAACTTAAACCCGCGCGTTTTACACAACCTCCTTACCGAAAATTCCTTGGGGTCGTACGAGTAAAACCACTATAAGGAGTGCAAGAGAAACAAAATCCGCAAGTAGAGGATTGTAGAAAAGTAGAACGTAAACGCGCGCGTATGCGAGGATAAACGACGCAAGAATCTGACCTTTTAGGCTACCCAATCCGCCTATCACCACAATCGCAAACGCAAGCGTAATTATGTTCCAGCCAATTGTAGGGTCAAGCGTTTGGTAAGAAGTAAGAAAAACGCTTGAAACGCCCGCCATAACTGCGGAGATGACTGAAGTGAGCAAAATCACACGCATTGGATTTATTCCAACAAGCGATGCCGCAAGCTTGTCCTGTGACACCGCGCGTATGGCCTTTCCAATTTTGGTTTTGGAGAGAACAACCCAAAGCGCCAACAGAATAGCGATGGTTATGCCATCTGCGACCAAGTACTGATTAAAGATTGAAACGCCCAAAAATGTTGTTGAACCATTTATAAAAACTGGTACGAAAGCCGGATATTGGCAGGAGGATCTAAAGGCTGAGCTACACTGCAAAAACGAAACGAGATATTGAAGCACAAACGCAAAAGCGAGTGTGAGAAAGAGCGCATCAAGCGTGTTTCTTTCGTCTGCGATGTACTTTTGAATTAAATACGAAAGAAAAGCGACAAGTAGTAGCGAAGCAAAGATGGAAGCGAGTATTCCTAGCTTAAAATAAAAGAAGAACAGAAAGGTGGAGTACCCAACCACCATATAAAGCGCGCCATAGGAGCCGTTTAGAACGCCGGCAACGCCGTATAGCAACGCAAAACCTTCGGACAGAAGCACATACACTATACCGAGCGTAAGTCCTAGAACAAAAAAAGATAAAAAGGAAACGTAGGTCATCTTTGACCAGCTTTAAGAGGGAGGCGGAATTATCTTTGAGCTAATGGAAGACGACGTGGTGTTCCAAATTGGGACGAGCACTCCATTTTGCCACTGGCCAAACTGCTCGTACATCGGGATAGAAGGAAGGTTAATCCCATGTGAGCTTGTGAAGTGAATCACTCCAATCACGCCAGTGTAGGTTATGCTTTCTAGTGCGGGTATCAGCTTGTAAGCTTTCCAGCTGTTTGCGATGCTCATCGCTTGTGCCACGATGTAAACACCGTCGTACATGTCAAGAGCCGCGGTGTTCGGCGTGTGACCGTACTCTTTGTAAAACGCGTCTATAAATGGAACGGTCTTCGGAGTGAAGGAAACGTTGACCGTTGCAGGCCACGTAATGTAGCTTTGGGCAGCTCCGTTTGTCATAGTCCAAAACTCAGAAAATCCACCTAGTAGACCTGGTCCAAAAACCACAGGCTTTTGCCCGTTTGGCCAGTTGTAAGACTGCCACTGCTCAATAAATGAGGCACCATCAGAGCCAGAGAAGAAAAGCATTATCAAACCCGCTTTTGATGCGGCAATTTGGCTTAAGTGAGTGGAAAAGTCTTGTGTGTTTAATGGAAATAGCGAGGCGTACACAACTTTAAAACCTAGGTTTTGCATGACGTGAAAGAGGGTCGAGTTGCCAGCAGGCCTTCCTACAGGTCCCACAGTCCAAAGCGCGTTTTCTCCCATTACCGCAACCCTTGTGACATTAGGCCAGCCTGGATGGGTTTGCGCGTAGTTTTTGAGTTCAACCGCAAACTTGACCAAGTAAGGAGCGATGGCTGAACCGTTTATAAACAAGTGGAAGTAGTACTTGTAAGCGGTGTAATTCGCGGTTATTCCTGGCGGACAAGAAGGAGAGTGGTGCACTTCACATTCTACGATTGGTTCGTTAGACTCGATGTCAACAAACACGATCTGATACTGCGCGAGTTTCGCGGCTTCTGCCACAACCACATCGGTTCTAACTCCTCCTAAAATCACTTGCGCATGGTCTACGGTGACAAGCTTTTCTAGCGCAGACACTCCTTGGTCCACAGGAATTGTCCAATCTAACTCATCTGTGTCTTCCGCAACAATTCTAAGCATATAGTGTGTGTTGTTCATCACAACTCCACCATTAGCGTTTATTTGGTTCACGGCCATTTGAGCAGCGTCATAAGCGTCCTGTCCGACGGCGTAACTGAGCGGTAGAGACAAGCCTAGTGTGACATAATGTGGTACTGGCTTTTGCACTAAGCGCTGATAAGCCAAAATCGACGTGGCTGCGACAATCACGATCACCACGACCACAATTGCGACGATCACACTACGACTTATAGCCGCGTTGCTAATTGTTCGCATACAGGTTAGCAAACACTTTGTGCTTAATAAACTTTTTTCCTACTCTTTTTGTGATAACATGAAATTCGTTGAACTTATAATTATTAAGTAGACACACAAACTCATGTTTTTCGAAGATTTCTCTGAAAATTTCATGGCTAAGACTAAAGGAAGAACTGTGAGCGAAGCTGATATAGTTATATTTTCCAGTTTGACAGGCGCTTACAACTCGCTCTTTTTAAACGAAGAATATGCTTCAAAAACTCGTTTTGGCGGAAGGATTGCGCCTGGATTACTCACGGCTTCAATTGCCACAGGTCTTGTGTACCAGCTTCCTCAATCTCCGTTTGAAGAAGGTTTTATAGCGCTTGTGGGTTCAAGTTTTAAAGCGCTGAAAAGCGTAAAAATAGGCGACACGATAAGGTGTGAGGTTAGCTTAAAGCAAAAGAGTGAAAGAAAGGAGAACGGTTTGGTTGTTCTTCTTATTAAAGTGTTTAACCAAAGAGACGAGCTTGTTATGGAACTGGAGCACACAATCCTTGTTGAAAAACGCCACTAGTGCGTGTATGATGACGTGTAACAAAAAAGTCTCCATACAACCTTGGAACACAAGATGGTTTATCTCTGCAAAAATTCAAACACGTAAACTGTAATCGCAATAGTGAGAAGAATTGTGGAAAAGATGGGTTTGCTTGCACTCGTCTATTACGTATTTTTACGAACCTTTCACTCAAAACTTTCCGCTTTGCGAATATCCTAACAAGTCCGCTTGTCAACTTGGAATTTCGTAAGAAATGAGCTTTTGGTCTTGTGTCCAGTTTCTTTAATATGCTAAACGCTAATATGAATAACGCAAAACTTTAAGCATCTTACAAGTAATCAAAAAACATGGCCACTTCTGTTTACGGAAAGTACACAAAAAGTGACTCAAAAATCCTAAGACTACTTACGTATTCGCCTTCTGGACTTCCTGTGAAAAGAACCGCATTTCTGCTCGGAGAACGTGTGGTAGACCTTCAGTCCGCAAGTAAGCTTTACGTCTACTCGAACGAAAAGGATTTGTTTCAAGAGGGTTATGCCGAAGCTCTTGCACCAACAGACATGCTCAGTCTAATATCATTGGGTGAAGGTGCGATAAATCACGCCCAAAAGGTTTACGCGTTTGTTCAAGACCTTTTGGACGACAAAACTGAAGTAAAAGGTGTCGAAAGCGAAAAACTCGTTTACGAGTTGTCACAAGTTAGGGTAAGAGCGCCTCTTAGGCCACGCAAAATAATTCACACAGCTGGAAACTTTAGGGAACACGCAAAAGAAGGAGAAGAGGCAGGGTGGCCGTTTCCGATCCCTCAGTGGATTTCTTTTCTCAAAAATCCAGACTCAGTAATAGGACACGACGATGAGATTTTAAAGCCAAGTTTCACAAAGCAGCTTGACCACGAGCTAGAAATGGGAATAATTATCGGTAAGAAAATGAAAAATGTTTCTCCTCAAAGGGCGTATGAAGGAATTTTCGGCTTTACGGTTTTCAATGACGTCACGGCAAGAGACATCCAAAGGGAAGAAATGAAAAACGGTCTTCTTAATTTTGGAAAAAACCTTGACACATTCGCCCCACTAGGTCCTGTGATCGTTCCGAAAAATCAAATCGGAGACCCGCACAATCTCACAATGGAGCTCAGAGTTAACGGCGATGTTAGGCAGTTTGGCTCAACTAGCAGGCTAAGCGTTAGAATAGAAGAAATTGTGGCGAAGTATTCATGGGTCACACTTTACCCAGGTGACATGATATCCACTGGCACGATTTCTGGCGTTGCCGCGTTTAGAAAACCCGATCCAACACCCTACTTCTTAAAGCACGGTGACGTACTAGAGTGTGAAATAGAAAAAATTGGGCTACTCAGAAACACCGTGGTAAACGCTGAATAAGTCGAGACGTCGGATAAGTCCTATTACTTCCAAAACTAATGCCGTGACAAGTAAAACATTAAAGAATCTAGGTGTATCAACACAAAATGAGCGTAGTAGAAAGGCTTTTTGAACTTATCAAAAGCGCGAAGGTGTACGACTTAGGCCAACCGTACTGGCAAGGAATGCCAGTTCATCCTGCCGACCCGCCTTTTTTGTTCTTTCTCTATCGCTATCACGAACACACAAAGGAGCTTTTTAAAGAAGTAGCCCCTGGCTTTGCCGACTCAATCGGTTTGGTTGTTTCATCCATGCACGCTGGCACACACTTTGACACTCCGCTACACATGTCAAGAAACCTGAAGGTATTGGGAGAGGACATAACGCGTTTTGAAAGCGACAGGGGTTACGTGAACTTACCAGAAAAGCTAAAGAGCGTAGACCTGGTCCCACCGCTAGTTTTAAAAGCTGTGCTTTTTGATGTGGCGCGCTACAAAGGCGTTGACGTGCTACCAGAAAGGTACGAAATAACACCTGAAGATTTGGAGCTGTGCGCAAAACAAGAGGGCGTGAGCTATAAAGACGCGCAGTGCGCGCTCATACGAACTGGTTACTCGAAATTTTTTGAAAGAGATGCGGACACATATCTACACAAGTTTGCTGGTATAGGGGTAAACGCGGCTAAATGGCTTGTTGAAAACGGGTTTTCTGTCATTGGAATAGACAACTTGGCCGCTGGTGTTCCCAAACCTTTTGAGGTGCACAACATAATTTTGAGCGATAACGGTCGCTACTTGGTAAAAAGCCTAAATTTGGAGGCGCTTTCGGCTGACAAAAAATTCTTGTGTTTGGTGGTGATTTCCCCACTAAAGATCAAAGGCGGGGAGGCTTCGCTCGTCAGGCCAATAGCGATCGCTTAAGCTTTGCGAATCTTTATATTCTTTTTTTCGTTTTTCGTTTGAGTGAAAATGAGCTGGGGACAGGCACCTGGTAGCCCTCGTGTTGAAGGAGAAATCGAATGGATTAGAAAACCTACACCGCCGGGTAAAAGGTTACAGGGGGAGTTTGCGTTGGTCACTGGCGCGTCACGCGGGTTTGGCAGAGAGATCGCGCTTGCGCTTGCGGAAGAAGGCGCAAACGTCGCTGTGAATTACAACAAGTCGAAAGAAGCTGCGGAAGAAGTTGTCAATCTTATAAAGAAAAAAGGTGTTGACTCTTTTGCTGTGCAAGCGGACATTAGAAAGTTTGACGACGTAAAAAGAATGGCCGACGAAGTGTGGCTTAGATGGGGAAGGTGTGACATACTTGTTAACAACGCTGGCGAAACCGCTTCGACGCAAATGTCTTGGCGTGAGCTTTCAGAAGAAGTGATAGACGAAACGCTTGCACTAGACGTTAAGGGAACTCTGTTTTGTCTGCACGAATTTGGAAGAAGAATGCTTGACGAACAAAAAAGCGGGACGATCGTCAACGTTGCGTCCAACGTCATCGTAACTGGAAGTCCACGCTCTCCGATTTACGCCGCCGCAAAGTACGGCGTAATCGGACTTACAAAATCCTATGCTCTCGCTTTAGCGCCATATGTGAGAGTAAACGCCGTCGCGCCAGGTTACATGGACACGCCATCTCTTAGAGCGCGAAAAGACTGGACTGAAGAAAGAAGAAAATGGATCGTCCAGCACACACCGCTACGCTCAATAGGCAAGCCAGAAAACATAGCGCGAATAGTGGTGTTTCTTGCGTCTCAGGACTCATTCCACATGACTGGTAACACCATAATTTGCGATGGCGGTTTTAGCATGCCCGCCGCGTAGGTGAAAAAAGTGGAGGTAAGCGGTGAATTAGCGCGAACAATTACAAGCAACGTGGACAAGGAAGAGCTAAAAAAACTAGTTGTTGAAATGGTGAACATCCCTAGTCCAACTGGCCAAGAGCTTGAAATGGGAAGGTACATGGCAAGCAAACTAAAAGAACTAGGGTTTAAGGTGATTTGGCAAGAGGTGGAAGAAGGAAGACCTAACGTAATAGGAGTGCTAAAAGGTGAAGGGGGAGGACCTACACTAGAGTTCGACGGTCACTTGGATGTCTCTTTCACTGGGACAGAAGAGTTCATGAGAGGGGGTGTTTCCACACCTCAGGCGCGCGTGCAGTCGCTACAGGGCGACGAATGGATATTTGGTGTTGGTTCTTTTAACATGAAAGGGGCTTTAGCGGCTTATTTGGTTGCCGCGAACGCTCTAATAAAAAGCGGTGTGAAGCTTAAGGGAGACCTTGTGATATCAGCCACTTGTGGAGAAATAGAAGCGTCCCAAGTTGACGAGTTTGTTGGTAAACAATATAGAGGATACGGAACTGGTGCAAGGTACGCCGTAAGCCACGGAGTGTTGCCAGACTATGTGGTTTTGGGAGAACCAACAGGACTTAAGCTCATGGTAGGACATTTTGGCTCTTTTTGGGTCAAGCTCACAGCAAAAGGAGGTAGTGTAGTCCACACTGCGTGGTCTAGAGGTGTTTTGAACAAAATAGAGCAAATGCCCAAAGTTATTCACGCGGTCGTCGAATGGAAAAAAGGCTTTGAAGAAAGAGCGTCTTACAAGGGTTACAAGGGAATTGTGAACATAGCCGCGATTAGCGGTGGAAGGCCTTGGAAGGGTTCGCGCACTCCTGACTCCTGCACTCTTTACCTTGATATCAGATATCCTCCTGGCTGGTCTCCTTTACAAGTAAAAAAAGAGCTTGAACAGTTTGTTCAAAAGCTAAACTCTGAAGATCCTACGCTACAACTTGAGATGGAGCCTTATGCGGTTAACCCTCCCACAGAGGTGGACACAAATGATTTCATAGTGCGCGCAATTTCGAAGTGGCACAAGGCAGTTTTTCAAAGAGAAGTCGAGTTGACTTACGAACTTTGGTACTCAAACGCTCCAAGCTTTAACGCGATGGGCGCAAAGGCTGTGAACTATGGTCCAGCTGGCGCAAAAAGGCTTTCTGGGCTGACGCTCTCTGATAAAGACCGTGAATACATAAGCGTGTCGGATTTGTACGAGTGCACAAAGGTGTACGCGCTTTTAGCAGCTGACACGCTCACAAGAAAAAGGGAAGAAGTTTTTTAACGCTTGTGCAAACCCTTCCAAAGCTCAAACAGCTTGTTGCCCGAGACGTGTGAAAAGTTGATCCTAATACCAAGAGGTTCAAGTGCGTCCTCTACCGCGTTTGTAATAGAGCCTATCGGTCCACCGCCTCCTTCCCCAATTCCTCTTACACCTATTAGCGAGCTTGTTGACTTGGTGATATGGTGCAGAAGTTCCACGTCAGGCATCTCTTTTGCGCCAACTGGTGTGTAGAACCAGAAGTTTGGCGTGAGTAGCACACCCTTTTCATCGTACTGAAGGCTTTCGTAAAGCGCCGCGCTTATTCCGTGCATCGTCGCACCGATCTCTTGGCCTTCGACCACAAGCGGGTTTATTATAACGCCTGGGTCTGAGACCACCACGTGCTTCAGTATTTTGACCAAAAAGGTTTCTGGGTCGACTTCGACAACGCTACCGTGGATTGTATAGGAGTACGTGAGCGTGTTGTTCAACCTGTTTTTGCTGTCTGGTTTGTTGAACTTCCAGTCTGGCTTGTACACATAATAGGAAACAAGCCCGGGTTCCATCCCTTCTGGAAGGGAGACAACGTCGGACCAAGCGACTAGCGCAATCTGCGAAAACGAAACAGACCTTCCGGTTTTTGTGCTCACAACTCTTTCATTTTCCACCTTAAGCGCTTCTACGTTCTCGTTGAGTAGATGAGACGCAATCGCCAAAACTTTCTCTTTGAGCTTTTGCGCTGCAAGAAAGAGCGCTGTCCCCGCTAGAACCGCGCTTCTACTTGCGTACGCGCCCGAATGGGCCGCCCATACGTTGCTTGCCGAATCAAACCCTCTTGGCACAACCACGCGCGAAGGATCCATGTTGAAAACTTCAGCAACAAGCTGAGCCATCGTGGTTTCATGTGACTGTCCTTGGTCGGTTGTTCCCACCTTTGCCACAACCGTTCCGCCTTGGTCGATCATTACCATCGCGGCTTCAGAATTTCCTGAGACAGGAAAGTTCGGGTTTATTATTTTCACTTGAGCAAAGTTGTTTGCGCCTGAGTCTATCACCGCTGAAAAGCCAATTCCGATTAGTCTGCCTTGCTTTCTGTATTCTTCTTGTAGCTTTCTCCACTTCTGGTACTCAAGCGCGTCGAGTAGCTTTCTGAACGCACCTGGGTAGTCTCCTCCGTCGTAAATCGTGTGCGAGGGTCCACGATACGGCATTTCTTCAGGCGGTATGAAATTCTTTAATCTAACTTCTGCTGGATCAAGCGCTAGCCTTTTTGCCACGATGTCCATCACTCTTTCCCACATAAAGTTGTGTTGAACGCGCGAATACCCTCTTACTGGTCCTGTCGGACCTTTGTTTGTCACAACCTGCGTGAATTCCACGCGTATGTTCTTTACGGCGTAAATACCAGGTGTCACTTGGCTCCAAATCACCGCACCCGCGGGCTCGTAGCGCGTGTAAGCGCCACAGTTGTCGATTATGCGCATCTTTGCTCCCAAAACTTTGCCATCGCGTTTGACCGCAAGCTCCACGTAAAAGATTCTTTCGTTGTTGTGCGTTCCTGAAGCGATGTTTTCGCTTCTTGTTTCTATGTATTTTACTGGCCTTTTGAGAAGCTTTGAAAGCAAAGCTGCAAGCGTTATGTGTGTGTAGTTGATGATTTTGCCTCCAAAGGCGCCACCAACGTAAGGAGGATTGAGCATTCTAAACTTTGATGGAGGAGTTTTGAGTGCACCGCAGATTAAAGGAAGGGAGAACATAGGCATCTGGTTTACGCTGTGTATTATAAAAGAGTCCGTTGTCTCATCGTAAACCGCAAGCACGCCATTTGGCTCAAGCGGAACGGGTGCGTATCTGTGAAAAACAATCCTTTCCCTGATCACCTCGTCAGCTTGTTCAAAAGCTGCGTCTACTTCACCAAGATCCCAAATTCCCTTCCAAACCACGTTTGAACCGATTTCTTCGTGAACCAAAGGCGCGTTCTCTTTGAGCGCATCCTCTGGGTCGACCACTGCGGGTAATGGCTCATACTCCACTTCGACGAGCTCCGCCGCGTCCTCTGCGGTGTATCGGTCCTCCGCTACGACTGCGGCCACGGGTTCGCCAAAGTACCTAACTTTGTCCACGGCAAGAGGGTAGTCTTTTAAATTCCCGGCTGGTGGTTCTGCGATTTGCATAAAAGGCTCAAGGTGTTTTTTGAGCTCTTCTCCTGAGATCACACAAAGCACGCCAGGTTTTGCCAAAGCCTTTGATGGGTCGATCTTTTTGATTTTCGCGTGCGCGTATGCGGAAGTTGTGTAAGCCATGTAAACCGTATTAGGAAGCTCTAAGTCGTCGATGTACCTCGCTTTACCCGTAATAGGAAGAAGGTCTTCTCTAAGTTTAATGGGTTTTCCAAGCCATTTTGTTTCCTGTTCAGTCATCTTTCACCACTCCTTATCTTTTGAGCGGCTTGCTTTATCGCCTTTATTATGTTGAGGTACCCCGTGCACCTACAGATGTTACCAGCTATCGCCTCTTTGATTTCGTCCTCTGTGGGGTTGGGGTTTCTTTGTAACAAAAAGAGCGCAGACATTAGCATTCCAGGCGTGCAGTAACCACACTGGAGGGCATGGTTTTCCCAAAAGGCTTCCTGTATCGGGTGAAGCTTGTCGTCTTTCGCAAGGCCTTCAACCGTCAAAACTTCTTTGCCATCCGCTTCGACCGCAAACATTGTACAGGACTTTACAGACAAACCGTCAACAAGCACAGTGCAAGCGCCACAGCTTGTGGTGTCACAGCCTATGTGTGTTCCTTTGAGCTTTGCGACGTCTCGTATAAAGTCGACAAGTAGTAGCCTCGGTTCAACTTCTGCAGAGTAAACTTTTCCGTTTATCTTTATGCTAACAGGTTGCGTGACGCGCTCTTCCAAAACCTTTGTCGTCAATCTTCTCACCTCCCAGAAACCTGCTTTAAACACCTTTTGACTAAAACGCTGAGCAAGTGCTTTCGGTAGTCACTAGATGCGTTCACGTCTTCAGGCGGTCTTACACCCTCAATCGAAAGCTGGGAAGCTTTGAGAATTGTTTCATCGTCAAGTGTCTTTCCTTTAAGGTATTCTTCGGCTTTTTTCGCGCTTAAAGGCGTTGGACCTGCGACGCCAAGCGCAATCCTTGCGCTTTCCACAACTCCTTCTTTTAAAAACACGTTCACCGCGACACTCACGATTGGCCATGTTGTCGCGGTTTTTGTTACCTTCATGAACGCTTGCTTACCAGCTTTTTGAACTGAGAGCGAAAAACCAGTGACAACCTCTCCTGGTTCAAGCGCAGTCAAAAAGATGTCTTTGTAGAATTCGTCGACTGGAAGCATTCTAGAACCTTTTGGTCCCTTTGTGTGCACCTTCGCATCAAGCGCAAGAAGCGCGATCGGAAGGTTTGCCGATGGGTCTCCGTGAGAAACATTTCCGCCTATCGTTCCACGGTTTCTAATTTGCTGGTCGGCTATTTCTTTTGCTGCGACGCTTAAAGCTGGAAAGTGTGATAGTAACACGTCGCTACGGCATATTTGGTCGTGTGTGGTTAGCGCTGACACATACACCTCGTCATTCTTTTTTGTTATTTCTGGCTGTATTTCTGACACTTTGGAGAGTGACACAACGTTTTTTGGGTTTAGAATCCTGAGCTTCATCATTGGAATAAGACTTTGTCCACCCGCTAGCGCCTTTGCGTCTTCCTTTGTGTAAAGAAGGTTTATTGCTTCGTCAAGAGTTTTTGGTGCGTAGAAGTAAAAAGCTCTTGGTCTCAAAGCGATCAAATCATTCAACTCAACGTGTTAAAAAAACTTTTTGCATTGGATATTTGTTCGAATTATTCAAAAAATATTCATGTTTAATCTAATGCGAAATAATAATTGCTATCAGAAGCACTACGGTATTTTATAGAAATTTTTCTTAATCGTATGTGTATGATCTTCCTGTTTAATCGCAAAGAATAGAAGAGAGTGATTTTTGGACACTAAATGTCAAACGCATAACAGAAAACCAAGGTAAAAATCATAAGATTTTTCATTACTTCGGAATCAAAAACGTTAATCATCGTAAACTGGCTTTCTCTTTTCTAAGAAAGCTTTGATACCCTCTTTACCATCGTCTGACAAAAGAATCGATTGGTAAAGCGACGACTCTAGTTCAAAGCCGTTTTGCGAAAAACACGCGTTTATAGCGCGCTTTGCGTACTGTAAAGAAGTAAGGCTCTTTTCACATATCTTTTTGCCTATATTAAGCGCTTCGTCCAACAAGCTCTCTTTTTTCACAACCTCATTCACGAGTCCTATTTCGTACGCTTCTTTTGCGGTGATTATTTCGCCAGTGAATATCATCTTCTTCGCGCCGCGAATTCCAACTATCCTTGGCAGTCTCTGCGTGCCCCCACCTCCAGGAATTAACCCTACGTTTAGCTCTGTTTGGCCGAATTTTGCGTTTTCTGACGCGATAACGATGTCGAGGCAAAGCAAAAGCTCAAGTCCACCACCCACCGCAGTGCCATTCACAGCACCTATAGTGGGTTTTGGGTAGTTTTCGACATATTCAAGAAAAGAGCGAACAAACCTTGAGTACTCTTCGGCTTCACTTTTACTTGAAAGTGAAAGAAGGTGCTTTAGGTCGGCGCCCGCGCTAAACACTTCACCCTTTGCGGTTATCACAACACACTTGATTTTCTCGTTTTCAAGCTTTTTGAGTTGCTCTAGTAGCTCTTTTCTTGTTTCAAGGTCGAGCACGTTGACTGGTGGGTTGTTTATGCTCAGAATCGCTATTTTATCTCTGATTTCAGTTTCTACTCGCATAAAAAATAAAAAAGTAAGAAGGTTAAAAGTGTTTACACGTGTATTTCTTCGAGCTCTTTCTTAGGAGGTATGTTCCTCATAGCTATGCCGAAAATTATCAGACCAATGATTTCTGGTACAACTTCCACCCACAGCCAAGCGCCGTTAAAGCCTAACGACGGTATCGCCTGACCGAAAATCAATGGCCAAGCTGCCTGTCCAAGACTCCAAAATGCACCTCCCCAAATTGCGCCCGTGGCTCTTGCTCGCGTTGGAAAGGCTTCCGAGTTGAGCCTCACCAAACCGGCAAACTGACCGTTTTCTGTAAAGAAGAAGAGCACGTAAAACGCGTAAAGCGCAAGATAGCTGTGCCCCACAAAGAACGTGAGCAAGTAAATTCCTAGAGCCTCGAGAGCGGCGAAAACCATGATCGAGTATTTTGCACCGATTTGGTCGTTTAATATGCCATTAAGAATATAACCAATCACACCTGCAAAAGAAACTACTGCGAACATCGAGGTTACCTGTGCAAAGCTAAATCCCTTTACTTCGGTGAAGTAAATTGGTTGAAACGCGTTCGTTGTGATCGCGATACCAGTGGTAAGGAAGTTCCAGAACGCAAGAACCACGGTTGTTCGAACAAGGTCGCTTGCGAAAAGCTGTTTATAAGGATGAGCCACAGCCTTTTCAGTGTCCACTTGGTATACGTTAAGTAAGGTTTTCACTTTTTCCTCCTCGCCCTTCTTTTTTGCTTCAAGCACAGCCTTTAAATGTTGAAATCTCGCTGGGTCTCTTAACCTAAATCGCATGATGAGCACTAGTAGCGCTGGAAGAAACGCAAAAAGAAAGGCGACACGCCATCCGTACGTTGGGCCGTAAGCTGCAATCGTAAAGTAGGCAATTGCGCTCGCCAGTCCGTAGCCGAAAACCCAACCAGACTGCATAATAGAAAGCGCAAGTCCTCTCAACCTTTTTCCTACAACTTCTGAAAGCAGCGTCGCGCCTGCGCCCCATTCGCTACCAGTAAACGCACCGGCGGCAATTCTTATTCCAAGCCAGCTTAGAAAGCCGTTGATAAAGTACTGTAGCATCGAAAAGAACGCCGTGCCAATTAGCGTGAGTTGAAGTACAAACCTTCTACCGTATCTGTCGCCCAGCGGTCCCATGAATAGGCTTAAAACAAAGCTTGCGAAAAACCCCGCTGACACCACGTATGAATACTGTTGAATTGATAGGTGTAGCGTGGTTGTTATCGGGTTAGAAAGCACAAGGATGAGGTTTCCATCGGTGTTTATCAACCCCCACCCCAAGTAAATCATTAGCGCCGCGAAGAACACGTAACCCGCTGACTCCTTTACGATTTGTGTTCCTGAGCCGGTTCCTCCACCAGGTTGTTGCGTGGTCGAATTTTTGGTTTTGATCGAATCTACGTGGCCTAACTTAGGCTCACGATTTGACATTTTACATCGTTTAAAGAACAATCGAGGACTATTTAAAGATTTCAATGACAAAAAAGAAATGATTTTTCGTTTAAACTAAGTCAAAGACTTTAATAATAGGTTCGCTCATTGTGGCTTGAAGGCGAATGGATGAAAACCACGACAAACACGTTTCAGAAAAGTGGTGGGTAAGTCCGTTCAACTTTATACCAGAAGTTACTTCTTCCTTTAACTTGCCACAAAGTGTCAGCTTCCATGACGTCACTTTAAGAGATGGAGAGCAAACTCCTGGCGTAGTGTTTAACAAGCAGGACAAGCTCGAAATAGCTAGGGCGCTTAGCGAAGCTGGCGTAGAAAGAATAGAAGCGGGAATGCCTGTCATTTCTCAAGAAGAAAAAGAAGCGATTAAGGCGATAACGCGTGAGAGATTGAGCTCCAAAATCTTCACTCTTTGTAGACTTATCAAAAGTGACATAGATCAATCAATTGAAGTCGATGTGGATGGTGTGATAATAGAGGCGCCTGTGGGCGTTCCGAAGCTAAAGCAGTTTGGCTGGACGCTTGAACAGGTTAAGAGCGCAACACTTGAAACTTTGGATTACGCAAAATCTCACGGTTTGTACACCGTGTTTTTTGGTGTGGACACGACAAGAGCGGATGTTCAGAATTACTTTGAGTTCATTCAGGAGATAGAAAAGAGTAAAGCCGATTCTATAGCTGTGGTGGACACGTTTGGTTGCATCACACCAGAAGCGATGGCTTACCTAGTAAAACACGTGACGCGTTTCACCAAAAAGCCAGTCGAAGTTCACACACACAACGACACTGGGCTTGCTACGGCGACAACCTTGGCCGCGGTTACTCAAGGTGCACGGGTCGTACACGTAGCTGTGAACGGCCTAGGAGAAAGAACGGGAAACGCGCCTTTAGAAGAAGTCGCCGTTGGGTTAAAACTGCTATATGGCATGAACGTGCGAATAAAACTTGAAAGGCTCTTCGCCCTTTCTGAGCTTGTCGAAGAAAAATCTGGATTCTTAAAGCCCACAAACAAACCGATAGTCGGAAAAAGGGCCTTTGCGCGAGAAAGTGGAATTTCTGTTGCTGGTTGGGCAAAGTACCACTTGGGTTCTGAACCCTTTTTACCCGATCTATTCGGAAACCGTCATGAGGTTCTTGTAGGCAAAAAAAGCGGAAGACACTCAATAGAGTACAAACTCAAGGAGCTAGGTTTTAGCGAGTTTGACGAAAAAAGCGTGAACGAAATTCTTGTTGCGGTTAAGGATTTGGCGCAAAAGAAAAAGAGGGCGCTGACCGACCAAGAGTTTTTGGAAATCGCAAATGCGCTTCTAAGAGCGCACGCTTGAGCGAACTAGTTGCCATATCTCGTTCCAGCTTACTGGAATTTTTGTGAGCTTGACCCCAAGAGGTTTTAGCGCGTCTGCTACGGCGTTTGCGAGTGCTGCTGGCGCTCCTATCGCCCCACCTTCACCAAGCCCCTTAAACCCTCCAGGCGTGGGTGACGGGCTTTCGATATGCTGCTGCAAAAACACCTCTGGCACCTCCCTTGCAGTGGGTGGCGCGTATTCCCAAAAGGATGCGGTGAGTAGCTGGCCTTCTTTTGAGTACTTTAGTTCGTTAAACGTTTGAAACATACCTTGGCAAATTGTCGTTCCGTGAACTTGTGCATCCGCTTCGACTGGGTTTACCAAAACGCCCGCGTCATCAACGGTGTAGTACTTGAGCACTTTAATCACAAAAGTTTCTGGGTCGACTTCGACAACACTACCGTGCCACGCGTAACTCACAAGCGTGCTATCTTGCGGTGGGTCATAGCTCGCGCTTTCTTCAAGCCCTGGCTCCATTCCCTCAGGAAGCATGCTCGGCAGTCTATACGCGATTTTCGAAAGCTCTGAAAGCTGAATAGAACCATTAGGCGACTTTATCACGCCGTCTTCTATCGTGATTTCAGCAGTGTCACACTTTAGTAGATGTGCGGCTATTTTTTCCACTTTTTTTCTAAGCTTTCTACACGCTAGAATTATCGCGTTCCCAGCTGTAGCGGTTGACCTGCTTGCCCAAGTGCCAAAACCATAAGGGTTTGAGTCTGTGTCTCCTTCGTGCACGTTCACATCTTCGAGAGGTACGCCGAGTTGTTCGGCGGCGATCTGTGAAAAGATTGTGGCGTGGCCTTGTCCCGTGTCTTGCGTACCAAGTAAAACAGACACTTTGCCAGTTGGTTCAATCCTTACTATTGCCCTTTCGTACCCTCCCACTTCCCAACCCAAAACACCTTGAAGCCTTCTTGAAGGAGGGGCGGTGTACTCAGAGTAAACAGAAATTCCGATCCCAATCAGTTTGCCCTTTTTTCTCAACTCTTCTTGTTTCTTTCTCAACTCGTCGTAGTCCATCAAGTCGAGTAGCAAGTCCAGCGTCGTTCTGTAGTCGCCGCTGTCGTAAACGACGAATGCGGGGTTTGTGTAAGGAAAATCTTCCTTTCTTACTAGATTTATTCGCCTAATATACGCAGGGTCTAGCCCGAGCTTTTCTGCGGCAATGTCCATAAGTCTTTCCATGACGTAAGCCGCGACAGGCCTTCCAAATCCTATGTTCGGCGACCAAGGCGCCTTGTTCGTCGCAACCGCAAGCACTTCGAACGCGTATTTTTCGAACTTATACGGTCCTGGGATTGAGACCGATGCGACCATAACGGGCTGAACTTCAGCCCAAAAGGTCGCTCCAGCCCCAACATCTGCAACGATTCTGTCGTAAAGCGCGACAAGCCTACCGTCTTTCGTGAATCCCGCCTTTACAAAGTGGATTTGGTCTCTCTCATGCCCTGTGATAAGCAAGTGTTCTGTCCTTGTTTCGACCCACTTAACCGCGGCCTTTAATTTTAGCGCAATCGCGTACAACGCGATTTCGTCGCTAAAGATCGAAGATTTTGGACCGAATCCTCCGCCTACTCTTGGTGCAATAACCCTTATTCTGTTTTCTGGAAAACCGAGCGTTTCTGCGACGTAGTTTCTGACAACGTGCGCAAACTGCGTTGAAGCCCAGATCGTAAGTCTGGAACCGTCGTACCAAGCGATGTGCGTCCTTGTTTCAAGAGAGACTGGCGATGTCCTACCGTTTGTAAGGGTTTCTTCGATGACTATGTCACAAGCGCTTATCGCATTTTCCACATCTTCTTTTGAGCCAAACTCATCGTAAAACAAAACGTTGTCAGAAAGCTCATCGAACACCTTTTCGCTGGTTTTAAGCGCATCAAGAGGGTCGATGATTGGCGTCAATGGCTCATACTCCACTTCGACGAGCTCCGCCGCGTCCTCTGCTATGTACTGATTTTCGGCCACAATTGCGACGACTGGCTCCCCGTGGTATCTTACAACATCCAGCGCAAGCGGATGTCTTGCAGGTTCTTTCATTCCCTTGTGGTGCATCCAATATCCTAGCTTTATGTTCTCAAAGTCTTTTCCTGTGAAAGCGGCGGCAACACCCTTAAGAGAGAGAGCGCGCGAAAGCTCAATTCTTCGAATCTTTGCTCGTGCGTAGGGCGAGCGCACAAACGAAACGTAGTAAACCTTTGTGGGCGGCTCCACATCGTCGGTGTAAACCGCTTCCCCTCTTAGCGCCTGTAATGCTTCTTTTCTTTTTGGCGAAGAGCCCACGAGCGCCTTTTTTTGGGTGATTACTTCCCTTTCTAATATTACGCTTTGTGCCATCGCTTATTGTAAACTATGCACAAAATTAAGAGTTTTTGCGTCAAAGAGTTGCGCTTAAACGCGCGATGGCTTCAACCGCGTTTTCGATTTCCTCTTTTGTGTTGTAAAAGTGCGGAGCAATTCTTAGCCCGACATCTCTACTTGAAGTGATTATGCCTTGATTTCTTAGCACTTCTTCAAGCTTGTGCGGTTGTTTTACAACAAATGAGACAATCGCCCCCCTTTCTTCATCATGAATAGGCGTTATGCTTTGCAACCCCAATTTTTGCGCGAATTCAAGCGCGTGCTTCGTGAGTTTCGCGATTCTTGCTTGTATGTTTTCAAGACCTTCTCTTTTAATTATTTTTAGGCCCTCGATGCTTGCGTACACACTTGGTATGCACCAAGTTCCTGACTGAAATCGCTCCGCGTTTTCAGCGTATTCAAGACTTTCGGCGCCAAACTTAAACGGATTCTTTTGGGAAAACCAGCCTATGTAAACTGGCTCAAGAGATTGGATAAGCTCATTTCTTACGTAAAGAAACGCAAGACCAGGAAGGCCAAGAAGGTACTTTAGCGTTCCCGTGCAAAGGTAATCGACATCAAGCCTTTTGACGTCAAAAAAGGTGTTACCCGCAGACTGATAAGCGTCCACGTAAACTTCGGCGCCTTTTGCGTGCGCAATCTTTGCGATTTCATTCACTTTTTGTTTAAAGCCGTTTAGAGAGCTTACGTGAATCGCGCACACAAGTTTTGTGTTCTCGTTTATCGCTTTTTCGTACTGCTCGATTCCTATTTTGTAGTTCGAGCTTTTTATCGTAATGGGTTTGGCGCCTATTTTTGTTTGCGCCACTACGATGTAATTTGTGGTGGGGTACTCGAGGTCGTTCAAAACTATTTCTTTTCTTTTTGAATATTCAAACGCGCTAAGCAAAGAACCGAACGCTGAAGACACCGAAAAGTGAGGGCAAACTTCGTCAGGAGAAGCGCCTATGAGTGACGCAAAGATTCTCTTTGCTTCTTGAACCTTCTCAACCCAAAGCTCCCAAGGATTTCCGAACTCTAAAAGGTCCTCTTTGTACCTGTCTAGCGCTTCAACCATTTCTTTGTATATCGGAGAGTGAGAGCAAGCCGCCAAGTACACTTTTTTTGTAAGAAGTGTAAATCCAGCGCTCATACCAACCCATATACGCTTTAGAGCTTTCTAAGATTTTGGATTAAGGAATTTACGTCTTCAACGAAGAATTCTTTGGCATCGCTTGGCAAAAAGTGTTTAAAGCCTGTGCTTGTAATAATCACGCAAACCTTTTCGTTTTTAATTTTAGCCCTAAACAGTGCTGCAATCGCGGTTGCCGAAGAAATTTCGCAAAACACGCCTTCTTTTTTTGCAAGGAGTCTGTGCGCTTCTATTGTTTCCTTGTCGGTAACGCTCACGCCAAACCCTTTGCTTTCGTACAATGCGTCAAGCGCATGCTCAGCGCCGAAGCCAACTTGTAAAGCCACCGCAACGCTTTTTCTTGGTACTATGCTTTCAACAACCCTTAATCTGTTGTCGAACGACTGCACAAGCGGGTCTGAGCCCAAGGGTTGAACTGCGACCATTTTTGGCAGTTTGTGCGTTAAACCAGCGTGTTTCAACTCTAAGAATCCCTTGTGAACGCCGAATAGCAAATCCCCACCTGCAACAGGTACGACAACGTAGTCAGGAATCCCAATTTGAAGAAATATTTCGAAGGATATGGTTTTGTAGGCGTCGACTAACGCCGGGTTTACAGGCGCCCAGAGAAAAAGATTGAACCAATCAGGAAGCATTCGTGAAACCAAGCTCAGACTCTCAAGGAGTCTCTTCTGTGTTTGATAAAGGTTCTTTACTCTAAACACCAAGGGTGAATACATGAATAGCGGCTTTAGCTTTTGCTTTGGAACGTCATCACGAATAAGTAGCGCGCACCGAAGGCCGGCTTTTGAGGAGTAGGCGCATGTTGCGAGCGCCGCGTTTCCACTCGACGCCGTAAAACACCCCTTTTTCGAAAGACTTAGCGCGAATGACACGCCCAGTGAAGCCGCTCTGTCCTTAAAAGAGCCTGTTGGGTTGAGCGACTCCATCTTTGCGTATACGCTTTCTAAACCCAGTATTTTTTCTAGATTCTCCAGCCTCAAACAAGGCGTCCAACCTTCTCCCATGCTCACTATCCGCTCAACTGGGGGCAAAAGCTCCCTAAAGTCCCACATCGTTCTTGAATTTTTTTCGAAGCTCAATCCACGCAAGTCGTACTCGCTAGCAAGAATCCCTCCACAGCGAGCGCATCTAGCCTGCGTATTTACAGGAAATTCAGCTTTGCATCTTCTGCACTTTAAAGCGACAAAACGGTTCACCGTTTTCACCCTTTAAAAGATTTTTCCAGGGTTCATGATGTCGTGTGGGTCTATCACCTTTTTTATTTCCTTCATAATAATAAGAAGCTCTTCGCCATTGCTTTTTGCGATTTGCTCGTGTAACAGGCTTGCTTTTTGAACACCTATTCCGTGCTCGCCACTCACCGAGCCTCCTAAATTTATCGCAATCCTTGCCACTTCTTCAAAAATTTCCTGGGCTTCTTCGCGTGTATCAGAGAGAATGTTTGGATGAAGGTTTCCATCACCTATGTGTGCCACGACTGGGATTTTGCGCTTGTACTTTTGCTCTAAATCTCTTAGAAGCCTAATCGCATCTGGAAGCTTGGAAACTGGCACGACGATGTCTTCCGCAAGCAAAACATTCGCTTCTTCCTTTAACGCGATAGCGGTCAAAGCTCTTTTCGATATCACTTCATTGGCTTTTTCTCTTTCTTCGATGACTTCGAAATTTTTGAACAACTTTTGGACACGTTTTGCTTCTCTTTCTTTTACGGTGATAATGATCAAACCTCCTTCACTTTCTTTCAATTTCGCATCAAGGTGTTTGTTCAACGCGTTCACAACCGCTTCGTCTATGTACTCGGCTATTTCGGGCAAAACTCTTTCTTTTCTTAGTTGGATCATCGCTTCTCCCGCCTCTTCAACGCTTTGCAAATACGCCAAAATCGTCACGTATCTTTCATCGTCCTGTGGGATGATCTTAAGCCAAGCTTCGGTCACAATTCCCAACGTGCCTTCGCTTCCCACAAAAAGCTCAACAAGGTTATAGCCCGCCCTGTTCTTTTTGAGCGCCTCCCCCACTTTCACCACGTGTGCATTTGGTAAGACGACGCGTAGCGAAAGCACCCACTCCTTAAAGCTTCCGTATTTTACGCAGCGCATCCCACCAGCGCCTGTTGCGATCGCCCCTCCAACGCTACAGAGAAAGGAGCTAGCTGGGTCGGGTGGAAGCAAAAACCCCCTTTTTTCAACCTCTTTTTCAAGCTCGCCCAGATTAACTCCTGGTTGAACTCTCACATACCAGTCGACTTCGTTAATCTCCAAGATTTTGTTCATTTTTGAAAGGTCAACAAGTATGCAGTTTTCGCAGTAAAGCGCACCAGTGACGCTTGTGCCCTTTCCAAACGGCACGACTGGAATTTTGTTGGTATAAGCGAATTTCACGATCCTTACGACGTCTTCTTCGCTTTTGGGATAAAATACTATTAAGGGTTTTATTTTATACCCCACAAAATCTTCTCTTACTTCGTAGCTATGCTCAATGTCTGATAGCTCTTCCCAAATGGTGGCTCACCTATTCAATTCTTGTAAACTCGGCAAAAAGAGGTGATTCGTCACCGTCCACTCTTACGTCTAAAAGCGCTACGCCTTTAAGCTCAAAAAACTGTCTGATTGAATCGCTAAGCTCTTTTGGTTCCTCTACCCTCATTGCTTTTACTCCCATGCTTTCTGAAAGCGTTACGTAGTCTGGATTTAGAAGCTTTGTCGCATATTCAGGATACCCAGCCATTTCTTGTTCGAATTTTATCATTGAAAGCTTTTCGTTGTTAAACACGACAACTTTAATCGCCGCCCCATACCTTTTTGCGGTCGTAAGCTCCAAAGCGCTCATGTTCATTCCACCATCGCCCACAATCGCAAGCGTGTCTGAACTGCTAGCTAGCGAAACCCCAATTGCCGCTGGCACCGCTACTCCCATGCTTCCGTACCAAGCAGAAAAAAGGACACGCTGTCCCGTTTTTGCGTAAAAGTTTCTTGCCGCCCAAACAAGAAGGCTTCCGACGTCGACGACAATCGGTGTATCTTTTGTCGTGTGCAAAGAAAGTTCGCGCATAACACGTTGAGGCTTTATCGGTTTGGCGTTTGAATCTTCCTTTTCCTTCATCTTTTCGCGCCACTTTTGCTTAATCGGTTTCAACTCTTCGTAAAACTTTCTCTCTTTGTTTTTAGGTCTGACAGACTCTAAAAACGCTTTTACGTCACACACATAACCCGCCGTGACTCTGTATCTTTTACCTAGGTTACTCGGAGTGGCGTCCACTTGGAGCACTTTTAAATCGCTTGGAAAGTACCAGTAATGTGGGAATGAGCTACCTAGCACTATCAAAAGGTCTGCGCGGTTAAGCGCCTCAAAAGAAGGCTCTGTTCCCAAGATTCCTATACCACCCATCACTTTGTGGTCAAAGTCGTCCAAAACTCCCTTTCCAAAAAGCGAATAAACGATGGGCGCACCAATTGCTTCCGCAAACTTCGAAATTCTTTCTCCAGCTCCATAGCAACCACGGCCAACTAATATCAAGGGCCTTTCGTTCTCGTTGATCAGGCGTTCAGCGCTTTCTGGGTTTATCACGTAAGATGGTTCTACAGGCTTTGGGGTTATTGATGAAACATCTTCTTCAACTTCCATTTTGAGAATGTCAACAGGCGCGGATATATGGGACACGCCCTTTCCTAAAATAGCTTCTCTATACGCTTTCATAACAAGGTGTTTTGCACTGTTTGGGTTTGTGAGCTGAACGTTATAAAGCGCTACATCGTCAAAAAGCTTGTTCGTGTTTACCTCTTTGGAATACTCAAGTCCGAGAAACGCGCTTTCAATTTGCCCAGTTATTGCAATAACAGGCGCATGGTCCATTTTTGCGTCGTACAAACCATTGAGTAGCAAAACCGCGCCTGGACCTGCTGCGCCAAAGCACAAGCTCGCTTCTTGCGTGAACTTTGCTTCAAAACTCGAAGCTATTGAAGCGGAATCTTCACGCGTGACGTGAACCAACTGAACGCCCGGATTTCTTCTGAGGGCTTCTACAAGTGGGTTTATCGAGTCGCCAGGAATTCCATAAGCTCTTTTTACACCAAGCTCAGCGAGTGTGTCAATTAAAACCTGCGCCACAGCTTTTTTCGAAACCATAATACTCTAGAGCTTTATGTTAACGAAGTATAAAAATTATCGCCCACATTAGTTGTAATCCGTTCAAAGTGATGTGTCAAAAAATTTATTTAATGGAATTTTTTGATTAAAGGTGTGTCTGCCAAGTCTCCTAAACTATTTGCGCGTGAATCTACTGGACTTACAAAATCCATTGGGGCTTTTGATGTGCTATCATTTACGCTGCTTGCATCAGGTCCGATGGTGCTTATACCACTTGGTGTTTTAACCCTTCCTTCTGTTTATGAGGGAGCTAACGTGCCGTTTATACTCGGTTTGGCGCTTGTTCTTCTTTTGCCTCTTGCTTATAACACCACGGCACTTTCATCGACAATACCACGCGCTGGTGGCGATTACGTGTTCGGATCAAGAATAGTCCATCCGATTTGGGGTGTCATTCCATCTTTTATGATCCTTTTTTCTTTTGTTACAGGAATAGGATCGCTTGTAATAGTCACACTGCAAGCTTTTGTAGGACCCGCAATTATTACTTCATATCCGCAATTTTTGAATGCCACTCTTTCTTTCTTGTATCTTTATCCAATTCGCTTGTTTGCCATTTCCCTTGCGTTACTCATTTTTATATTTGGTTTGGCAATTCTTAGCACAAAGGCTTGGTTTTGGTTCATAAAAATCGTCTCATTATTCGCGCTTTTTACCACTTTGCTTCTCTTTGCTTACCTTTTAACTACACCAAGTTCTGAGATAGCCTCCCGCTTTACTCTTCAAAACACCACTGGCTTGACTTTTTCTGGCGTCCTCGAAAAAGCTCAAGCGTCTGGTTGGACACCACAACACACGTCATCTCCATTAGTCACCGCTGGTGCGATGATATTTGTGTTCTTCTTTCTCGCAGCCCCTATTTCCGCATATTTTTCTAGCGAAATAAAAAGCGTCGCGAAAAGTATGAGCATTGGTGTAATAGGCGGGACGTTGTTCTCGTGGTTTATCGCTACAGCTGGATTGTTGTTGTTTTTAAAAGTTTTTGGGTATAACTTTTTGTCCGCCTATGGTTTTCTGAATCTTTCAAACCCTTCAATCTTTACATTCAATTCCTTGGTTTTGAGTATCACTGGTAACCCCAATATCTCTTTTGTGATCGGTTTGGGCTTTGCTTTGGCGGCTTTGGGTTTAGTCGCGGTTCCAATGCTTCCTGCAAGCCGGCTGTTGTTGGCTTGGAGCCTTGATCGGTTAATACCACAAAGGTTCGCTTATGTTTCTGATAGAACCCACACACCAGTTTTTGCTTTAACGTTCGTAGGCGTGTTAAGTGCGGTCGTTGCGGCACTTGATTCGTACTATTCAGCCACAATTGGAACATTTCTTGCAACAACCATAATAGTCGCAATCGCTTTTTTGCCAAACGGTGTCACTGCGACGCTTTTACCCTTGATGAAAAAGGATCTTTATCTTTTAGCTCCTAGTATTGTGCGTTTAAAAATAAGAAAAATCCCCTTAATTCTAATCACTGGTTTGATTCACGCATTAGGCTTCTTAATACTGATCGCGCTTGTGTTTCTTAACCCTACCTCAGCAGGAACGTCGAACGGAGAGCTTTCTTCTGGCGCTCTTATTGTGATAGTAGTAATGTTTTTGATCTCTATTGCGTTTTATCCGTTTGTGAAAATCGTAAGGAAAAGAGCTGGAATTGACATATCAATTGTATTCAAAGAGATACCACCAGAGTGATATGGTCTAAAATTTGTGTTTAATATCAAAACAATTCTTTAAAAGGCACCATTTAAAGTTTTTTTCGACGTTAACGATAGTGTCCAGATAAGCATTCATCCGTGTCACCTCCACTCAGTGTACCAGTGTACGAATAGTTCGAGGAATTCTACGAGTGGAGCAAAGAGTTTTGGGGTTGATGTTATTATAGAACACCCGTGTCCTGTGTTTGAGGTAGCCCTGAAGCGTTCAACGGAGCTCCTCAGCCCGAAGGTTTGGTGCACGTGGTTGTGGAACCCCGCTCGAATCACGGCTTCACGGTACCATGGACGCCTATCCGTGAACAGGGTCTCCGAGACACCTTGTTCTCAGTCTACTAACCTGAGCGCGTTCTCTGTTGTCCTTGTGAGTGAAACACCGAACGAGATGGGTTGCCTCGTTACAGCGTCAACCGCAACCCAAACGTACACTGGTCTTCCGCCACACTTTACAACGCTTTCATCCACCGCGGTCGCTCCCAGCTTGGCACTGGCTCGAAGCTTCAACCTTTTTCATCCAATCCTGAACGCTCGACTTGAAAAGAGGCTCGGAGAGAAGCCAGAAGAATCCAGAGGTTTTTCTGAGTGCCCAAACGCGTAGAGTAGCACGGCGATCACCTTGAGCTCAAACCTCTTCTTCTTAAAAACAATCCCTGAAGAGTGTAAAGATATCCGTTGTGGGCTCCACGGTGGTTCACCAATTCAGCTCCGTGGCGCCCACCACTTAAGGCTTATCCGGACAGGATCAGACGGTGTCCGATAAACCTAATACGAATCACATTCACTTGATCAAACTATACATTGTTTTAGTTAAAGAACGCGAGTTACGGTTTGAGCCTCTTTAACTAAGCGGTAAGTGTAGACTTAGAATTAACGAGACTTAGAGGTTGCTAATTCGAAAATCCAAAGCCACTTGAACATACTTTGGAAAAGACGCTACAAATTTTTCAAAAAACTTCTTTCAACCAACCGGCTTATAGAAAAAACTCGCGTAGAATAATAAGGATTTCAAGTGAAAATCTTTAATTCAGTGTTTTGCCTTTACAGGAGTATGATCTTTATGGTTTTAGAGGCCAATATTTTGAACCAAAAAGAAAAAACCAAAATGCGAGGACTCTAATTCTACGACTCCAGACTAAGAATACTATTAAAACCGCGGAAAACTGGTTTTATGTGTCCTACTTATAACACTTCCCATGAGTGTTTTTGTGTGGTAGAATCAACCAAAGCTTTTGGGTTTGGAATAGAATCTTTCATTATGCTTTCTTGGTTTACTTTGGACCGAGATTTGAACGCGTTTTTCTCTCAAATCACGTAGGTTGCCACCACGGTAAGCTGAAAACTTTTTTACCCTTTTTGGGATTATCAAGAAAGTAAGCTAATGCCTAGAGCTTCGCTTTAGCAGGTAGCTCAACTATTAATTCTTCTCCTAAGGATTGCTGGAGGGGAGCAGTTTTGGAATAAAAGTAGGATAACCCTAACCCAAAGAATTTTGGTTTTCAACCTTTTTATCTCTTTGACATTCCTACCTCTTGTAACTACAAGTGTATAATGGTAAAAGCTTTTTATTGACCGCTCGTGCTTCTAACTTGTGCCCTTTAAGACAAATGTTAGCAAGTATGTCAAACCGTCATCGCTTGAAGACGCGTGCGAAATTTTAAAGTCAGACGAAAAAGCTTGTGCGATAGCGGGCGGAACTGCTATCTTTTTGTTTTCAGTGCGTGGCTTTTTCTCTCAAATCGACACCTTTGTGGACTTGGAAGCGCTTGACTTACATGGTATTCGTAAGCTACCCAATTCATACGAAATCGGCGCAACCACTAAGCTTCAAGACGTTTTGGAAAGCGAATTGATTCGGTATGACTGCCTAAAAAGCGCTTTGCTTTCAATACCTCGTGAGGTGAGAAACATGGGAACTGTGGGAGGAGAAGTTTACACCGCAGCTCCGAATTTCGACTTGCCCGTCGCTCTTATGGCGCTAAACGCCATGCTAAAAGTGACAAATGGCAAAAATGAGCGCACTATCAAAATGGACGAGTTTTACTCCGATGTGTTTTCTCCAAACATCGAAAGAGGATTTGTTATCAAAGCCGTACAACTTCCCATAAACGAACTCAAAACTGTTTACAAACGCGTATCGAACACAGCCCATGGTTTCAGTCTGGCTTCGCTTTGTGTCTCTCTAGCTCTCGAAGAGCTTGTTATAAAAGATATAACGGTTGCTATCGGTGGTTCAATCGACACGCCCCCCACACGCCTTTTTGATGTAGAGCAAGAATTAAGAGGCTCACAGATAGATTCTTCACTTTTGGAAAAGGGCGCAAAAAAAGTGAAAAAAAGCGATTTCTTAAAGGTGTCAAGCGATTACACATCGTCTGAAAGCTACAAAAGGCATTTATTTGCGTATCTCTTTAAAGAGGCTTTAAAAGAGGTTGTGACCAAAAGATGAGCCAAGAAGTGAGCTTTTTTGTTAATGGGCAAAAAGTGACGCTCAAAGTCGATCCAAAAGAAACTTTGCTTGATTTGCTAAGAAGCCACTTAAATTTGAAAGGAACGAAAAAAGGTTGTGAAGGAGAGGGGTGCGGCGCGTGCACAGTTCTTATCGATGGTAAGCCTGTTTACTCGTGCATGTTTAGCGCCTTAAAACTTGAAGGAAAAGATGTGCTCACAATAGAAGGTCTTGAAAGAAATGGAGAGCTTGATCCCATTCAAAAGGAATTCATCAACGAATGGGCATTTCAGTGTGGTTACTGCACACCAGGTTTTATAATGGCGATCAAGGCTTTAGAAGAAGAGCTCAAGCGCAAACCCGAAATACTCAAGGAAGTGTACAACAACGATTTACAAGTATTTGTTGAGACCTCCCTATCAAGCCACATCTGTAGGTGCACGGGTTATCTAACAATAAAAAAAGTGGCTTTGAAACTGTGCGAAAACCTTATCGCTACGCAAGGTGTCAGAGCTTAGTAATGAGCGCCGAGTTTCCTCAACCAGAGCTCGACCCGGTCAACGAGGAACACTTTTCATCGCTTAAACTCGGAAAGCTAGTGGTGCAAAAGTGCAAAAAGTGTGGCGCGTATCAGTTTTACCCAAGACCCGTTTGTGTAAAGTGCGGTTCTCTCGAACTAGAGTACAAAGAAACAAGCGGTAAAGGAAGGATTTACTCTTATACCGTAATTCACAGAGTTATAGCAAACTCGCCAGCTTTTTCAAAGAACGCGCCGTACATAATCGCTTCAATCGAAATGGAAGAGGGTTTTAGAATATACGGAAGGATAAAGCACGCAACGCCAGAAGAAGTAAAAATTGGGCAAAGCGTGGTCTTCGAAAGCTTGACGCTCGATAATAACCTTGTTGTACCAGCGTTCAAACTCACTCGCTAAACGCTTAAATCAAAATCTAAGGTAAAGTAACTGATGCTCGCAAAGCAAGTTGCAAAATCTAAGACTGTCGCAATTGGCGCTGAAGCGCCAAGAATTATAGATGGAACAGAAAAAGTAAAGGGTGGCGCAAGCTATATAGCGGACATCGAGCTACCTGGAATGCTTTACTGCGCAATTTTACGAAGCGGTGTCGCGCACGGTATTATAGAAAAACTCAACTATGAGAAGCTACTTTCTTTTGATTTTGTAAAAGCGGTTATAACGGGCAAAAATTCAAGGTTGAACAACATAGGTTATCTAAAGGACAATCCGCCACTCAAATATCCCAAAGTAAGAAGCTTTGCTGACGAAGTGCTTGCGGTCGCCGCGACCGATTACGACAAGGCGCTGAAGGCGCTGGATGAAATCGAAGTGAGATACAAAGAGCTACCCGCAGTTTTCGATTTGTTTGAGGCGCTACAGCCAAACGCACCTCTTGTTCACGAAGAAAACGGTAGCAACTTGGTGAACATAAACTTTGATGTGGTAAGCGGAAACACTGAACGCGCGTTTAAAGAAAGCTATTTGGTTAGAGAAGATGTTTTCAACGTTCCGCGAGTTGCGTTCGCACCACTAGGAACACTTGGCGCAATTTCCTACTTGGACCAATCAGGAAACCTTGTTCTCATTTCTAACACTCAAGAACCGTATCAGCTCAAAAGAGAGCTTGCGTCATCATTAGGATTAGAGCTTTCAAAGGTAAAGATTTACCAACCCTATATAGGCGGAAGCTTTGGCAGAGGAATGGATATTCATCCTTTTGAAGTGATCGTTTGCGCACTCACCTTAAAAACAAAAAGACCAGTGAAGATTCTTTTTTCGCGTGATGAAGATTTTAGGTTTTCACCCACGCGTCAACCGCTTTTTGTCAAAGTTAAGTCTGGTACCGACAAAGAAGGAAGATTGCTTGCTAGAAAAGTCGAGGCTTTTCTCGACACAGGGGCTTATGTCTCTTGGGGAGCGTTTGACGCTCGCGTAATGGCGTCCACCACGACTGGTCTTTATAAAGTGAGAAATGTTGAGTTCAGGGCTAAAGTTGTTTACACGAACAACCTTTACACCATAAACATGAGAGGTGCTGGAAACCCACAGATCACTTTTGCGATCGAGTCACACATGGATGCACTCGCAGAAGAGCTGGGAATCGACCCTCTCGAATTCAGATTGTTAAACGCGTACGAGGGTCGGTACAAAACACCTCAGGGCATGACGATCAGAAACGCAAAGCTAAAAACCGTGTTAAAAAGGTGTGGAGAGCTCATAGGCTGGCGCGGAAGACACGAGCTTTCTTCAAAAGACGGAAAGAAGTACGGAATAGGTTTTGCGGCGCTCTTTCATGTTGGAGGAGGTGCGAGAGTGTACAAAACAGACGGCGCTGGTGCGTTTATCAAAGCGGATGACGACGGCGGAGTCACGCTTTTCACTGGAATGACCGAAATAGGACAGGGTTCGGCAAACACTCTTGCGCAAATAGTGGCATCGGAGCTTGCTATTCCATTAGAAAAAGTGAGAGTGGTTTATTTGGGAGATGCGGACACAAGACCTTGGGACACGGCAACGCACGCAAGCAGGACGACCTATGTTTGCGGAACCGCAGCTTTAAGGGCGGCAAGAAAGCTCAAAAAAATGATACTCAAAGAGGCTTCAAAGCTTTTGAATGAAGATGTGCGCAACTTAACCATCGAAGAGGGTGTAGTGAAAAGCAACGCGTCTAGCGCGTCCATCGAACTCGGTAAGCTCATTAGAAGCGTTCACTTTAGAAAACACGGCAAAACGTTTGCAGCTTACGATTACTTTGACCCGCCAAGTGAGTTGGCAAACGAGGAAAACAAGGGGAACATTTCGGCTGACTACGCAAACGCGGCTCAGGCTGCACTAGTTGAAGTGGACACCGAAAGCGGCTTTGTGAAAGTTTTAAAGGTTGTGAGCGTTCACAGTGTTGGAAGAGTTGTAAACCCAAAGGGCGCGGCTAGCCAAGTGATTGGCGGGATAGTTCAAGGGTTGGGGCACGCTTTGTTCGAAGAGCTAATTTTTGAAAAAGGCGTTTTGCTCAACTCGGGTTTTTCGAGTTACGAGGTTCCCACGCTTAAAGAGGTTCCAGAGATTATAGTTGAGTTCTTGAACGAACCATCGACAAGCTCGCCACTTGGCGCGCTCGGTGTTGCCGAAAACGGAATTATTCCTATAGCCGCCGCAATCTCAAACGCGATTTACGACGCTATCGGTGTAAGAATAAACAGCATTCCTTTTAAACCAGAAAAGATTCTTAAAGCGCTAAACAGGTTATAAGCCATGGCAGAGGTTTTGCAAACCATTCTAAACGCGTTCAAAGAAGCCACCTCTTCTTTTGATGAAGCATACTGGATAAACAAGGATAGAAGCGCAAGCTTTCCAAGCGAGTACCTTTCTAAACTAAGAGAGCTAGAGTTGACCGCAATGCTCTTACCTCAATCCTTGGGCGGTGCAGGGTTAAGCCTTTACGATTATTTAAAACTTGTCAGGCTTTCTTCTTCTATGCACGGTGTCGAAGCGGGAGATTTGCTCATGGCTTACAACGTCTTTGGGTCGCTTGTAATAAGCAATTTAAAAAGCGAAAAGCTTGCGGAAAAGTTTTCAAAACTGCTTATAGAAGGCGTCGCAAACCCGTGTGTTGCGATAACCGAACCGCAAGCGGGTGTTGACACGTTTTCAATTAGCACACAAGCAGAGTACAAAAATGGAGAGTACACGATAAGGGGAAAGAAGATTTGGATCACAATGGCCGCAAACTCTCGCTTAATGACTGTTTTGTGTAGAACGAGTAAAAACCAAAAAAGAAGTTTTGGTCTGACAGCTTTTGTGCTCGACCCTAGCGAGCACAAAGAAGTTAAGTTTTCAAGAATAAACGACATAGCGCTACGCTCGTTAGGCTCCTACGAAGTCTTTTTCGATGACGTAAAAGTGGGTGAAGAAGCGATACTTGGCGAAAGAGACAAGGGTTGGGAGGCTATTACGCGTGTGCTTAATGCGGAAAGGCTTTCTACAGCGGCAATAGCTTGCGGTGTTTCTGATCTTTTGCTAAAAAAAGCGACTTGGTACGCGAGTAACCGCGTCGTTTTTGGTAGACCTATAGGCTCTAATCAGGCGATTCAGTTTCCGCTTGCGCTTTGTAAGGCTTGTGTTGAAGCCGCTTGGAGACTAGTGATTGAGGGCGCAAAAAAGTTTGAAAAAGGAGAAAACGCCGCTTTTGAAGCCAACGCCAGCGCCTTACTCGCTTCTAAAACCGCGTATGAAGTTTCAGATATAGCGATGCAGGTTTTTGGTGGGATGTCTTTTGCGGTCGAGACAGGAATAGAGCTACACTGGCGTAATGCAAGGCTTCTCCGTGTGGGCCCTGTGCCTGAGCAGATGGCGCTTTCTTTTATAGCGCACAACGTCTTGGGTCTTCCGCGCTCTTTTTAGCGCGAAAGTAGCACAACACCTTGGTTCAAAAGGTTGTGATTGTAACCAAGCCCACCTAAGCCTGTAACAAGTGCTTTTTGTGCGCCTTTTACCTGTCTACTTCCTCCCTCTTCTTGTAGTTGGTTTACTGCCTCAATGAGAAGAGTAAATCCACCAGCCGTCCCAGCCTGTCCAGCCGAAAGTTGTCCTCCACCTGTGTTTATAGGAAAGTTCCCTTTATACGTGAGGTCGTTATTTTCTACAAAGCTACCCCCCTTTCCTTTTTCACACACACCCAGCTCTTCAATTTGAATTAGCGTGATTATCGTAAAGTCGTCGTATAGTTGAAACACGTCCACTTTTTCAAGCGTAGTATCGGCTTTTCTAAGCGTTTCTTCTATAAGGCTTTTTAAACCCAAGTTGGTAATTTCTCTTAATTCGTTTTCTGCTTCGAAATTAATGCGTGTTGATATCGAATCAACTTTTACGAATTTGTCTGTAAGCCTTTTTCCTTCTTCTTCTCTTGATAACATAAGCGCGTATCCACAATTTATTGGAATCACGGCGTCAAACATTCTAAGGGGTTGCGCGATGTATGGAGTTTTAAGATATTCATCGAGACTTAGTGGTTGTCTGAGATAAGCGTTGGGATTTTCAAGAGCATTAAACCTAAAGGAAACGGCTATCTTTCCCATGTGTTCTTCTTTTGTACCGTAAAGATGCATATGTCTTTTCGCAATTAGCGCGGCTTCGCTAAGTGGGCCAATCATCCCTAGTGGGAGTTCATAGTTTATCTCATATCGCCAAGTCCTTTCTAGCCTCCACTTTCCTTGTGGGTTAGCAGGAGTCATCGGAGAATCTGCGCCAAGTAGGATGACATAATCAACAATTTTAGAAGTAAGAAGAGAATGTGCCTGAAGTAAAAGGTTTAGTGCGCTCATTCCGCCATGATCAGAAACAAATGTTATTTTAGGCGATATTCCCAAGTTTGAAGCAACTTCGGCAGAGTATATAAGAGCGTGCGGCCAAAGAGGAATGTTTAAGCCTAATGCGTACCTTATGTTAGATAAGTCACTTTTTTGCCATCCGATTTTTTCAAGTAAGGCATTAAAAGCCATAGCCTGATACTGTTCAGCGCTTAGAATTTGTTCGCCCTTTTCTTTTCTAGCCCTTGAAGGCGGGAGAGAAACACCCGCCAGTATTACAGTCGTCATTTTAGAGAACTATATTAGTGTATAGAATAAGATTTTCGTATTTTTAAGATTCTATATAATAGAAATGATAATCGATACCACAAATTCTAAGCTATAATACCCTCTCTGTTTCACAATTGAAAGATTTTTGCTCGAAACAAAAAGGTTTTAGCTCTAGTAATTTTCTTTTAAACAATTCGAAAATACGAGAAAGACCCTTCAGTTTTCTTGAACTCACACTAAAAGATTATTCAAAATCAAGAAGAAATGGTGGGCGAATAAAAATAAAGAAAACATTTACTTTTTCACTTGCCACATGCGAACAGTTTGTAGTAGCGGTTAATAAAACAGCGATTACTCGCTTTGGAAATTTTTCTGTCTGGTTGTTGTGAACGTTAGATTAAGGCAACCTAATTTAGTGGAATTCATCGACTCACGCAAAACAGAACCGCCCAAATTCCTAGAAACTTAATAAATCGAAGAAGCGGTGATCCTAATATACAAATAAATTGCTGCCGTAAAGCTGTTATCAAAGCAGAATTTTCAATGTATAAAAGATTTGGACTTTGTTAAGTATTTCTTTGGATGTCTAAAGGGTCCCTATCCAGCTACCTTAAGTGGTGGTTGCCACGGTCTTAGATTGGTAACCAACCCGTGGATCCCACCACTGATATCCAAGTAAATTTGCGTAACTTGTAAGAAACAAAAAGTTCGAAAGGTTTTGACTCAACACCTTTGGGTTAAGCCTCTCAAGTGCAGGGAAAACCTCAAGCTTTAGGTCTCAGCATAAGTCGAGGATAGAGGATTGCCTCGAAGCAAAATTAGTTTTGACCACTTGTGAATCGCGGTTGTGGTAAAGTGCGGCGGCCAACCGCGTGTGGGTTGTGGTGCTAAACAGGAAAACCAGTTGGTGTCCCACACGGACAACACAAAACTCAGGTTCTAGGAAGCTGAGAGGTGTTTGCCCGACCCTTTTTTTCTCTCTCACACGGATCGTGGTAGCATGGCTTGCTGATTTGGGCTTCCAAAATTATTGCACCTTCGGCTTACGTATCTGTTGAGCCTTCGGGTACCTCAAGGACCTTTTCTACAATAGAGGAGAACACTCTTCACACCTTAGATTTCCTAGAGCTGTTCACGCACTGGTACACTTGAGGCGGTTCGCATAATGATTATGTGGATAGTGCTTAAGATAGATAGTGTCCAGATAAGCGTTTCCCAGCTTGGAGGTCACGCTCGCTAACACCTAATCCGGACACTTAGGATATGCGAAAAATTTAATATCCGAATTCCAATAAAATCTTTTTCTATTGAGCAATTTCAACAGGCTGTGGATGAATTAAGAGAAGGCAGTATACTTTGAAGACCCATCCTTAAGTCATGATAAAAAATCGGTGTGATGCCTTATAAATTACATCAAGCGATGTGTAAGAAGAATTAATAGTTGTTAAAAGAAAAAAGAATAACCTTAGCTTAACAATAGACAATATTATATCTTAAAGATCAAAAAATAATTTATACTATCAAGTAAAATGTTTTTTAAGTTAGTTTATTAGTGTTACAAAAGACTTATATTCATTTTTACGCTTTCTTGTAGTTTTACTCCTGTGTTTAGTATGATGAAAGCTTTCTATCAAGTATATAAAGTAATGGAATCAGTCTTATGCAGTAAGCATCTCGTGCAAATATATTTACAACATCACTATTTCTTTTTTCGATTAATGCTTATGAGTTTCCTATATTGTTACTATTGTTTTTAGAATAAAAAGCACAAAAAGAATTCTTGAAGAAATTTCACAGTTATCTATGTAAAGAGTTTCGAAAGCTTGACAAATTGCTCTAACGATTCAGGGTTCAACAACGCCTCTTTATTTACGACTTTTTCTGCGTTTTCTCCCATTAAAATTCTTTTCACAGGAACTTCTAGTTTCTTTCCATTAAGAGTTTTTGGAATTTCTGATACTTGTAATACCAAATCTGGCACAAATCTGGGTGAAATTTTGGTTACAATCTCTTTTTTAATTTTCTCTTCCAAATGTTCAAGAACGAATCCTTCATTAAGAACAACAAACAAAACAAAAATGGAATCTCCTTCTTTTTCTAGTCCTACTGCTAAGCTTTCTTTAACACCTTCAATGGATTCAACTATGTCATAAATTTCAGAAACTCCTATTCTTACGCCTTTTCTTTTTATTGTTGCATCAGATCGTCCGTAAATGATACACGTTCCTCTTTGCGTTATTTCTATAAGATCTCCATGCGTCCATACATTTGGAAACTTTGAAAAATATGATTGTTTGTATTTTTGAAATTGCACATCGCCCCAGAAAAATATGGGCATTGAAGGCATAGGTTCAGTAACTACAAGCTCTCCTACCTCACCAACAACGGGCTTTCCTTGCTCGTTATACGCGTAAACGCTAGCTCCAAGGCAACGTCCTTGAATTTCACCCGCAAAAACTGGTTGGATTGGAACCCCTCCTACAAAATCCGTAAAGACCTCCGTTCCTCCACTCATTGATTCTATCCAAACTTGTTTGACTTTTTTGAAAAGCCACTCAAAGCCTTGCGGTGAAAGGGGCGCGGCTGTGACGCCGATCGCTTCAAGCTTGTCGAGCGAATAAAGATTACATGGTTCAAACTTGTTCTTAATCATGGTTAGCACGTAGGGTGTTGACATTCCGAAATAGGTCACGCCCACCTTTTCTGCAATGTCCCAAAGCCTGTGAATGGGATAAAGTGCGCTGCCGTCGACTAGCACGATGCTTGCACCAGTGATGAGCGTGGAAATCAGCCTGTTCCATGCCACCCATCCGGTTGATGTGTAGAAGAGCACCCGAGAGTTTTCTGAAATATTCATGTGTAAAGACGACACTTTGTGTGACTCTAAAGTTATTCCACCATGAGAGTGGACAATAGCCTTTGGAAGACCAGTCGTACCTGAAGTGAAAAGAACCCAAAGAGGATGCTCGAAATTCAAGGTAACTGGTGTGAAATTTGGCCAACTTTCAAAAATTCTTTAATAGAAGTAAACCCCTTACCAAACTCTTGGTCGTCCATTACAACGACCATTTGTGGATTTGTTCGCTCTTTTACACGCTCCACATCTTGCGATTTGTCAAAGAGTTTTCCATTGTAAGAATAACTTAACTGCGTAAAAATTATTTTTGGATTAAGCTGTGAAAGCCTTTGTATCGCAGCGTGTGCCCCAAATTCTAAAGGAACGCTCGTCCACATTGCCTCTATCAACGCCGCACCAAGAAATGCAAAAAGCGTGTCTGGCGTGTTTGTCGAGTATGCCGCAACGACATCGCCAGCTTTTACACCAGCTTGGTTTAAGGCAGCCGCAAAAGATAGCGCTTTTCTTCTTAGCTCTCCCCAAGTGAAACTACGAGGCGGTTGAGATTCAGAAAAGGAAAAAAGGGCTATCTTGTCGTCTGACGAGTTACGGCCACACAACACGTTTTCCGCAAAGTTGAGCTCTGCACCTAAAAACCACCGAGTATAAGGCATTTCCCTTTTTTCTAGAATTCTTTGTGCGCTTTTTCCTTTAATATCGAAGAACTCCCAAATCGAGCGCCAGAAATCTTCTAAACTTGTAACAGACCACTTCCATAATTCATGGTAATCTTTGAAGTCAAGCTTTCTTTCTTTTTCAAGCCAGTGCAAGTATTCAAAAAGCGTTGTTCTTTCTTTAAATTCGCTGTCTGGTTCCCATAACTTTTCAGCCATCGCTTTTTTTGCGTTTTGGCAAAAATTAAGCCTTGGGTAAAACAAATAGCTATCAAAAACGCTTTAAGAACAAGTTGTTATCACTAAATTTCGAAGAAGCCGAGCGTCTAACCGATTTTAAAGAGTTCATTGAAGACTTGGCTTCATACCTTAAAGCGTTTGAAGAGTCAAAGGTGATCCAGCCTGATCGCACGGTTGTACGATTACCAAGCCTAGACGCAGTCTGGTTGGTGATGACCGTGGTTGACGGCAACCTTGACCTTTTTGTTTCAAAAATTGTGAGCGAGTACAAGCAAAACCCAGAGCGTGGACTACCCAAATCTACAGGGTATACTTTGTTATTCAAAGCCACGACTGGTGAGCCATTGGCAATGTTTGACTCAAACTTTGTAACTGCGCTTCGCACATCTTCGCTGGCTGCTTTAGTAGCGCAGAGACTTTACCGCGGGTCAAGGGGGAAATTGACGGTGATAGGCTCAGGTCTTGAAGCTCGCTATCTTGTTAAGGCGCTTGTGAGTGTGTTAAACGTAAAGAGTGTATCAGTTTATAGCAGAAAGAAAGAAAATCGAAGAAGGTTCGTAGAAAGCCTTAAGGAAATAGCAGTCACCGAGTGCGTAGAACCTGAAAAAGAAGTAAAGGATTCAGACATCGTGGTGCTAGCTACCGATTCCGAAACCCCTGTGATAAACGGAGAGTGGTTGAATGGGGGAACACACGTAATAAGCATAGGCACTTTGCCAACAAGACGGGAGCTCGACCCAAAAACGATTGAAAGAGCAAGTGTTGTCGTACTAGACACAAGAAAAGCGTTAGAGGAAGCGGGCGACATGGTTGACGCTTTAAAAAAAGGAATTCTTAATAAAAAGAGAGTGTACACGGCGCTTGAGCTTTTACGTGGAAGCTTTTCGGAAAACATTTCGCAAACTGATATAACCCTTTACAAATCAGTCGGTTTTGCGCTTTTGGACTGTGTTGCCACAAACTATCTTTATCGAAAGGCAAAAAAAGCTCAGTAAGAACGAGGAAGACCAAGCGCTTTTTCTGCATAGTTCGCAAGAACCAATTCTTGAGAAAGCGGGCCTATTGCGTAGTATCTAACGTCACGGTAAAGCGCTTGCAGGGCGGAGCGCCTAAGATAGCCTTGAGCGCCAAGCGTTTGTAGTGAAACGTCTATCGCTCTTTGAGAAGCCTTTAGCGCATGAGCGTAACAAGCAAGCGCAACTGCGCCAAACTCTTTGCTTTTTGGATCACTTTCCCTTTTTAAGCTTTCATGTATTAGCGCAAGCGATGCGCTAAGCTCAATTGCGCATTCAGCAAGCGGCAATTGTAACGCTTGATATGAGCCTATCGGTTTACCAAATACCTCCCTTTTTCTCGCAAAACTCACCGCTTGTTTTAACGCCGTTTCACCCATACCCACAAGCATTGCCGCAAGAGCAAGTCTGTCTATATTAAAATATTTCACCAAAACTTCCCATGCGTGGTTTTCTTTTCCAATTTTCCAAGTTTCTGGAACGCTTGTTTCTTTAAACTCAACGCTATAAAGCTTTAAAAAATCTAGTCCCATTTTTTCGATTTGAGTGAAGCGTATCTTTTCACGGTTCTTCTGCGTGTCAACCAATAGCGCTGTAAGGCCTAAACTCTTTTTTTCCATTTGTGAAGTGCGTGTGACCACTATTATAAAGCGCGCAAGTTGAGCGTTGGTCACATAGTCTTTTTTGCCTGTGATCAAGAATTCGTTGTTTTCTTTTTTTGCTTGACAAGCGAGCGAAAACGCATCATTTCCGCTTTCACGTTCACTGAGCGCCAAGCTCACGTAAGCCTTACCGCTAAAAAGCTCCGGTAGAATGCTTTGAGCCTCCTCAAAATTTTCCTTAATCATGAGCGTCGCGATGTTTTGAGCAATAAACAAGTACGATAGCGTACCCACGTTTCTACTTAGCTCTACCACTTTTTCGATAAACTCGCTAAGTGATGTGCCTTGAGCAAGCATTGCAAAAAGCGCTCTTGAGCCCAAGGCGTTCCAGAAATCCTCTGGAAATGTTCTTTGTTCACACACTTGTGTATAGTATTCTAAGTCGAAATCGGTTAGCAAAAAGCGTCAACCCTTAAAGCGTTCTTGTTCTTTCATCTACAACCCTTCGTGCCTTGCCCACTTCGACTCTTGGTAGAATGCCTGGGTTCACAATCTCCACCTTTGCTTCAAATAGGAGTTTTTCTTTAATTTTCTCCTCTAATCTTTTCGCAAGCCTCGTCTTATTTTCTTCGGGTAATGGCGTTTTGCTTTCAACTTTTATGAGCATGTCATCCAACCCTTTTGTTGTTGTAAGAATAATCTGATACTCGAAACCTACATCGTGTTCTTCTGCCAAAACGCTTTCAATTGCAGAAGGCCAAACATTTACCCCTCTAAACTTTATCATGTCATCAGTTCTACCACTTATGTAACCTATTCTTCTGTGAGTTCTACCGCACTCGTGGGTAGCATCGTCCATAAAATACGTCAAATCGCCGGTTCTGTATCTAATAAGTGGCATTGCGTCTTTTGTGAGTGTAGTGACCACAAGCTCACCCTTTTCCTCGGGGTTTTCGATCACCTCACCACTTTTTGGGTCTATAAGCTCAAAGTAGTAGTGGTCTTCCCAAACATGTAACCCATCGTGAATGTAACAGTCTATTCCCATGCCTGGGCCATATGTTTCGGTCATTCCAGGTATATCGAAAACATCCAATCCCCATATTTCGCGTAATCTGTCTTTCATTTCTTTTGTCGAAGGTTCACTACCTATTATCGCAGAGCGCACGCTCAGTTCTTTTTTTGGGTCGATGCCCATTTCCAGCGCCACCTCTGTGAGCCTTATCATATAAGACGCAACAGCGGTCACAGCCTTTGTCCCAAAGGTTTTCATAATCTCTATTTGTCTTTTGCTATTTCCTGGGCCAGTTGGAATAATAAACGCGCCGATTTTTCTAGCGCCGTAGTAGAAGCCGAAGCCGCCAGTAAAAAGGCCAAAGCTCGGTGTGATTTGGATCACATCGCCTTTTCTAACGCCTGCGGCAGAAAGAGACCTAGCGGAAATCTCCCCCCAGTTTTCGATGTCGGACAAAGTGTAGTAGTTTACGACGGGTGTTCCTGTAGTTCCTGAAGTCATATGAATTTCAGCGATTTCATCTTTTTCTACGGCCAAAAATCCATAAGGATAGTTTGTCCTTAAGTGCGCTTTTGTGGTAAAGGGAAGTTTTTTGAGGTTTTCTGGCGAAAGCTCTTCGGGCTTTACACCAATTGAGTCGAAAACATCGTGATAAAACTTGACACGCTCATAAACTTTTTTCGCAACTTGTTTGAGCCGTTTGGCTTGTAACTCTTTTAATTCGCTTCGTGGCATGGTTTCGATTCTCTTGTTCCAAATTCGCTCATCCAAAAGACTCACTTCCCTTGAAACACAGGCTTTCTCTTTTCCAAAAAGGCCTTTATTCCTTCTCTTAAGTCTTCTGTGTTAAAGAGCGCCGAGTTTTCTTTAAGTTGGTATTCCATCGCTTCGTCAAGAGACATTTCCCATGAATTGTTTATAACAGCCTTAATCGCACCAAGGGTGAGCGGAGGTTTTTCGGCGAGCTTTTTTGCGTACGTTTGTGCGGTTTCAAGAAGTTTCTCTGGTTCAACCAAAACGTTCACCAACCCCATAGCCTTTGCGCTTTCCGCATCGACCCATTCTCCAAAGAACGCAATTTCTTTTGCTCTAAGACGGTTAATCAGCCTTGGAAGACGCACAAGAATTCCAGCACCTGGTGAAATTGCAACGTTGACTTCGGGAAGTCCGAACTTGGCGTTTTTTGAGGCTAAAACAAAGTCAACTGCTTGTATGAGTTCAAGGTTGCAATAACCGTTTACAGCAGCAATAACAGGTTTTCTCATTTTTTCGATGAATCTAAAGAGCTCAATCACTTTTCTATTGAACGTTTCGACCTGTTGAGCGCTTGATGCAAGAAATTCGTTAAGATCTCCTCCGACGGAAAACGCTTTGCCTTTACCAGTTAATACGACCACTCTTACGTTTTGTTTTGTTTGCGCATCTGTTATGACTTTAAACATCTCATCGACAAGTTCCGAGTTCCAGGCGTTTAACTTCTCAGGTCTGTTAAAGGTCACAGTAACAATGGCATCATCATAAGTTACTTCAAGTGTTTTCCACGCTTGCATACTTGTTGAATCGCGAACTTACTTAAAAGTGTTCAACCATGTCTATTTTCGCAGTAAGTATATAGAAGACAAAAAGTATAAAACAACTAGCAGGTCGTAGAGTCCTGGTATATAGAACAGAGAGCTATCATAAAACACCGGAACAAAAAGATAACGCGCAAATTCACCAATTGTCGAAAAACCAACCTGTTTATACGTAAACACATCGAGTATTAGAAAAAGCGTCATAAGAACGCACCACCCTCCTGCTAGGCGAAGAAGCGAACGAGTTGGTTTTGCGAATAATAGTGTTGCGCCAATCAGGTCGACTAGCGCCGTGGCTAGCAAGCCATACCAGTGAACATAGAAAGGCTTTACAGAACCAAAATCCGTTTGTAGGTTTTTGTCTGTGAATAGAATAACCAAAGTGACCAAAAACAAAACAAGAAGGAACACGCCACCCTTTTTGTTCACAAGCCGTTGTTGACTTTGAGATTTTTCCAAATCAATTTTAAAAATTGAAACATTCATATATACTTTTCGAATTGGAAATTTTTCTAATAGCTTTGAACACCCGAAAAACTAATAGC